>Ga0210403_10000453_pt1 | contig 43209 bp, 37 predicted proteins | sample IncBWC19MmetaG_FD_150863 | JGI IMG/M metagenome (GOLD analysis project Ga0210403, IMG submission 150863) | Forest soil microbial communities from Barre Woods Harvard Forest LTER site, Petersham, Massachusetts, United States - Inc-BW-C-19-M | ecosystem: Environmental > Terrestrial > Soil >...
GCCTCGGATGGGTCAATCTCAACAACCTGGAAATGGATAAAGACGTTCAGAGTCTTCGTGCGGCCCTTCAAGTCTTCGGGACCGAACCAAATGGGAACGAAGATCACGATCAGATGCTCATGCTTATTTATTCCCGCACCGGATTCGGTCTAAATGAGCTTGGATCGAATCCCCAGGCGATCCGTAGTTTTGAGAAGGCGATCGCCATCGCTGAGGACCTCGCCCGAAAGTTTCCCTCAGTTCGCACGAAACGAGCGGTCGAGACTCTATATATGGATATTGTCGTCCCGTTGGCCGGAAAGGAGACGCTCAACGCTGGCCTTGCGCCTCAGGCGGAAATCTACGCCCGGAAGGCTTTAGCGATGGCAGAAGAAGCCATCCGGAGTGATCCCACGAATAAGCTAGCAGGTTACGACTTGGGTTTTGCGTATACCAGGATGGGGGAGGCCGTCTCTGCCACCCATCCGGATGAGGCCGCGGCATGGTACCGAAAATCGATCGAGTTGACGAAGCAACTCGGCGCGCGGACCGAGGCGGGGAGCGAACTCGCGTTTCGGTACGAGACACTGGCATCCGTATTGATCAGTCGAAAGCACGCGGCCGAGCGTCTTCGTCTTTTGCGAGAAGCCAACCTGATCCGGCAGGAGAAAGCCAAAACAGGACCGAATCCGTTCTACCGCATGCGTTTGATGAGGTCGTACTGCAGATTAAGCGACGCCGAATTGGCGATGAATCATATCGCGGACGCCCGTAGCCATGCTGCTGCGGCGCTGCCATTCCTCGCTGCGTTTAAAGTGACCTCACCCAGACTGATGGTCCTGCGCGACCTGGGCTTCTGCTACGAGAGTCTGGGCAACGTCCAACGTTCGCTCGCAGCGGACCGCTCGGGGTCCCTGGCCGAACGGCGCGCTGCGCAAGCCCAGGCTCGTGAATGGTATCAGAAGAGCTCTGGTGTGTGGAACGAATGGTTGAGGCGCGGAGCTGCCACCCCCGAAAGCGAGGCAGCGCGGCACAAAATCGAACGGCTGCTCCAAACCAAATGATCGAAATCGGTGAGGGATTCCGCATCTCACAATAGGGAGGCTCCAAGATTGCTCGATTCGTCGCCGCCGATGCAATTGTCGGCCGCCCAAGTCACAGTTGAGCAACGGAACGGGGCTCTCATTCTCGATACGCGTCCCGCCGAACAATTCGTATCCCTTCACATTCGAGAATCCATTCAAATCGGGCTTCTCGGCTATTTCGCCAGTTGGGCGGCGATTCTCATTGAGCCGACACAAAGAATTGTCTTGATTGCCGAGGACCTTCAACGGGCTCAGGAAGCATCCACGCGATTGATCCGAGTAGGTGTTCGACACGTGATCGGGTACTCACTCCCAAATGAGTCGGAATGGCGAAGAGAAGGGTTGGAGCTCGCCAAAATCTCAGTCCAGCGCTGCGAGCAGCTTGTCCGAACTATCGAGTGCGGCACACCGTTGCAGCTCATCGATGTCCGTAGCCGGGCCGAATGGCTGAAAGGTCACCTTCCGGGCGCGATCTCGCTTCCACTGCAGGACCTGAATCCAGACACAAATCCACTCGACCTCTCCAAGCCGAGCTTGATTTACTGCCACGAAGGATTTCGCGCAACGACTGCTGCCAGCATCCTGCTCCAGGAAGGCGGTGCCGCTGTCGCAATTTTGATGGATGGCATTGAGGGCTGGTCGGCACTCGGGCTGCCCTTGGAAACGCAGGACGAGTCGTCCTCGAATTGACGCTAAAGATCTGGTGCTTTCTTGAGAAATTGATGATCGAATTCGGGACGGGACTGCGCAAACTCCAGTAGAAAGGACAACGCTTCATGAAACGTGTTGAATATTTCCCAAAGAAGATGGCCGAGGGAAGCAGCCTTGGTCGCAAGTCCGGCTTCCGGCCAGGACTGGGACCGCCCGACAGCTCCGGGCCAATTCCTGTTCCAGACATATCCGGTATCTGGTCATGACGGTTTTGTTAAAGGCCAGTCGCGGTTCTGAACAAGACCAATCGATGAATTCACGGATGGCGTGATCGTACGATCGTTGCGAACTCCGCGAGGTGAGGCTGTTCAGTACTGCTGATTTCGATTGTTCGAGATAGGGCAGTTTCAAGATGCTGGCGCGTTTCTCGTTATTGATCTGCAACGAATGGTTGACACCGTGGCACGGAGAGAAATCTGAATCTTATTCTGGACAATATAATCCAATAAGACAGGTTGGACCCACTCTGGAGGATGGACATGACGGAAAGATCATTTGCAGGCAAGGTTGCTCTCGTGACAGGTGGCTCAAGAGGGATTGGCGAAGGAATCGTGAGGCGGCTCGCTTCAGATGGCGCTGCCGTCGCATTTACCTATTTCAATTCGGAAGAGAACGCAAAGCGACTCGCGAGCGAGATAGATGCTGCGGGAGGCAAGGCACTCCCGATTAAGGCTGATAGTGCCTCTGCTGAGGACATTCGCGCAACCGTGAATCAAGTCGTGAAAGAGTTGGGGAAAATAGATATTTTCGTCAACAACGCCGGAATTTTGATCCGGGGAACCATCGACAGCTACAGCCTTGAAAACTTCGACCGCATGTTGGCCGTTAATGTCCGCGCAGCATTTGTAGGTATACAAGCGGCTTCACAAGCCATGAAGGATGGAGGACGGATCATCCTGATCGGCAGCAACACTGCCGTCCGGACAGCATTTCCAGGAGCTAGCGTTTACAGTATGACCAAAGCGGCCCTTACCGGATTGGTGCGGGGGGCCGCTATCGATCTCGCTCCTCGGACTATTACGGTCAATAATATTCAGCCTGGTCCGACGGCGACTGACATGAGTGCGCCTCACGCTGAAGCTGTGAAGACTTTGATTCCACTGGCGCGAATGGCAGATGTGTCGGAGATTGCGGGTTTTGTCTCGTATCTTGCATCCGAAGAGGCCGGATTCATTACAGGGGCCAGCCTCACAATCGATGGGGGATACATCGCATAATTGAGAACGAGGAGAGATGGATGTGGCCCGACCGAAGGAATTTGATCTAGACAGAGCCCTTCATCGTGCCATTTCCGCCTTCTCTCAAAAAGGCTTTGCCGCCACGTCGACCGAGGAGCTGATGCGTGCAATGGAGGTAGGTCGGCAAAGCATGTATGACACTTTCGGCGACAAACGCGCCCTCTTCTTGAAGGCTCTCGAAGTCTACGTTTCGGAAAACGTTCGAGCCATTAATGTCGAACTCCGAGCTCCAGGGTCACCGCTTGCTGCTATCCGGAGCGCATTGGTTCATTTTTCTGAACGCAAAGACCTTTCCAGTACAGATGGTTGCATGGGGATTAATGCTATCTGTGAGTTCGGGATGCGAGATGAAGAGGTGACGCGAATTACACGCCGTGCTGCCAACGCACAGCGTCACACGCTCATGGACACATTGAGACGAGCTCAGAAGCAAGGCGAACTTGATGCTCGGACGGACATTGAGAGTCTTGCCGATTTCTTCGAAAGCACGCTGGCAGGAATAAGGATTGCTGCGAAAGCGGGAAAGACCCGGCCAGCCCTAAGACGAATCGCTGAGGTTGCGTCTGGCGCGTTTGCTGATGTTAAATCATCGGTCCTGTGAAGTCGGCTTGTAACCGCTAACCTGTCGCTTCGTCCGTATCACGCGCCACTCGGACAACGCGCGGATTCAGTCGTTTCGAAGGATGGCTCCTGGTAAGCGCCGTTCATGGATGCTGGCAGGATACGCGACCACGTCAGGCTACTCGTGTGCGTCCACCACGTCTCTTTCACTCTCACGTTTCCGCTTGCGCTCGCGTCGTACTCGCGCGTGAATCGCGTTCCAAAGGGCTCGTGCTTCGTACCGACGCCGATAGTTGTTTTGTTTCTCCCAACCGCGGATGTGCTTCTGATAGAACTCTGGGCCGTGCATCCCTGCTTTCCAATCTAGGAGAGCTGCGCTCACATTTTCCCTCAGGGGGCGTCCGGGTGTGCGCGGCGGGATCAGTTTCCGATGGAAGACCGCCAGCAACTTGATCCGCTCGCGCCGATCGAGTGCGGCGCGGAACTTCGCTAGTATGTTTGCTCCTGCGGTGTCGGCGATTCGCGCTGGCTATATCTATCGCTGTCGCCGGTGTGCCACAAACATCCGGTTTTCGGACATCTCGATTGGGCGCGGTATCTCTCGATTCTTCAGTTTTCTCTTGGTCGATTTGGATCGAGGGTTTTGGCACAGCGATCTCAATCGGCATAGTTCACTCCCGTTGCAGGAGTGACGATTGGAGTCGTTACTCGGTTACGAGCGTGATTGCTGTCCTATCGGACCAAAGCTGGCAAACGACTGGAAATGACCACCGATAGTGGCATCGGAGATGGTGCCCAACCAGCCGGATCCGGCACGATCTGCGCGATCGCTCTTGCGTGCTGTTTGCGTACCGTCGATTTTTGGAACTCGTTTGGCGCTTGATCCAATTCGTGCTTGAAATCCGCAACCACATTGATGAACTCATTCTCGCTAGCGGGAAGCTGGGGCTCGGCTCGAGTGGGGTAGCCGGGACTGACTTTGGGAGTGGCGGGCTGGAATTCGTGCTCGCGGATGAAGGGCTAGCCGGCGGTGGTGGCTCGCCAGTTCCGCATTCTACGACAGCTTGACTTCCATGATCACCACAATAACTACCACCCGTCTGCTTCCTGGGCGTTCGGATCGGTTGCGGACGATTGGAAGTAATAGGAGAACAGAGGCGATGAGAACCCTCCGCTCCCCAACTCAATCGGCCTTCGGCTTCGTGTCGAGATAGGTCTTGAGCCAGTCGACCCAACGGCGGTCAACATCCTGTTGGTGGACAGGGTCGCTCGGATTGTGGCCGGTCAACGGGTACGCGATAAACTTAGTCGGCACGCCGTTGTCGCGCAGGATATGGTAAAGCCGGTAGGACTGCACGATCGGCACGCGATAATCTCCCGTCAGCGCGAGAATCAGCGTCGGAGTGCGCGCCTTGAGATCGTACGTAATCGGCGACTGGGCCAGCGCCGATTTGTAGATCTTTTCATCCGTATAGGGCGAGCCGCCCAGAGTGCCGACACGGCGGACGTTCGAATCTCCCAGGTTGTACATGTCGATCCAATCCGTTACCGATGCGCCGGCCACGGCGGCTTTCCAGATGCCGGGATAGTTGCCGATCATCCAGCTCGTCATGTACCCGCCATAGGACCAGCCGGAGACGGCCATCCGCGATTCGTCGACGATGCCGCGCTTGTTCAGGACCTCAATGCCCGCCATCACGTCGCGGCCGGGACCCGCGCCGGCATCGCCTTCGATGGCGAATTTGTAGGCGTTCCCCAGATTGTCGCTGCCGCGATAATTCGGCTCGAACACGATCCATCCCTGCGCAGCCAGCAGTTGGGAGCGCGTCGAGAAGGCTTCCTTGGAAGCGCCGGTCGGGCCGCCGTGGATGTAGAGAATCAGCGGATATTTCTTGCCGCTTTGATAGTCGGGTGGATAGGTGACCGCGCCATCTTCCTTAAAGCCATCCAGTTCCCAGTTGACCGTCTCGGTGCGGCCCAGTTCCAGGGCGGCGATCGACGCGTTGAAATCGGTCAGCCGTTCCGGCTTGGCGGTCAGCGAGGTCATGTAGAAAAGCTCAGATGGCCGCTGCGTCTCGCTGGCGACGATCGCAATGTGACCGTCGCGGCTCACCGACGCGTCCAGGCCGTACGATGCCGATGCGATCAGCTTGCCCAGGTCGACGCGTTTGGCGGGACCGTCCAGCGGTTGAATCCAAACGCCTGTGGTGGTGTGATCGTTGGCGCCCACCAGCAGGTTCTTGCCATCTGGCAGCCAGATGCCGCGGAGCATGTGGCGATCAAGCGGACCGGTCAGACTACGGCCGGGGCCTCCGCCGATGGGCGAGACGTAGAGCTCGGTGACGTTGCCGCGCTTGCCGTCGCGCGGATACCAGTAGAGAATCTGGGTGCCGTCGGGCGAAATTTCAGGCTGCGATTCACCGCGCGTCCGGCCGGTGATTGCGCGCATCGCTCCGGTTTCCATGTCTACCATCTGCATGGAAGCCTGGTCGAAATCGCCCGAGTAAGGCGATGCCAGCTTCATGATGACGACGGATTTTCCATCCGGCGTCCACGTGATCGGTGACGGCGCGGGTCCCGGCGGATAGGCAATCGGCATGGTCCACGTGCCGGAAGTGATGCGACGTGTGGCGCCGTCGATCTCGGCAAGCCACAAGTGCGACGACTTCGGTGCCGACTGACGCAGGTAATCGTTATTCTGAATCTCGAAACTCCGATTGAAGCGCTCCGGACCTTCCTTGGGTTGATCGTCATCGAGGGCTGCGTAGGCGAACGCTTTTCCATCAGGCCGCCAGCGAAAATGCTGAATACCAGTAGTCGATTTCGTCACCTGCTTCACCGACCCGCCGTCCACGGGCATGATATGAACCTGCGTTTTTCCGTCGACGTTCGCAAGAAAGGCGAGCATCGTGCCGTCCTGCGAGAATCGCACTGAACTGATCGCGCGCAGGCCCGCGGCCATGACTTGCTGTGATCTGGTGGCGACGTCGACGCGCACCAGTTGCGGCTCCCAGACGTCGTTGTTGAAGTTCGCGCGGGAGACAACGATGTAGACAAAACTTCCGTTCGGCGAGATCTGCGGATCGCTCACGCGAACGATTTTTCCGGGAGTGCTGACGTCAAAGCGCGCTGCAAGGAGCACCGTGACGCAAGCGAAGGTGAGAAGGAGCTTGCGTATCATGCGCAACATTATTTCACACTGCGAAAGCGAATGCGGCGACGGTCGGGTACAATCGAGCCGATGGCGAAAAGACGCGCTCCCGCTGCGCAGGCGAGGCGGAGTGAAACGCAGAGTCCTTCCCCCATCGCGTCCGAGCGACGATTCGGTCTGAGCGATCCAGCGATTTGCCTGTCGCTTTTCGCGTCCGTCATTTTCGCTTACTTCCCGGCGCTCAAGGGCGGGTTGCTGTGGGATGATCGCAGCCACGTCACGAGACCCGATTTGCAGACCCTCCACGGCCTCTGGCGGGTCTGGACGGACCTGACAGCGACGCAGCAATACTATCCTCTGCTGCACAGCGCCTTCTGGATCGAGTACAGGATTTGGGGAGACGCGATGCTCGGCTATCACTTGACGAACCTCGCCCTGCACGCGACCGCGGCATGTCTAGTGGGGATGATTGCGCGGCGTCTTGCGCTACCGGGCGCGTGGCCTGCGGCGTACATCTTTGGGCTGCATCCCGTGTGCGTGGAGGCGGTGGCGTGGATCTCGGAGCAGAAGAGCACGCTCTCGGCGGTCTTTTGTCTCTCGGCGGCACTCATTTACTTGAGCTTTGATTCCACACGGTCGTTGCGATTTTATTTCCTGGCGTTCCCATTGTTTGTTCTCGCGCTCCTAACGAAGACCGTTACCGCGACGCTTCCAGCGGCGCTGCTCGTGATCCTGTGGTGGAAGCGCGGAAGGATCGAAAAACGGGACGTTATGCCGCTGGTTCCGTGGTTGGCCGTGGGGGCGGTAGGAGGTTTGTTTACGGCTTGGGTCGAGCAAACGCTGATTGGCGCTCAAGGCGCCGACTTCGACATGACGATGCTCCAGCGGGTACTGGTGGCGGGACGCGCCGTCTGTTTTTACGTAGGAAAGCTCGTTTGGCCCGTTGATCTGACGTTTACGTACCCTCGTTGGATCGTCAACGAGCACGTCTGGTGGCAATACCTCTTTCCGATCGCGGTGGTAGCCGTTGGTATGGTATGCGCGTGGTTGTCCGGCAGGAATCGCGGACCGCTCGCTGCCTTTCTCCTTTTCGTCGGAACGCTCTTTCCGGTGCTCGGGTTTCTCAACGTGTACCCGTTCCGTTTTTCATATGTCGCTGACCACTTTCAATACCTGGCGAGTCTCGCGATCATTGTGCCGGTCACATCGGTTTTGTCGGCGAAGGTGCGACACGGATATCTCCTTTGCGGCGCCGTCGCGAGTGTCCTTGGAATTCTGACATTCCAGCAAAGCGGGATCTACAAAGATGAGGAAACGTTGTATCGGGCCACCCTCGAACGGAACCCGATGAGCTGGATGGCGCACCATAACCTCGCCAAAGCCATCGCGGAGACGCCGGGACGTCTGCCCGAGGCTATCGACGAGTACCAAGCCGCTCTTCGCATCTATCCCAGTTTTTCTGAGACCCACAACGACTTTGGCAATGCGCTGTCCAGAATCCCTGGGAGGCTATCCGATGCAGTGCGCGAATTGGAGATTGCGCTGCGCCTGAATCCTAATTACGCCGAGGCGCATTACAATCTTGCCAACGTTCTAGTGCAAATCCCCGACCGGCTCCCCGATGCCATCAAGGAGTATCGAGCCGCGCTCAGAATCAAGCCAGCAATGGCGGAAGCGCATCACAATTTGGGAAGCGCGCTGGCGGAAACGCAGGGGAAGCTTTCTGAGGCGATCCAGGAATATCAAGCCGCCCTCAGTATCGATCCTGGCTTCGCCGAGGTTCACAACGACCTGGGCCGGGCGTTGTCGCAAGCGGGCCGGATTTCGGAAGGCTTAGCCGAATGCGAGAAGGCAATTCGCCTTAAGCCCGATTTCGCTGCGGCCTACAACAACCGCGGCACCATCCTGTCGCAAATGCCTGGACGCATGGAGGACGCCATTGCCTCTTATCGCTCCGCCTTGCAGATGCGCCCAGATTACGCAGAAGCGCACAACAACCTTGGAACTGCGTTGGCTGAATCGGGACGGCTGCCTGAGGCTATCGAAGAATTTCAAACCGCTCTCCGCGTCCGTCCCGAGTTTCCCGGTGCTCAGGGAAATCTCGAGACGGCGCGGCAGATGCTTCGCGGCTCGCGGCGTTAGAAATCGAGGCGCAGACCCATTTCAATCCAGCGTGCGCTGTTGGTCCGATTCGGTGGGGTGTAGGTGCTCGTGATCACGCCAAAAGTCGCCGGACTGGTAACGCTGATGGTTGGATTGGCGAAATTGTGCTTATTGAAGATATTGAAGAAATCCGCCGAGAATCCCAGCTTCACACGCTCGGTGATCGAAGTTGTCTTGCCGAAGCGCATGTCCGTATTCCAGAACGGCAGGCCGACCAGCGGATTGGCGCGGCCACTTCGCCCCGAAGTAGAAAGTTGGACGTAGTTGAACGAGCAGAAGGCTGCTCCCGGATTGGCGAAAATATCCAGATTCGTTCCGGTCGAGCCGCCGGTGTTCGTAGCCACGACGCCATTAAAGAAGCTATTGCTGCAGGTGGTCGCGTTCGAGACGTTGTGATTAACGCCGGTGGACGGGACCGAGCCGACCGGCACCATGTAATCCGTGGTACCCGTGACGGCGGTTCCGCCACCCCAGACCTGGCTGCTCTCCGAAAAATAGATCGGCAGCCCGGTCCATGCGGTAAAGATACCAGAGGTGTACCAGCCGCCGATTATGTGATCGATCACCGAATTACCGTGGACCAGGTGCCCCTTCCCGGCCGGGATGTCGTACTGATAATAAGCGTTGACCACGTGGCGCCGATCATAGCTCGAAGGACCGTAGCCGACATTCGGATAGAAGCTGTTTGCAAACGTCCCCGCGCTGTTCTGATTGGAGACGCCGTTGTCCAGTCCCTTGGAGTAGGTATAGTTCCCGCTGACCGTAAAACCGCGGGAGAGTCGCTTTGTAAGCGTTACGAGCCCGGCGTTGTAGTTGGTCTTACCGACGTAGGTCCGGAGTGCTTCCACCTGTGCCTGGTCGCTGTCGTAGGCCTGCAAGCCAAGCGAGCGGCGATAGGTGTCCAGATTTAAGAACAACTGCCCGACGCTGCCTTGCGAAAAGAACGACTTGTTCGCGTTGGCGATGTACGCAGTCGCGCTTGCCGTTCCTTGAAGCTTCGCTAACCCGGGGAGTTGATTCTCGAACCATGGTTCGACGGGCACGGTTTGGCCGGCACGCAAAGCGTTGGCGACCGCGTCGTAGGCTTGCGCGAAGCTCTGTCCCGAAGCAGTGTCCACGAACATATAAGGTGCGGAATTGAGGTTTACCGATTCTGGAAGACGCCGCCCCATGCGGCCGATGTAAGCGACCTCGAGAATCAGATTGCCAGGTAATTCTCGTTGAATACTAAGATCGAAATTGTAGCTGCGTCCGACTTTCATCGCCGGGTCTACTCCGACGCTGAAGAGTTCTGAGCCGGGAGACGGCACGATGGGAGACGTCGCTGCAACCGACACGGGAAGCGGCAACGTTCCATCCGTTCCGACGCGAAAACTGGAGAGTCCCGGATTGCTGCTTCCTGCCGACGCGCTGCACCCGGCTCCTCCTGCCCCGGTCGAATTGCACAGCGGCGCCGCGACGAAAATATTCTCTGCAAAACCAATGCCGAGCATTGGAATTTCGATGCTCTGCACCGTTAGGCTGCGATCGTACACCATGGCGAATCCGCCGCGGATTACGGTCTTGCGCTCGCCGAGCAAGCTGTGGAAGAATCCACTCTTCGACGAGGGATTCCATGCAAGCGAGACTCGGGGAGCGACGTCGCCGTAGTCCGAATTGAGCACTGGCTGGTGTGCGGCCCCGACTGTCTCCCATGCAAAGGTCGGATTGTAGATCTGTCCGGCGAGCGCAGCTTTTAGCTTCGCCGCCATGAAGGCCTCTCCGTTGACTTCCTGTCCGTTGGAGGCGTAGGTCTGGATCATCTGTCGGTTGGCCGTTTCTTTCGGCGCCGTCTGCCAGCCATAGGATAGACCGTAGTAAAGCGTCAGAGAGGGCTTAATCCGCCAGGAATCCTGGACATAAAAGTAATAGGCCCACTCATTGGTGTTGTTGTAGAGAAATGTGCCGAACGGCGTCGGCTGAAGGCTCTGATCGCGCACTGCAAGAATACCGACGTTGTCGACCAACCCTAACGCCGAAGCGTAGTACCGGTCCCAGTTGGTGGTTTGCGTGGACGGGATACAGTTCGCGGTGACAGAACCACCGCACGTGAGCGGGCGGTTCGCGCCTGGGATCGATAAATACGTTTGGTCGCCATCGATCGTTGCCGTCAGCGATGTGATCGTTCCGCCGAAGACTTTGTCGGCCCGGGCATGCGTAAATGGCAGCCCGTTAATCTGCGCCCCAAACTGGATCTGGTGCTTACCCCAGACCTTGGTCAGATCGTCGCTCAACTGCCGATCCTGTTGCCATTGGGCCTGGAAACGGGCGCGCGAGGTATCCATGTCGATCGGCGAGTCGATAAAAGCGCTGACTCCGCTGCCCGCCAGAATGGCAACCGGACCGGCCGATGTTTGCGAACCCGGAGTATTCAACTTTCCTGCGGATGCGGTTGGGGTTTGGGCGTTACCCTGGCTCGTATCCCGTACCCATCCGACTCGGGTCACATTGAGCAACGACGGCGAAATTTGCCATGTGAGCTGAGCGGTGGGAACCAGAGCCCGGCCGGGCGCGGAGCGGACCGAAACACCGTTCCCGTTCTGGATGGCGATCTGCGACGAGGAAACCTGGTCGATCCGATAGTAGGTCAGACTGGTGTTCAACGTAAACTTCTCGTTGAACACGTGGTCGAGGCGAGTCACGCCGTAATCGGTCTGGATGGGAGTCGGTATGTTGGCAAAGTAACTTTGCGTGTTCAGCCCATCACCTCCTGCGAGGTTCGGGAGGGGCATCAAATTCCACTGGTAAGCGATGGAGGGATCCACACCGAGCCCGCGTGGATCGCAAGCGCCGGTTCCGTTAGGGCCGCAAATGGAGGCTGTTTTCAAGTTGAATTGCTCGAGGCCCGAAGGTCCCTGGAACTCGACGATCCCCTGCCGCAAGGTCGCAGTCGGGACCGTGCGCGTTGTTTGTGAAACGCTGGAAAACCGGCGTCCTTCATAGTTAAAGAAGAAAAAGGTCTTGTTTTTCTGGATCGGACCGCCGAGACGGCCGCCGAAACGGTTGTCGTGGATGATCGCCTTTGCCAGTCCTGCGCGATTGTTATCCCAGGTATTCGCATTCAGATCGTTGTTTTGGAGAAACTCATACAGCGCGCCATGGAAATCATTCGAACCACGGCGTCCGATCAGCGAAATCTGGCCGCCTGACCCGCGCATCAGCGTCGCTGACGGATTAGCGACGTTGGCACGAAATTCCTCTACGCTGTCGGCCGGGGTTGGAATCGAGGTGCCAGTCGCGACCAGGTTTGCGGTGATATCGACGCCATCGAGCGTCACCGTGTTCTGATCATCCACAGCGCCGCTTACGCGCATCGTCAAGCCGTTGCCGCCAGCGACCACGCCCGGCTGAAGATTCATCAGCTCCACAGCATCGCGCTGCAGAGTCGGAAGACGCAGAATGTTGTCCGTCGACACGACGTTGCCGATCTGCGCGTCATTGGTCTGCAATTGCGCGGCCGCGGCGGCGCTGACCTCGACCACTTCCGTCTCACGGCCGACCTCCAATTGCACTGGGACATTGTTGGTCTTCTGAACGTCCACCTGGATCCCGGTGATGTTCGCGCTCCGGAATCCAGCAAACTTCACCGTGAGTCGGTAAGTGCCCGGAGGGACGACCGGAAAATTAAACTCCCCAGCGTCGTTGGAGGTCGCGGCGAGCATTGTGTTCGTGCCCGTGTTAATGATCTGCACTTCCACTTTCGGCACCACTGCGCCGGACGGGTCCGTGACCGTTCCGATAACTTTCCCGGCTGAGGTGGTTTGCGCCGCGATCGGCTCGGTTCCGAAACTGATGAAGGCCGCGACGAAAGCGAAAACAGGCGCGACGCGAAAGAAATACACGCTGGATCTGCTCATTGCCTTACTCCTTCCAACCTTTCGAAGTTTGAATTAGGGCAGCGGAGGACGCGAACTCGGTCCAGGGTGTCGCCGCGACGATCGTGGTCGACGCGAGCAGCTACGTGTGGGTACCCAACCATTCAGGCTCCCCAAATGATTGGGATTGATGGTATCCAACGTTGCTCTTGAAGTCAAGGCGGTTCGCCAAGATCGTTGCGCTCCGCTATTGTTCAACGAAGGCACTGAGGCAGCGACGTTGGATTCTCACATCCGCTAGACCCGCCCAGAAAACGACGTTCCGAGAGCGCCGGGAAACCGCCCACCTGTCGCCACTGCACGTACGTTGGTCTCTTTTCGCGGAATCTAAACCTCATCGTTTCGAATGTAATAGCTTGAACGTTCCCTCGAAGGGTAAATAGGGGGCGACGACGAAATGATTGCCGATGTTTACTGGCTGCCTATCGCTATAGGTCCCGGTCGGCACTGTAACGTCGAAAACTAAACGGTGGACAAACACCGGTTCCCAATCTTTTTGGGTACCCACTGCAATCCAGCGCCAAAGGTCAGGTCGTGCCGAAGCCGCGATTGCGTGGATGATTACCCGAGTGAAAGCGATTGACGGCGCGATGACAGATAAGAGCAACTCCTTGATATGCAGCATTATCGCTTCGTCGGCTCGTCGGAGCCGCGGCGTCCAAAAAGTGCTTTTCACACGCTTGTCGCTCGCTATTGGCGACGATTCCAGTAGTCGACAGGCCGGTCGTCTGATCGCAGAGCATCACTGTCGACCCAGTAGTAGTCGCCGAAGGGCTTCTTCGCGGGCCATACCTCGTCGAGGGTCGAAGCCTGCCACAGGCGGCCAGCCTTCATAACGTAGGCGATTTTCGCCGTGTTGCGAATATCGGCCAGCGGATCCGCGTCAAGAACCATGAGATCTCCCAGCTTCCCCACGGTGATCGAACCGAGGTCTTTCTCCACTCCGAGGAAATGCGCACCGTGCAGACTCGCCACCTCGAGCGCCCCCATCGGGCCGAGCGCCGACGCGGCCATCCACGTTTCCCAATGTGCCCCGATACCGTGCTGCTGGCCGTGCGAGCCGATCGCCCCGTAACCGCCTTGTGCGATGATGTCGGCCAGGCCTTGCGAGATCATCGGGAAGCTGTAGTCGGTTGTCGGGCGCAGAATGCGGCGGCGCGTATTCGGGATCAGATTTCGCCACGGCAGCCATCGGCGCGCTTTTTCGTCCTTCCACACATCCGATTCCTGCCAAAAATATTCTTCGTTCCACGGCCCCGCACCGCCGACGATGAACGTCGGCGAGTAGACGGCGTGAGCCATTCCGAAGAATTTTGCTGCGTCGCTGTAGAGCGGCGCATAGCTCATCGGATGCTCAAAGCCGGTCTGCCCGTCGAGAATCATTCCGATGTTGTATTCGAGCGAATCGCCTTCGGCGGTCACCATCATTCCGCGCTTGCGGGCGGCCTCGGTCACCCACTGGCGTTGATCGCGGCGAGGTTGAAGGTATTGCTTGATCGAGACCGATCCCCAGTTGGCCAAGCGATTCACACTCTGTTCGGCCACGTCGGCGCTGGTGAGTTCGTTCTGACGAGGACCATCGCCGTTATACAGCGGATCGCCGGTCGCGAAAACCCGCGGCCCGAGCACCAGCCCGGCTTCGATCAGTTCTGCAGTGGGAAAAACATTCTGCGACCAGGGTGCGGGATCAAGCGTAGTGGTGACACCATAGGCGAGATAGATCGCGTTCTCCCAATCATGCGGAGGGACCATTCCGGCGTTTTCGCGATGATGATGTGCGTGCATATCGATCCAGCCTGGGATGATCGTCTTCCCGGTTACGTCGATTACGGTCGCGCCGGCGGTGCTGCATTCGCCGACACAGGCGATGCGTCCATCCTTGACGACAACGATTCCGCGATCGATCACTCGGCGGCTTTCGAGCGTGATGATCTTCGCTCCGGTCAACGCGACCGATCCCTTCGGCACGTCGCGAGGCTGCGCGAGCACGATCTTCGCCGTATCCGTCTTTTGCGTGTCTACGTGGTAGGTGTAATGCGACGCGCCGCTGCCGAATTCCACGGTTTTTGCGTCGCGCCAGTGGACATACACGCCACCCTCTTTCGAGAGCACCTTGATCGCAAACTTGCCTTTCTTCTTGTCGGCCTGAAGCGGCTCGGCCCCGATGCCGTTCCAGGAAAACGGCGTGAGATATGCGTTGTCGCCTTCCTGAAATGCGACGTATTTGCCGTCGGGTGAAATGACCGCCTCGTCGGCAAACAGAAATTTCATGTGCACGCGCCGATCACTGCCGTCAGGGCGCACCGACACAAAATCCGTGATGGCCTGTTCGCGGCCCTCGCGGCGCTCGGTCGTAAATTCGGGGAAGAAGATGCGGCCCTCGGGTCCATAGCTCGGCTGCACGATCGACCGGCGTCCTCCCGCAGCCTTGTCGACCGCGACCACCGTCACCGCTCCCCCCGCCACGGGGACGCGCACGATCTCCCACCACGGATTTTCCGCCATTGTTCTGCCACGGATCGTTTCGCCCGAGCCGCGCACGAGCAACAATTCGCGCCCATCGGGCGACCAAACGATTTGCGCGTATTCGGCAGCCGTCTTCGTCACCTGGCGCGACGCGCCGCCGCTCACGGAACTGATCCACACCTGACCGGCGTGCTTTTCTTCCCACGTCGTGAACGCGATCGACTGTCCGTCAGGCGACCATGCTGGAGAATATTCGAAAATCTGCGACGCAAGCGCTGTCAGCCGGCGTGGCTTCCCGCCGTCCGCATCCGCGATCCAAATCTTGCCGAACGCCTGGAATGCAAGCCTCCCATTCGATGCCGTGGGCCAGCGCGCAAACCGAAGTGTCACCGGACCTTCGTCAAGCGGGATGCTCTTATACGCCATCTCAGAAAGAGTCCGCTCCACTTTAGCGCTGAACGTTATGGAATCGACGCGTCCGCTTGCAACGTCGAGTTTACGAATCTTTCCGCCTTGCGAAAGCCAGATCGATTTCGAATCCTTCGCCCAGTTGTAGCCAGGCAGCACGCGCCACGTCTTCATCCCCTCTGCCATATCCATTTCGATCGGATCCATCACGATGTGCTCTGCACCTGTGTCGAGATTGCGCAAAACCAGCGCCGAGCGCGGCCCGAATTTGTGACCCTTGTACGAAATGGTCCCGTCGGGAACGCGGCGGGCGAAGGTGAGCCAGTGCCCGTCGGGAGAAATTTCCGGCGCGACTCCGCCGCCCGACGACGCCCGCGACTGCTGCGCGTTCTGGCCATACGTGATGTTGTCGATAACGCCGGTCTTCAGTTCGACTCGCTTGATCTGCTGGCAGCCTTGCACCGCATCCTGCTGGCCGCTCTCGCGCCCCTCGCAGGTGATCGCGTGGAAGTAAACATAGCGGCCGTCGGGAGAAACAGAAGGCCACGCCGCTCCGCGCTCGGTTGCTGCAGATACGACTTCGACACCCTCCCCACCGTCTTTGTGGTACATCCACAGTCCACCGCCACCGCCAGCGCGATTGGCAACATTCGCGCGCCGCACAACGATAAATTCGCTGTCCGGTGTCCATGCAGGCTCGAACACGCGAACGTCTTTGTTCGAGAAGACCGCTCGCGGTTGAGACCCATCGGCGTTCATAATCCAGAGATTGTTCTGACCGCTTCGGTCGGAGACGAACGCGATCGACTTGCCGTCCGGCGAGTAGCGTGGATGAAAATTCAGCGCCGCGCCGCTTGATTGGGTCAGGCACTCCGCCTGCCCGCCCGCGATCGGGACCCGATAAATGTGGGCTAGGAGATCGAACACGAGCGATTGGCCGTTAGGCGAAACGTCCACCGACATCCATGTGCCTTCGTCCGTCGTAAAGCTGACGTTGCGGGTCTTTCCTCGCGTCTGGGTGGTATCCCATGCCGGGTCCCTCCCTTCTTTTGCTATGGGCGACTGCGCCACGGCGAGGGAGAGAGAGGCGAGCAATACAGCAGGGTGATGGTGTCTCATTGGGAGTGGATGCGATTATATCGGCCATGAGGAAACAGGTCAAATCGACAGGGGCAGTCCCGCGTCGGTCGAAGTGGATAGAGTCAGAATCGACGATGAATCACGCAGCCGGTGCGCCCCTAGGCAGGACGACGACGGTCAGAGTTCTGTTCAGGGACTCGCCTCGATAACGGTCATTATCGGCTCCTATTTGGATCGTGGTGCAGTTGCGAGCCGCTTTGGCCAGCCGCGATTCTTGCGTCCGTCGCCGACGTAAATCTCGAACTCGTCAACGTTTTTCCACGGGTCGGTTATCTGAAAATATGCTTTGACATTTAACGAGTATCGATAGTTTTATCGTGCGTGCGCCGCCAGGAGAAGACCTGGGCTGTGGAATTTGGCTTGGGTTCACTGGGTGCAACAAGGTATTCGAAATTTGATTCAATCCAGACACCGTCTCTGCGGGAAACCTTCACAATTGTCTCCTCAGCGATGAAACTCTCGATGATGGCTATGGCTTCGGCTACTGATTCCGCCGTGTCGCTTCCGAGAAATGGCCCTATGTGGGTGTGCCAATTGTCGAAACCGATTGTGATCTCGTTGTCCGCCGTGCTCAGGTGAAGTACGCGATCCGTACCCTCTTGTCCGACATCGACCTCAATGTAACTAACACGAGTTTTTTCGTCCTTGACCGCCTTTGCTAGCTGCTCCCACTGCGGGAACGTAGAAACAAACGCTTGGGCGAAAGCTTGGGATAGCTCATCCATGCCGTCGTAGTTCAGCACATCCCTATTTTGCACGAAGCGTCAGACCGAACGCTGCGGCAATCTGAGGAGGGACGTGGGGATAAGCCGCCGGGCGCTATTTGGTCAGGGCGCACTCAGCATGAAACCATCCGCCAACGCTTCGTCCCCGTCTGCAAGCGGCCATGCGAACACAGGCAGCTTCGGATGGCCGAACCTCGAAGGGATTATCGCGACGGCAGCGGTCGGCCGGTTTTAGAGGTCCAATCAGAAATCGGCCTGATAAGTCGCATTATCGGAAGCCAGTCCCGCGCGGACTTTCTGAGCCTACCGTCTGCCTTGCATGCCGGTCGAAAGAATCTCGATCGCAACTTGATTCTTGGACTGCTGTGCTATTTCAACAGCCGTCTTACCCGAGCGATCCTTTGCGTAGAGATCAGCATGGTTCTGAAGCAAGTGGGGGATCGCGTCGACGTATTTCCCGGCGGCAGCGTGCATCAGGGCCGTTCTACCCGAATCGTCCCTGAGGTTTACATCGGCGTGATGCTCGATCAACAATTTGATCGCGTCTTCATATCCGTATCCGGCCGCGTGCATGAGCGCTGTCTGTCCTTTGTCATCTCTGGCATTGACGTTGGCGCCCCCGTCAAGCAGAGTTTTAGTCACTCTAACGTCGAAGAATCCGTACGTGGGCAAGTAGCTGACTCCGCGGCCATCCTTGGCAGACGTCGCGTCGGTTCCCTGGTCGTCCGCAATTGTAAATTTACCCGTCCTTGCCCGAATTTCCTATTTCATGGACTTTGGGCCGGCTATTTTTCACCGAGTTCAACTCCAGGTATGCCAGGTTATTTCCCTTGCTGTAGTGCACCCGGAGAATCGGCAAACTCGCCCTATCGCGCCGATTTGCGCAATTTCGGAAGGCGTATGGGAATCAAGCAGTTAACAAACGGCGAGAGACATTTCGCCGGAAGTTTCTGGCTCCTCAGGTAGGACTCGAACCTGCAACCCTTCGGTTAACAGCCGAACAGCTTGTAGCCGCCTCACGTTGCAAACACGAGGCTTAGAGTCGCGAAAGATTGATTATACGGGAAATTGGGGGGACTCTGCGGGTACCCTTAATATAGAAGGAAGGAATTGTGCCAACCGGTGGCCTGCTGATCAATCAGTTAGCTGGACAAGCATCGACAAGCCGAACGAAACTACGAGCGACCTTTCGCTAACCCCCGATCCTCGACCTCCCGGTATCTCTTCAGTATGACCAGCGAGTTCGCACCCACGACCAGCGTGCCGATGACGCCAGGTAGCAGAAGCCGTACCAGACACCCACGGCTGCCCGCTAGCGAACGCGCGAAACCACAATCCGAGCAGTTACGGCTTCCCTTCAGTAAAGAAGTGATCGCCGCAAACTTTCCTTGGTGGCACTTTCAGTGGGTATGACAGAGCGCGCTTGTAGACACAATGATCGATCGCGAAGTAAACCGGCGAGGAGAAAGATTGCGAACAAGGCGCGTTCCAGATCGGAGCAAGGGCAGAGTAATCCACAAGCTCTTCGTGGCGGCACACCTTCAACTCTCTTGCAATGACGAGTTCGTGCTTAGTGGAGGCCAAAACAGGTGGATAACCGAGATCCTTAGAGGTTCAAGCCAACCCTCGAGGAGGTCTATGTGTCCGCAGAGCAAAGGTTTGCCGCGCTCCCAAAGTAGTTTGAAAAAGAATTATTTCATGCTACACACGAAAACGATCTGTTCGACCGTCACGTAATATAAAGCCATGCTCAACTTGGGCGAGTCGGCGGATCGAGCACTTCCCGAGAGGATGCTCGCGCTGGCTGCGGATAGGACTTCAGGCTCAATGACGCTAGGTGAAAGAGTGCATGGCCTCTTCGAACAGCTTCGCGCCCCCGTGTTTCGATACCTCCTGCGAAAAACGCGGGACCCAGGACGGGCGGAAGACATCACACAAGAAACCTTCCTGCGGCTTTTCCGACACCTTCGCGAGAACCGCGTCCTCGTTAACCCGAGGGCGTGGGTCTTCACGGTGGCCAACAACCTTGCTGTCGACGCCATTCGAAACGAGAGTCATATTAGGGATCTGGATGAAACTACCTGGAAAGAAATCGAAGAATCGAGGTCCGGCCTTCAGGCAGACCCCGAAAAGCTCATGCTGCAACGCGAGCGTTTGGATCGGTTGCACATCGCGGTGTTGAATCTGACACCCTTGCAGCGGGAATGCTTGCACCTGCGCGCGGAGGGTCTCCGTTATCGCGAGATCGCGGGCCTGCTGGAACTCAGCCCGTCTACCGTGATGGACGCAGTCAGGCGCGCAACTGTTAAGCTGGCCCGGGAGTTCGATGGCGAGGTATCTGCATGAATACAGAGAATGACAAGACCGCGTTTACCGCTGACGGACATCCTGACGAAAACCAGCTTCTCCTGGCGCTTGAACGTGAGCTGTCTCCAGAAGAGGCAGCTGAAGTCGAACAACATCTCGGAAACTGCTGGAGTTGTCGCGCGCGATCTAGCGAGATGCAGAGTGGAATCCTGGCATTCGTCGAGTATAGAGAGAAGCGTTATCTCCCTTCTCTCGAACCACCCCCCCACGATTTCGGCGGCTTTCCGGGAAAGTTAAACAGAATCGCAGCCGAGGGCAAACCTGACGGGTTAGCATTCCGGATCTGGCGAAGTATCTGGCGCTTCGTGACTTCGTCGAGCCAAGTGAAGTGGGTGAGCGCCACCGCTGCGACTATGGTCGTGGTAATACTCTGGACACAGGTTCTTCTTAATCCTTCTACTGTTTCCGCTAGTGAGTTCCTTGCGCGAGCAACTGCCGCGCAGAATCCGCGTACCCAGGAGATAGATCGAGTAAGCCGCACTGCGCATCAGAGCGTGCGAATCAGCAATGGGCAGCAAACCGTGGTGCGGGAGTTTGAGTGGACTGTCGGCAGCCCGATTCCGGGGGGCCGTTGGCAAATGAAGTCGGAGCCTTCGACATGGAACGCACCGTTTACGGCGGATGGATTTGCAGCCTGGCGAGAGTCCGTTTCAATAAGAAAGGACAAAGTGAAACGCTCGGGCGATCGATCGACGCTCGATACAACTGCCGTCGATGATCTAGTCAAAGAGGCTTGGCTCGTCGTTCGCGCCAGTGACTTCCACCCGCTGGAGCAGCACATCCGCTTCGCGGATGACCGCCAACTGGATTTCGAGGAATTGTCCTTCCAGATTCGCACCCCGCAAAGACCTAATAGCGAATCCGTCGCGCCGGCCCGGATTGCGCCAAACTCTCCAACAAAAGCGCCCAAAGTTGAATCTGAGCCGACAGTGGACTTAAACGAGACGGAATTAGAGCTCCGATATGCTATATTCGCGAATCATTGGGACTTGGGCGAGGATCTGCTGATCGGCAGGACCCCCAGCGGAGTCGCCGTAAGCGGAACTGCCAGTTCGGGGGATCGTGCGGCGTCTATGCAATCGATTTTGAGCGGCTTGCCAAACGTGCGAATCTCCATTACCGCGCCCGTCGCGGTTGATCGGCCCACTGCGCCAAATCGATCAGAACCCGGGCGGCCCCCACAGGCTTCCTCCACGCCTTTACTGAAGGACATCCTAGGCCGGGCGTTCACGTCCCCCGAGCAGCGGCGCGAATTTGTGGACCATTGTCTCGCCGCCTCCGATGCCGAGCTTTCACATGCCTGGGCTCTGAAGAAGTTAGTGGATCGATACAGCGAGCCGGAAGAGCGCCTCTTGAAGACAGAATCACAAGACAAGCTGCGTGGGATGTTGCGGACGCATCTCCAACAACTCGCCGATGCCAATGCCGGACTGGATCCGCTGATAGAGTTGCTGCCCAGTTCGCGCACGCAAGAGCCAGATGTGCCGGGAAACTGGCGTGCCAGCATTCTTGCTCTCTTCGCTCAGGCCCAACACCAGGATTCGCTGGTCGCGAGTCTGGTCGCCGGAACCCTGGCGAATGTCCAGGATGCTGCGGCAGCATCCGCGAGCCTTCGATCAGTCCACCACGCAATTGGCGTCCTGCTCGCGGGACTCAATAATTCGGAGGTCGGAAGCCAAAGGAAATGACGGGGATCCGGCTCGCTCCAGTATTCGCTTTCTGCGCCGGCGTGGCAATCGGACAGAACGCGGAACTGTCCGGGCTCATACAGGATCCTTCTAACTCGGCTGTTTCGGGCGCCGAAGTAACTATCCGGAACGAGCAGACCGGCGGCCGGAGGAACACCAGTTCGAACGCGTCTGGCTTCTACAGTCTTCCCGCTCTGAGCCCCGGTCTATACCGGCTATCAATTCGCGCAATCGGCTTCGAAACAATTGTCCGCGAGGGAATCAAGCTGGAGGTAGGCGAAAACGCCCGAATGGACCTTAGCCTGAGGCTTGGCGATTTCCGAACCGAGGTTACCGTTCACAGCGGTCCCCCGCTGATCAATTCCGAAGACGCATCCGTGGGAACGGTGATCGACCGCGATACCATCGATCAAATGCCGCTGAATGGGCGAGGCATTCAGGCGCTCATCGAGCTGAGTCCGGGCGTCGGGGCAGTTCCCGTAGTGGGCGGGAACCGCGGACAATTTGCGATCAATGGGCAGCGTAGCGACGCCAATTACTTTACTGTGGACGGCGTCAGCGCCAATTTCGCTTTGATGAAACCCTTGAGGCCGGACGAGGCTGGAAATAAGCTCCCTTATCAGGCAGGGGGCGCCATGATTCCCGCGAATAACTTCCTCGGTACCTTCAGCAACCTGGTATCGCCGGATGCGCTGCAGGAGTTCAAGATCCAGACTTCGACGTTCGCTCCCGAATTCGGCCGTTCCCCAGGGGCGCAAATCGGATTGGTGACACGGTCCGGAACGAACCGCTACTCGGGGTCGCTGTTCGAGTATTTTCGAAACGACAAGACGGATGCGAACGATTGGTTCGCGAACCAGCAAGCTTTATCCAAGGCGCCGTTGCGCTTCAACAATTTTGGAGGCACGCTCGGAGGACCAGTCCGGATACCGCATCTCTATGACGGCCACGACCGCACCTTCTTTTTTCTTTCAATCGAAGATGTTGTGATGATACAGCCCCAACCACCCGTCAGCTTCCCGGTGCCGACGTTACAGGCTCGCCAGAATGCGCCACCTCTGGTCGCGGCACTGTTGAACGCTTATCCACTTCCCAATCGTTCCTCCAGTGCGCTGGGAGATCCCGCTGTCACCGGTTTTTCCGAGTATGCCGGATCCTACTCCTTACGGCAGGACCAACAGACCTACGGATTGCGGCTGGATCACGCCTTCAACGATAAATTGATGTCTTTCGTCCGCTATAATCGGGCGCCATCGAACAGACTCATCGAGTTTGCCCAATTCCCCACCAAATATTCGCTCGGAACCGATACGCTGACGATCGGGTTGACTCAAGTGTTTACTCCGAAACTGGTCAATGAGATCCGGTTGAACGGGAGCAGGCAGTTCGACGCCATCCAATCTTTCATCACCAGCACGGGCGGTGCTCACCGCCCTCCGGATTCGCTGTTCTTTCCACCGGGTTATTCGTCGAATGACAGCTACGTAAGGTTCGGTGTATCGCCTTCTCCTATTCTCAACCTTGGGTTCGCCGAACGGGACGGTTCGAGGCAGTTGCAGTTTGTCGATAACCTCTCCCACAGTTCGGGCGCTCATCAACTCAAGGCCGGCGCCGATTACCGATGGTTCTCTCCGGTGACAACCCTTAACCGGCTCAGTTCCCTCTTCAGCTTCTCCAGCCTTTACGGCCCATCGGGCGCCTATACGGGCACGATTCCCGGCGTCGGGTTAGTATTCTACAATATTCCGAACACTGCGTTTGTTGTCAAAGCATTTTCAGCTTATGTCCAAGACACATGGAAAGCGCGCCGGGGGCTCACTCTAACGTACGGATTGCGGTGGGAAGTAGATCCGGCGCCCCGCGTGAGCGCCGGCCAAGCGGCGATCTTCGGCGGAATCACAAATCCGGCCGATCTTTCGACGGCTTACTTTGTGCCATCCGGAAAACCGTTTTACGCTACCTCCTGGTCGAATCTCGCGCCGCGGCTGGGGATTGGCTGGCAAATACATGACGGACCTGCGAGAAAGACCGTCTTGCGCATAGGCGCGGGGCGCTTCTTCGATCTCGGCCAGGGTGGCTTCGAGAGCGGCGCCTACAACGCGCTTACTTTTGGGGGCTATTATAACCAGCCGCTCGGATCGCCCACCGGTGGCTCTCCGTCTGTTCCCACTACGGAGTCGCTTTCCCTGGCAGTTTTTGGCGTGGCGGGCGCAGCACACGGGTACAATCTCCCATACACCTGGCAATGGAACGCTACGATAGAGCAATCCATCGGGCAGCAGACATTTTCCGTGGGATACGTGGGTGCTTTGGGCCGTCGCCTTATAGGATGGACTATCGGCCCAGGCGGCCTTTACGCCGTCATGAACAACGACGCCAGATCCTCCTACAACGCGATGCAGCTCCAATTCAACCGGCGTCTGAACAGCCGCTTGCACATGGTCGTGTCTTACACGTGGTCCCACTCCATTGACAACCTGTCGCAGGACACCCCGTACCTAAATTTAGTTCATTCGGCGTTGTTAGACCCCAGGAGGTGGGGTTCGTCGGACTTCGATGTTCGGCACAGCCTGAATGGATCGATCATCGCCAGCTTGCCGTCCCCCCGCGGAGGGATTGCGGGCATGTTATTCCGCAACTGGACGGCAAACAGCATTTTTTTCGCGCGATCGGCACTGCCGACCGATCTTGTCCTCCAATATTCGCTCGGCAGGCCGGACGTCGTGCCAGGTCAGCCGTTGTATTTATACGGTTCCGGTTTTCCAGGCGGCAAGAGCTTCAACGGCGCTGCGTTTTCCATTCCATCAAACGGGTTCGACGGCACCCTTGGCCGCAACGTTTTACGTGGCCTCGGCGCATGGCAGATCGATTTCTCGCTCCATCGTGAGTTCCGGGTATCGGAGGGCCTGAGCCTGCAACTTCGCGCGGAGGCGTTCAATATTTTCAATCATCCCAACTTCGCTAATCCCGGCGATTCGACTAATCCCGGGCGGCTGACTTTCGCGCCCGGTCCGGGCTTTGGCTCCGCCACCCAAACGCTTGCTAACGGACTCGGCCCGACCAACGTCCTGGGCCAGTTGAGTTCACTCTTCCAGATCGGCGGCCCGCGCTCGATGCAATTTGCCCTTCGCCTCCGCTTCTAAGAAAATCTTTTCCGTTCCGCCACACTAAAAAACCGCCCCGCGGCGTTATGTAGTCGCAAGGACGCAATGATCTGGTAGAGCGGATCCCGAGTGAGTCGGATACCTCAAGTCGCAGGTTTGGATTCCAAAATCAGACTGGAAGCAAGAAGGGACTTAAAACAAATGAGTGCAATCATGATCCGTTCGGTCGCTAATTTCGAGTCCCGCACTGGTGCACGACTACCGCGTCAGTGCCTCACCGAACAACTTATCGGAGCGGAGCGCGTTCCAAACTTCGGACCGCGAGACAACCACCGTGAGAGGTTGACCGGAGAGAACAAAACGATCAATCACGCGCGTATTCGAGTGCTGAGCGTCGACAACCACCCGCTTCTGCGCGAGGGCGTAGCGACCATTATCAACGATCAACCGGACATGCTCGTCGTGGCCCAAGCAGCCGACGGCCGCGAGGCCATCCAACAGTTTCGCGCGCATCGGCCGGACATTATGCTCTTGGATCTTAAATTTCGCGATATAAGTGGCATTGACACGATGATTGCTATCCACAGGGAATTCCCCGGCGCCCGGATCGTCGTGCTTACCATCTTTGATGGCGACATTGATATCCGGCGGGCCCTTAAGGCGGGAGCCCACGGCTACCTGCTGAAGAGCACTCCTCCCGAGGAGTTGGTCAAAGTGATCCGCCAGGTTCACGCCGGGAAAAAGCACGTCCCCGCCGCGGTCGCAGCTTGTCTCGCTGAGCATTTGAGCGAGGAGGATCTGAGCGAACGGGAGACCCAGGTGCTCGAGCATCTCGGCGATGGAAACCGAAATCGGGACATCGCGGAACGGCTCTTCATAGCCGAGGAGACTGTAAAAGTTCACGTCAAGCACATCATGGAGAAGTTGGGAGCCCACGACCGTACCCACGCACTCGCCATAGCTGCACGTCGCGGCTTCATCCAGCTTTGATGCAACGGAACGGCGGCTGCAACACGCGTTCTTAAACTTCGCTAAGGGTTGGCCCGGGATGGGCCGTCTCTACCTGCGGCTAGGCATCCCCTAAAGTAGTATTCCAAGGCCTCTCGATCCAGTGAACCTGAGCCTCTCTATACAGTGAACCAAAAGGCTCTATCAGGGGTCGTCCGCAGGCGGGAATAGATCCACAATCAGTTCACGAGAGCAAGAAGGGAGCATGAGCAAGACTGACGCGAACCGATCGATGAGACGATCACACGGGCGCTCAATGTGCATCATCGGATTCGGGCGAGCGCGCCATCTCATCTCCCCGCGGGCACGAAGGTCATGCCCACCAGCACGATTTAACTCTCTTGGGGATCTTTCGGAGGGTGCGCTTTGCGCTGGCCTGTCGAACCGATCTGAGTACAATTGTACGCTAGGAATCAAATCTTGAAGAGAATGTTTTGGAGTCGAGATCGCTGCCTGGTAACACGGTAACAGCCATCGCGTTGAAACGATGGCTGTTACCAGTTACCGCGTTACCAATCGATATGGTCGCTCGTCGGCCGCACTTTTTTTATTTGCCCGGTGAAGTTTGCCAGTTCTCTACCATGGTCCGGCAGGATGCGGTGACGCACAGGTTCGCCAGCCGGCCGAAATCAGCGGGAGAGATTTTCCAGGTTTTGGCGTGAGCGATGCTATTCGTCAGGTTGTATTCCAGCATCCGATCACGCTGATACGGATCGCTTACGCCAGGTTTGGCGCGTAGCTCGGCTGCCCGATCGCGCCACCTTTCGGACCAGCTCGCGAGTCGGTCCCACAGGGCTTGTTCGGCTGATTCCGGTCCAAATTCGGAGAGCACCGTCGCTGCGCTGCCGGCGGAGGCTGGGTCCGGGTCCTCGCGGACTGCCTTCTCCGCGAGCTGGCCCAGGGCGGGTGTGTAGTTCACGCGCGCAATCGATTCGAGCATGCTGGCGTAACACGCATCCCCCGATCCGCGTTGTTGCAATGCCCTGGCAACAACCGCAGAACCTTCTTCCGGCACGACACGAAGCAGGTAGGCGAACAAATTTTGCTTCACAGGGCAGTAGTTCGCCCCTGGCGATCCAGCCAGGGCCTTACGAACCGCCGGCGCGAGGGTTGGACTTCCGTAGCGTGCGATCAAGGGAGAAGCCTGAGCCGGATTCGATTCGAGCCGCGCTGCTAACAAGCTGTCGAGCTCCGGATGGTCCTTTACGGGCAGCAAGAGAAGTGTTGAAGCCTGAACATCCGTCGCAGGCTTGCGAATCTCGACGATCAGTTGAGCTTCACACTCGGGCTGCGCAAGCTCACACCAGCGTTTGAACGCCTCTTCGCGTAGAAATGGCGTACCGGCGATCTTGCCTGTCGCGACATCGCGAACGAAGCCCAGCAGGGAAGGATTGGGAAGCCGTGGCCAGTACAGCCCCAGCAGCAATTGCTGTTGATTCGGAATGAGGTCATTGACCGAGGCCACAATCTCGTCGCGAAGACGCGTCAGATCCGCGGAAGGCATATCGTGATCCGGCCGGAAGTACGCCTCCTGAGGTTCCCAGGCAGCATAGATGGCGCTCGCTCGTGCTCTTCCGGAGCGCCGCGGCAAGGTCGCCGTGACCTGTTTCGTGTACACAGCCACCAATTCATTGATGCGCTTGGAATATGCAGACGCAGCGTCGATCACCGCCTGACTTGCGCGCTCGCCGTCTCTGGGTGGAGGCGGAAACCTTCCGCGAAACTCCTGGGACGCGACGACTCGGGCTAGAAGCTGAATCACGTCAACGCGCACGGACTCCTGGCTGTCGTTGAGCGACGCTTCGAGGATCGGTAACGTAGCGGTGATGAACGAGGTTTGCGACAGGCCGCGATTCAACTCATTTCTCCACCCTACGGAGTCTTGGGCCGTCACGTAGCGGCGCGCCATCTCGCTCGCCGCAGCCTCGGTGTCTATATAGGTAAGCCGCCTGGCCGCCTGGGTTTTTTCCTCCTGTTTGGCATCGGAGTCAAGGATGGAGGCGATTTCGCGAACTTGATTGCCGGACCATTCCGCGTCCGCAGCAAGGATGGTCAACTCCAGGGGCATTGAGCGAACAACGTACCGGTTGTTTCCGGAAAAGGGACTCTCATCGCTATCTTGAAGGAAAACGCGCGGCGACGACGCCGTTACGATGTAGGTGCCGGACCGAGTGAAGCGGAACCATTCGTTCAGATCCGCGTGCAGGGACACCGGCTTTTCGGTGAGGGGGGCGACGCCGGACAGAAAGCTTCCTCCAAAGCCGAACATCAACTCATTCGCCCTCGGGTCGACAGCCCCGTCTGCGGGCGAAACGGCATACGTCTCCACGGTGGGCGTGAAGCGGCTGCCGGAGCTGGTCTGGATCTTGTATTTTTCAACCGCATTCGTGGAAAAGCGAAGCTCGAGTTCAATGCGCTCGCCGAGGTGGAAAACGGGAGGATCCCGCTTGACGCTGAGTTGAAACACGACATCGTCCACGGCTTGCGCAGACACTATCGCAGGCGCGATCAGCAGTGGAACGACCTTGGCCCAGGAAAGCACGCTTTCGCTATAGACGCCGAACGCGAGTATTTCGGTCCAAGGGAAAAGCACTGGGGGGAAACTGGGGGGTACCCTAGAGTCCATGAAATAGGAAATTCGGGTAAGGACGGGTAAATTTACAATTGCAGACGACGAGGGCACCACTGCCGCTAGCGGCGTGTCGTCTAAGGCTTGTGTTGGAAATACAGGACTTGTTTTGGCTCCTCAGGTAGGACTCGAACCTACAACCCTTCGGTTAACAGCCGAACAGCTTGTAGCCGCCTCGCGTTGCAACCACAAGACTTAGGCGCACAAGATTCGGCTTTTAGCGGAAATTGGGGGGACTCTGGGGGTACCCTTGATATATAAGGAAGGAATTGTGGAACCCGGTGGCCTTGCTGACCAATCGGCTATCAATGGGCCGTCGGGATCGCACTTCTGGTTCTAGGGATCGCGGGACTGGCTAATGGGCCGAACGAAACTACGAGCGACCTTTCGCTAACGATCCTCGGCCTCCCGGTATCTCTTCAGTATGACCAGCGAGTTTGCACCTCACTTCGCCCACGTCCGGTAGCGGAACCTTGCCAATTCGGCAATGATGTCGTTGGAGCACTGGGCTACTACATAATGGGGCTCAGCTTGACAGAACCTGATATATTGTGTATAAGTGGTCGGGTGCCATGTTCCCGTTGCGGGGGAACGCGCTCCAGCAGGACCTAATGGAAGATGCCGCAGACCGGTCTCTACGGTTATGTTTTTCAGTGACTTGGAGTCTGCTTTCTACTCCCTCCAGCGCTGCCAAAGCTCAGGAACCCGCCTCCGGTCGGAAAGCACCCTTGCGCGCAACCTCGGTTCCTCCGAATCTTGAGCCGCCGCCGATTATTTCTGACCCAGGCGTTCCTGATTTTCCTGCCCCTCCAAAGGCCCCCGATCAATGGGAGATGGTGATTCCCAAGATGAGTCGCCCAGTTGCGGATATCCCACCTACGGCCCTCCCGTCGCGCTCCGCCCAATCGACAAAGCCTGTGGTCAAGGCCCCGTCAATTGTGGCGTCCTCGGAGACGTTTGTTTTGGGCTCAAAGAGGTGGGCGCCCACAGAGTCCGAAGTTTCCCCACCACATTCGGCGGAGCCAAGCGCGCCCGACCTGGGCTTACGGACCCTTTTGAGACCGTCCGAGAGTTTCTGGAGCCGCCTGCCGGCTACGCTCCGAATTGGCATTGCGGCGGTGGCCTCAACGGCAATCATAAGCGGGATTTTTCTGCTAACCGGAGACGCTTCAAGGGAGCCCCGAGACGCGGTTCCGGCCCCACCAAGCCAGCCCACAGTGGTGGAGGCAGGCCCCGCTTTATCGACCGATACGAGGTGGATCACGGACTGGTTTGCGGACGGCCCTAAGTTCCGGCCACTCCGGCACGTCGATGTATTGGACGGCTCGCTGACTATGAGCGACTATCGTGTGGAGTTTCAGGGACAGATCGATCACGGCGCGATTGGTTGGGTGTTTCGGGCCAACGGCCGGGGTAATTTCTACGTAGAGAAGGTTGCGGTCATTAGTCAGGGACCGAAGCCCGACTTGGCGCTAGTGCGATTTGCCGTGGTCGACGGCAAGGAGCAGCCGCGAACCCAGCTTCCTTTGCCGATGCGAGCGAGTCTCGAAACTATGTACCGAATCCGCATGGACGCGGTTGGCTCCCAATTCTCCACATGGTTGCAAGATCAAAAAGTGGACCAGTGGACCGACGACCAGATCAAATCGGGCGGTGTCGGGTTGTATTACGATCGCGGTGACAGCGCGAGACTCCGAGGCAGCATGAGGGTCATTCCATTGAAAGTAAAGCGATAGGAGGGACAAAGTGCGCCCGGCACGAACCACATGATACCTCAAGAACGATTTCATACTTCGGCCGCGCTTGACAATCGGGAGGCCATAGACTCGGCTCTCATGCTTCGTGCGCAAGGACGACGCGAAGAGGCGCTGCGTCTCCTGTACGGGCCCGGCGAGTTCTCTCGGGATCTTTATAATCTGCGCGGAGATTTGCAGCTCGAATTGGGGCAAATCCAGGAGGCCGTCGGCAGTTACTCCACAGTCATCTCCTTTGAGGCCGACAATACTTACGCCTATGACAATTTATCGCTCTGCCTCCGCAAGCTGAAGCACTGGAAGGCGGCTGCCGAAGTCTTCCGAAAACTCCTCTCCTACGATTCCCACCGCGATCAGGCTCGCATCGGGCTCGCTGATTGCCTGTTGCATTTGAACCGGCCCGAAGAAGCGCTGGCATGCTTCGACATGTGTTGGTCCGAAGCCGCTCAAGTGCCGGCGTTATTCGGTAAGGCCGTCGCTCTCCAATTGCTCTGCCGTTTCGATGAGGCTGAGGCTATATATGAGCGGTTGCTGGAACTCGACCCGAAGGCCGAGGAGGCGTTCTCCAACCTCATCGCCATGGGTATAGAGGTCTTTGACTTAGTGCGCGTTCAACGTTATTCCCTCCGGCTCTTGGAACTATGTCCCCAATCCAAAATAGCCTTGCAGGGACTGACGGTGGTGGCTGTGGAACGTCTAGAGTACGAAAACGCCGGTCACTATTTCGCGCGCCTGATCGCACAGGAGCCCGACGGGATTCCATCCAACGACGAAAGCGGTGGTGACAAAGATCGCACGACCGAATACGTACTGAGCCCTGAAGTGGTCGAGCGTCTGAACCAGACCAGGCGCAATGTGTTTACGTCCGCCGCGAAAGCGGCCGGAATGGGGACCCGATGAAGCGTCCGAGCTGTGTGTGCCCGAGCCCGCCGACACATCAAACTACACTTGCTTGCCTTCTCAACCCCGCGAGCATTCTCATGGTCTTGGCCGCCGGAGCAGGGCTCGACTATTTCCGCCATTGCCGAGGCAGTCAAGAGTTCGGAAAGTCCTACATTGAGAGGATCGCGACCCGCCCAAATCCAAACTCGCAACGAGCACTTTATGCCGGGTGAGCAGGTCACCCAGGCCGGACGGTAACCATTGGGGAGGGCATCAGAGAGTCTCAGAGAATGTTCGTTCGTTGTTGAAACAGAAGACGACTCCGCAGCTGATTATTGAACCACCAGCGATTGGGAGACCATCTCCGCCTGCTGCTGCCGCTCGATTTCCAGCTTGCGCTTCTCGTCGGCGGCGCGTTGGCGAGCGGCAATTTCGTCGAGGGCCCGTCGCTTCGCCTCCATCCGTACGTGCGAGTAACGCGAGAGCATGGCGCGCGAGACGTGACCTGCGATGCTCATGATCACCTCGTCTCCGGCGCCCGACTCGGCGAGTTCCGTTACCAAGGTGTGGCGATTATCGTGCCACCGGCCCCTCACTCCGGCCTTCTCGCGGACCTTGGTCCACGCGGTCTTGAATGATGTGATCGGGCGCGTTGGATCTTTGGGGAGTGGCGTCCCGAAGGCAAATACAAACCACTCTGGCTTGCACGCGCCGAACCGCTTGACGTACCAGACTGCGTGCGCTGTCATCGCGGCGATAGCAGTTTCGTTCAGAGGAATCACACGCCCTGTGCCCGCCTCGGTTTTGGACTTGCCAACTGTGAGTGCTTTCTTGTCGGTCAAGTCGATCTGTTCCCAACGAATCTCGCGCAATTCCTTGTCTCGGAGACCCGTGTTCAAATCCAATGCGAGGGCTGCGCGCATCAGCGGCGTGCGCAACTTCTGCGCTTCCTCCAGCATTCGCGCCTTCTCGTCTGCGCTGTATGGACGACCGGGCGAGGGGGGCAACGGCACCTTCAGCGCCTTGTCGCGGCGAAGGGTAGCGCGAATCAGCACGCCCTGTTCGCCGCATAGCCGGAGCAATAGCTGCACCTCGTCGTTGATGGTCTTTGGGCCGGCTTTCTCAGTCAGGCGATCGGCTTGATACCGCTTCACTACCGTCGGTGTGATTTCCATCACAAGACTGCCTCCGAGGAGCCGGCTTAGATGCCCAAGGGCATATTCCGCCCAGGTCGACGACTGGTGCTTGGTAATGTACTCCTTGAGAAACTCAGCGGCAGCGAGCTGAATCGTTTTCCGTTGCTGCTCGCGGGATTCGTCCTCGATGACTTGGCTGTAGCTTTTCTCCAACCGCTCACGCTGGCGCCGCTCCGCGGCGATGGCTTGTTGCTTGTTCGCAGTGCCGGTGGAACCACGGCGCCGCCGCCCGTCCAGGATGAACTCGTAATGGTAGAACCTGCCGTTCTTGAAAACACTCATCGGGCGAAATCTTGCCTCGAACACATTCACGCGCTGTGTCCAGCAACAGTCAAGTCGAGACTCTGCGCGGGCGACCCCTTCCCCTCCCCGATTGGTTAGCGGGCGTCCCTGCGCCACCGCCGCTAGGCTGCGAATCCAGGAAGTCGGCGATGTCTCCGAACTTATATCGAACCGTGGTTCCGTTGATTCGCCGGAACGGGCAGCCGATATTCAATCGCCGTTCGTTTTGCAACACTTTCACACTGCACCCGCGGATGGCGGCATATATATGTTCATCGACCCACGCCCATGGGACCGCCGGCACCTGAGTCAGATCGACGATGCGAGGAGCGCTGCTCACCGCAACGCCTCCACGCGGCGCTCCACCACCAATCTGAAAGGCAGGCTATGCCGGACTTCGATGTCGACGGTTCCATCCCCCAGCCGACTTAGCTGATCGAAGAGAGTTTCAAATTCCTTTTTCAGCGTCAGATTGGTGTGAACGTCGTCGGGCTGCCGCTCTGGATCGGAATCCAATTTGATCGTCTGAACGATGCGCGGTTCTGGTTCATAGCACGGCAACCCACCCCGAATCGAAAGGCGCTCGATTACACCGAAACCCAAGGCTTCGATAATCTCGACAGTCTGGCGCTGAGTCGGATTCACGGAGGACTTTCTCATTTGGGACGTTCTCCAGCGCGAAATTCTCGGACCACACCGTCGAATCGCCGTTTCCAATCGTGTATCTCGGCTACTACGGATGGGTCCTTCACTGCGACGATTCGCCGGGCTTCCGCCGCCGTATAAATTTCGCCGCGCCGCGCTCCCAGGCGTTCCACCGCCAGGCGTGCGTCGGTTTCATCGGCGACGAGGAAGAGTCGGCCGGCCGCCGTAGACCACAGCTCAATTGCTCGGTCACGCAGACTTTCTTCCAAAGTCGCCTGTTGCGTGTCGGTTGCAGGCTGCGAAGCTGAACCCGCCTGTTCCGCAGACCGTTTCTCAATCACGCGTCGTGCGATCTCGACATAGGTCATCGTTTCCGCCATCACCTTTCTCTTGCGCCAAAAAGCGCGGTAAGCGCCATAAGCCCTCCCTTACCGCGCATACCGCGCTTACCGCGCAACTCCTTGCAGACTCCTCCACCGCTCCGCCGACCGGCCGCCGGTTTTTTCGCTTTCTCGCCGCGCCCGTCCGTAGGACTCCAGGACCGCAAGTGCGCGATCGATCTCCTCGGAACTCTTGTGGCGCTTGAAGTGTTCTCTTATGTCGCTGCGGGTTACTCCTTCCGGGCGCGCGCGGAGCAGGCTACCGATTTCATCCGCGGTTGAATCGCCCAAGGAATCTCCGAAAATGAACCGGACAGACTCCTCGCAGTAGTGCCACACCGCGAGCGCGGCAGCGAGGTGTTCGGCACGGATCACAGGAGATCGGTCGAGGACGGCGTAGAGGGTAGCAAGGCGCATTGTCTGCGCCTCCGATCTAGAACTGACGGCACCCGCGAGACCGGGTTTACCTGCGGAGAGGTCGCTGTAGACGGCCAACCAGATTTCGCGGGCCTCTCCGTCTCTCTTCAATTCGCCCATTTGCAGAGCAAAGTCGCGGGCTACCTTCAACTTCTCGATGAAGGCGGAAGGATCGACCGAATGCCAGGCACCTCCCTCGGGGAGTTCCCGCGACCTCCTAACGCAAGCCCATAGAATCCGGTTTGCAAAACCATTTGCGGCCGCAGTATCGGAAAGCTCTTTCCGCAGCTCATTTTCCGTGATATGGCCGATGATGCTGATGTGCGCGCCGGTTGCGGTAGCGCGTTTGCTCTTCGTAAGTGTGTTGAGATTGCCAGAGTCCCACGCCTGCCGGATGACCGCGGATAAAGTATTGCTTTCGCGCTCGCAGACACGCAGCACCCGCGCAAATTCCGGCTCCTGCACGAGTAATCTCTTATCCTCGACGCCGGGATCGGTGCGGACCATCTGGTAATCGATTACGCGCCCTTTTTCCTTGATCGCCTGTTGCTCGTCAATGGGATCTCGAACGGCCCAGATCAGACCTTCCCCGCTGCTCAATCCGGAAGTGATCCGGGGCCGCCAGTCCGAATCCACTTGGCCGAGAAGACCCTCGATAATGCCCCAACTTGTACCCTTCCTGCCTTTCGATGTCGCACCAACCAGAGCGATGAACAGGTTGAGGTAGTGACGGTCAGCCTCAGCGCGAAAATATGCCTGGCGACCTACGATCGATCCGAACGCGGTAAGCAATTGAAGCATCAAGGCGACAGGATCAGCTTCGGTGTGTGGTTCTATCGCTCTCACAATTTCGCCGGCTAGCCCGTGATATGCCTCAACCGCAAGGGAATCGGGCCACCGACGATGTGCTGGTGACTCGGGTGGAAGCTCGGAGGCTACAGCTGGTGTTTCAAAGCCGCGCAAAATGTCACTTGCCGAACTCGGAATCTCAAGCCGCATCTTCTACTCCCGCCAAGGTGGTCACAAACCGAGCCAGCGCGTCGCATCTGCGGCGCCATGCTGATTTGCCTGCAAAGACAAGAGCCGCAGCGAGCCCAGGCTCGTGCTCTCGCCAACCGCGATACAGAGCGAGCAGAGAAGCGCCGTCGGCGCGCCGAAGACTCAAGAGCAACTGAGTCGGGCCAAAACGCTCGGGAACAGCCTCGGGCAATTCCTCCAGGATCTGCTCGGCCACAGCCATAGCCGTAATTCGGAACAGTTCCGCGTCTCGCATTTCGCCCCGTTCGTGTTCGCGCCGTTCCGCCAATGACCGCCGCTCAGCGCGACTCGCCGGCCGATCGAGCAGCACTCGCCCGACTATGCCCTCAACCCCAGCCACGGCTTCGCGCCATGCCGCTCCGGTAAGCGCCATCTCCAGTGCGATAATGTCGCCGCCACAACCGCAGCCAGACCAGCAGCGCCACAAGCCGGTTTCGGGATCGACGCTGAAGTTGTATCCCTTTCCTTGGTGAATGGGACAACGCCCCCGCCAACGCGTAGCGCGTTGTCGCAGCGCCGGCACGCGCCACGCATAGTAGACTGCGACGTCGGATCGCGTCAAAGCAATCATTGGATTCCCGCTGCCACGAGACCTAAAGGCGCAACATGTGGGGACCCCACGGCTACCTTTTTGACTTTCGAGTTCTGAAGGCTTTCTTCGACAAGCAACTTCTGTTGGCGACCTTTCCCTTCCGTTGTCGCAACAAAGGAATTTGACGGGAAAGTGCGGGACCCTATCTAACTGCAGTCACACGAGATGTCGTTCGCAAGGTCAAGCGCGGCTAATCGCGGCCAATTCCGGCAAATTATTTGCAGGATTAGTCAGACGCCGGCGCCTGGGTGCTTCGCCACCCAATCCAAGCGGTGCTGCAGTGCCTTTACGAGACCTTCCTGATCTGCGGCAAGTACGTCACTCCAGTCGCCACATCCCAATTGCTTCCACTTGCGCGTTCGGATGAACGTAGCCTTGTGTTCTAGAGCTTCGCATACTTCAGCTAGATGCTTTCTCCAGTCGTTTCCGAAGGATTTGAGGACGTCCGCAATTTTGACGTTTCCTTCAACATCGGCCCTGCGACCTCTGCTGGACGGCTCAGAGGTGGCGGCGCCAGACGGTTTCTTAGTTCTTCGCGAGTCGCCGTTGCTACGGCTTGGTGTCTGATTATCGCTACTCTCGGGCTGAGTGCCTTCAGGGTGGCTTCCGGATACAGCGAGCATGATGGCACAGGTAAGCGGCAACCGTCGTTCACGGATTTCCGTGGCGTAAACACCGATGGCTTCGTCTAAAACTCGCGTGACTTCGCGCGAGTGCCTGCGATGGAGCTCGCCGATGCGTTCCGCAACCTCGTCTGCGGAAAGACCAGGTATATGTCGAAGCACGCGGCCCACTTCCCCGTAACGCTCAACGACCTGAGACACATTCATCGATCCTATATCGGTTGCAAAACGGATGAAGCTCTCGACCAAGGTGAAATCCTTTTCCTTGAGACGTTCACCTGTCAGGAGTTCGACTCGATATAGATTGTCGGGATCGCTCAGGGGATAGCGGCTTGCCAGTGTGCCAAATCTGCGACTGACACACTGCGAGCACCGACCGCAGTGGGGCTGATCGACGGTTTGCTCGTGAGTGTGCATACAGCTTACGCTGTGCTGAATGAGGTGACTGCACCCTGCATCGCCGATCAAGTCTACGACACCAGCCTTTGTGAGCCAAAGGAACGGGTTTTCGACCGCAAAGCTTTCTTCGGTAACAAGGCTGAAAAGCTCCGCGAAGCCACTGACCACTTGGGGATGCGTGGTGCGTGTCGCTCGCGTGCCGACGACCTGCTCGCTGATCGGGAGATTCAAGCCGACGACGCCATTCTCATAAAACCTAAATCGCTTCAAGCCAAACACGCGGGCCACGATAACTGCGAGAGAGGCGTATAGGCGTCCGCTGCGTGTATTCGCGTGCCCGACTCCCCCGCTGATGGACCCATACGGGAACATGCAGTGGACGTTGTTGCCCACACACCGCGTGTAGTCCTTCGACTAACTGCTTCTGCCGCTTCGATATTTTCGGATTGGAGCGGTGGCTCACTAACGCGACTCTGTGCTTGGCGAGGACTGCTTCCTGGATAGAGCCTGCTAACGAGTCCACCCCCCCGGAGAACAGCATGACTTCATCGATCTCTTGCTCCGCTGAGTCGGACTCCCCGAACCTGAGGTAGTGTTGCATCGGAACCGCGTCAACTCCACGCGTGAAACGAAATTCATAAGTGTCTTCTGAAAGTAGGGATAACGTTTTCTGCAGCGCCTCGCAGACATTCTGCCGACGCCAGAAGGACGGCAGGCGCACTGGAACGTGAAAGGAGAACCTTCGGCGCCAGCGACCGCCGTACGCAGTCACACCTTCGCCACCACGTGACACGGCCTGGTCGGCACAATACACATAGCTCGCAATTTCGGCGAGGTCCACGAGAACGTCCGGGACGTCGCTCGAAAGCCGACGCCGGATGTCTACAATCTCTAAGTCGACATTCGCTTCGTTGCCGCCTAGATTCAAACGGAGAATCTGGTCAGGTCTCGCCTGATGTGGCACAGCAGCATTACCACAGGCGACGATATGGTCAGTATTCTCCAACCCCCGCCCCTTTTTGAAGCTCTGCAGCGAGCTTCGTCATGGCGTGGCTTACGAATCCCGCCGCCTTCCTCGGCGTAATACCGCCTTGATAGTTGGCCTTCGAAAACCACTCAGCTGCGAATGTTTCAACGATCTTGGATGCTTCTTTGCAGTGACGTGATAGGGCTTCTCTGAATTGGCGGTTCGCGCGAACAGTTCCGAGTTTGTGTGATAGCTCGCGGCTCAGGAAATAGGTCAGGTAGCGTTCCGTCAGCCGCGCAAAAAAATCGCGGGCGACGCCAGAAAAATTGGCCGGCGTGCCGAGCCGCGCAAGCTCGCGCCGCACATCTTCTGCCGTCGTACCGAATAGGCTCGCGGTTCTCTGGCCTAAGACTGAGGTCAGGCTTTCAGCGGCTCCCATCTGCGCCATCTCGCCAAGATCGGTGCGCCCCCCAGCGCGATAAATATGCGCATCCACGGCATCGGAGACGCCTCCGACCAACTCCATCAAGGTCGGCTCGCTGGCTACTGAAACTCCAATTTTTGCTAATTCTTCGACGAAATTCGCTTTTCTAGCACAGAGAGGTAGCTGCGTCAGAAGCCAAAACGAGTGAACCAGAGCGGGGTCATCGGCGGCATCGTCCAGACCCCGCCTGGATGCATCGAGCGTCGCCGCTGCGACGTCAGCCGTGTCGACTCCGGCTCCGATTAAAGCCACTACTTCCCGCCATTTGCGCGTTCGTGGAAGTCTGCCGAGCCGAGTGTGGCCCATATATTTCAGCGTCACCGCGCCGGAAAGCCGCGGATTTCGTAAAAATCGTCACTTTATCGGAAAACTATAGGGTTGGGAACAACGGTGGGCAACTTTGGTGAGCTGCGCGGCAATTACGTATCGAAAGGATGGCTCATATGGACATACGTGGCACCAAAAGACGCCTTAAAGAACTCGAAAGGATGTACGGCGACCCCGACAACCTCGGCTTCACTTTGGAGGAGCTATGCCGTTTGATGTGGCGAACGGATAAGGAGTCCTTTCGAACCGCCGCGAACAAAGCAAACCTCGGTTTTTTCCTACGACAGCTCGAGCTTGAGGATACGGATCGTCGATCCATGCTGAAAAATTGCGGCGACCATCGTGACGGCGTCCGATGATGCGGATCATCAGGTTGCGCAGAAAGACATCTCGCTTTTCGGGCCAGAAACTGTGCTATCGTAAACAACATTATTCGATGAATCTGTTCTGCTCATGTCCACGACCGAGCACACAATCAACGACGCCCTAGCCGGAGTACTGAGGGAGACGCGCCGCGCATGGTCCGGTTCTGATGTCGTCAGCTCAGAGAATACCGGGATGCTGAAAGGCAGTAATCGACGCCCGGACATTTTAGTCCTCGAACCAAGTGTTTCGCCCGTTGTTCTAGAGACTGAGATTTTGCCAGCGACGACGGTCGAATCGGAAGCCCTGTCGCGATTGGGCGAGCAGGTACGGACCACAGGGCGCACAGTTCTGTCCTCTATCGCGGTGCGTCTTCCCGTGAGGCTTCGCGCAAAGCACGGCTCGGGGCTGAAAAACGAACTTGCGAGGGCGAACGACCTCGAGATCGCCTTTTTTGCAGGTAGCAGTCCTTCATCATTTTCCCGCTGGCCTAGTGCGGGCTGGATTTACGGAGGCATCACGGATCTTTCGATTCTCACCCAATCGGCCTCGATCCCCCCCGATGTGATTGATCAAGCCGCTAACCAGCTGGTCAATGGTGTTAGCGACGCCGCCGGGTTGCTGGAAGAGATCGCGAAGGCGCATCCCGGTGCGATACACAAAATCAGCGAGGAGTTGCGACAAGAGGACGGTAAACAGACGCGCCGCATGGCCGCCACAATCCTCGCCAACGCTTTTGTTTTTCATGAAAGTTTGGCGGGAGGGCCTGACGAACTGGCCGATGTAAAATCTCTTGAAGAGCTTCGCTCCAACGGTCTCACCAAGTCCACAATCTTGGCGGAGTGGCGCAAAATCCTTGATGTTAATTATTGGCCGATCTTTGACATTGCTCGTCGAATCTTGGAAGTGATTCCAACGTCGGACAGTAAGACACTAATTGACCTAATGGCCGATACAGCCGACAAGCTTCTACAGAATCGGCTGATGCGATCACACGACCTTACAGGGGCAGTTTTCCAGCGCCTAATTGTGGACCGGAAATTCCTTGCGGCGTACTATACGACACCCGCATCGGCATCCCTTTTGATCGGCTTGGCTATCACGCCGGAACGACCTCCAGCCGGTGGTTCATGGGGCAGTGCTGACGACATTAAGACGTTGCGTATCGCCGATTTCGCCTGCGGGACGGGAACACTTCTCTCAACTGCTTACCAGCGAGTCGGCCAATTGCATGAAATCGAAGGCGGCGATGCCGAAGCGCTGCATCCTCAGATGATGGCCACGGGATTGATTGGTTGTGACGTGTTACCGGCTGCAGCTCATCTGACCGCCTCCATGTTGGCGGGCGCACATCCGACCGTAAAATACAAACAAAGTTCAATTCTAACCGTCGCTTATGGAAAGCAACCCGATGGTGCTGTTGCCCTCGGCTCTCTCGATCTCCTCGATCCGCAGGGCAAGCTTGAAATCCTAGCCATTACGGCTAAAGCAGCTGAAGGCATGGGGGAGAGTGAAAGGGAAACTTGGGCCGCACTCCCTCACGCATCGTTTGATGTAGTGATCATGAATCCGCCTTTTACGAGGGCAACCGGGCACGAGGGCAAGAAGATCGGCGTTCCTAATCCAATGTTTGCGGCATTCAGTTCCAGCAAAGAAGAACAAATGCTGATGGGCAAAGCTACCAAACGGCTAACGGAGGGGACCAGCGCCCATGGCAATGCTGGAGAGGCTTCAATATTTCTGGTTCTCGCAGATCGCAAATTGAAGCCCGGAGGCGAGTTGGCCCTGGTCATGCCACTTAGCTTGATGACCGGTGAAGCTTGGGAAGATTCTCGCGCCCTGGTTGCCAAGAACTACCGCAACGTAATATTGGTTTCGATCGCGGGAGCAGACGGCGCGGACCTGTCGTTCTCCGCCGATACCGACATCGGTTAATGCCTCCTCATTGCTCGCAAGAGTAAGGCGAAAAAGAATCGCGCCACGTTCGTGGTCCTTAATGAAAAGCCGGGATCGCCAATGCTTGGAGCTAGCGCCGCGCGACAAATTCATCAGCTAATGGCTACTCAGGATATTCGAGGACTTGAGGACGGCCCCGTTGGTGGCACTCTGCTGCACTTTGGCGATGACGTAATCGGTCAGGCAATTGAGGCAGATTTACCATCGTCTGGCAGTTGGAGTCTTGCAAGGATTTCGGATCTTGCGCTGGCACAATCAGCGTACCAACTTACGGCTAAAAACCAAATCTGGCTACCGGGAATGAAGAAATCCGAAGCAATCAATATCCCGATGACCACTGTTGAGAAGATCGGAGAGATTGGGCCGTATCATGCCGACATTAATGGCCTGAATGCCACTGGCGGAATACGGGGACCGTTTGAGATCAAGCCTGTGAAGGCGACGAGCGCGCCAACGTATCCTGTCATTTGGTCTCATGACGCCGAGAACCAACGGAACATGTCGTTCAGTGGGGACAGTGAGGGACGGCCGCGCAAAGGCAAAGACAAGAAAGAGCAGACTGCCATTGACGAAAAAGTTGCCAGCGTTTGGTCTACCGCATCGCATTGCCATTTCAGCAGGGACTTCCGCTTCAATAGTCAGTCCACGAGCATGCAATTCACGCCTCGCCGTACCATCGGCGGCAGGGCATGGATCTCAATCAAATTGTCCTCTGCTGCACTTGAAAAGGCATTGGTTTTGTGGGCAAATACATCGCTTGGGTTGTTGATGCATTGGTATCACGCCAACAAACAGCAATCCGGCAGAGGAAGCATTGGCGTTCTGGCGCTCAAAGACATGCCGGTCCTCGATGTCACCGAGTTGAGGCTCAAGCAGCTTGAACGAGCCGAGGAGCTGTTTGACCTGATCGGATCGGACCTGGAGTTGTTACCGCTGAATGAGATCGATGAAGACAGCGCGCGTGAAGAACTTGATACGAAGTTCGCTCAAGACGTGCTCGGCCTACCAGCAACAATGTTCGGTTCAGACGGTCCACTGGAATTGCTGCGAATGAAGCTGTCGCGGGAGCCTTCCATCCGTGGCCACAAAGCAGGCTGAGAGAAATGCACGCGTTCTCCCGAGTCAAACTGTTTTCGGGATCACCATCAGATCAAGCACAACTTTCCGGAACCGACGAGCCGACGGTCCGTTTACCGCTTCTCGCTGCCCGTTCGTCGCAAGACCCTGGAGTACTGATGGTTGGCCAAGACCGACGCGCCAATCCCCAGTGTGCCCGCATTTGCCTCACGCCGTAACCCTTAACCTGATCGCGTCGTTCGGCGCATGCACCAGATCCTGTTTCGTGCCGAGGTACCGTTCCGTAGTCTGTACTGAAGCGTGCCAGAGCAGCATTTGGATTTGCTCCAATTCGCCGCCAGCCGCCCGGCACAGCTTCGCGCACGTGCGGCGCACGTACTGGTAGGGGTCCTCGCGATCGAAAACGCTCAGCGCTGCCCGGGAACGGCTGCGCCGATCTGATCATGTCAGACGGCAACTCTTAGCTTGATCGCGTCGTTCGGCGCATTGACAAGATCCTGCCTGGTCCCGAGATAGCGTTCCGTTGTTTGGACGGATGCATGGCCCAGCAGCAATTGAATCTGCTCAAGTTCGCCGCCAGCCGCGCGGCACAGCTTCGCGCACGTGCGGCGTAGATCGTGCGGTGCGATGCCGGGCACGCCGACTTCTGCCGCGTACCCTCGGAGCATTTGCCAGACGACCTTCTCGCCCAGGCGTTCGCCGGTGACGGAGCCCGCGCGATTCACCGGGCGGAACACGTGGCCGGCGGCGACTCCGGTCGGCGCAGTCCAAGTGTCGATGGCCACTTTCACCCACGTCGGCATCGGCGCGGTCCGAACGCGTCCGTGCTTGCCGACGAGGTCCACGATGCACCAGCGACCGTCGCGCTGCTGGATATGGGCGAACGTGAGGGCCGCTACCTCGGATCGCCGCAGGCCGCAACCGAGAAGAACCGCGAGGATAGCGCGATCGCGTAAGCCGCGAACGGTTGAAATGTCGGGCGCGCTCAGGAGCGTCTGCGCTTGGCGCTGCGACAGCCAGTTCCCGACTCGAATGCCGGTCGACTTGACGCTCTTCACGCGGCTGATCCCCTGGGCCAATTCTGGCGCGAGCAACCCGTTGTCGGCCGCCTCAGCCGCCAGCTTGCGGATCGCCGACATTCTAATAATGATGGACGACGACCCGAGCGCGCGCTCTTCAAGCGATACCCGCCACGCGCTCACCGTCGCCTTGGTGAATCCCGGTCGCGGCGCCTGCTGAAACCAGGCTATGAACTCGTTCAGCGCCATGTTATACACCCGTTTTGTGATCGGAGACGAGACGCTGTCCAGCACGAGCGCTTTCAGCGTCTGCCACTGCGCGATCCGTTCAACCGGAATCAAATCATGCATTTCAGGTCCTTTTAATGGGCATTGTCGGTAGCTACGTCATGTGGACATTACCTCCGATTGGCACAGGCATCAAGTAAAATGACACATCGCGTATGCCAGGCACCTTGAGCATTGCCGGCG
>Ga0210403_10000454_pt1 | contig 43194 bp, 36 predicted proteins | sample IncBWC19MmetaG_FD_150863 | JGI IMG/M metagenome (GOLD analysis project Ga0210403, IMG submission 150863) | Forest soil microbial communities from Barre Woods Harvard Forest LTER site, Petersham, Massachusetts, United States - Inc-BW-C-19-M | ecosystem: Environmental > Terrestrial > Soil >...
ATTTTCCATCGGGTCCCAGCACGGCGGTGCTACTCCCGTCCGGCGACAAGTGCACGCCAGCAACGCCTTCCGGAGTGACGGGCTTGGAATTGCCGTTACTCACGTCGATCAGGTAATCGCGCGCGCCGTGTGCGGCTTCGATTCCGGATGCGAGAAGTCGCACACCGTCGGGCATCCAGTGAACCGTGTCGTAGCTGATGGCATCGTGGGTGAGTTGTCTTGACTCGCCCGCCCCCGTTGGTACGAGCCGCAAAGGCCCGCCCTTCGCTGGTTTAGTAATCACCCACTTTGTATCGGGCGAGATCGCCTCACCGAGTCCTTCACCAATGCGCACCGGAGGAGACCCATCGGTGTCACGGACGAATACGGTGTAATTTGGCCCGCCACCGTTGCCTTCTTCTTCGAACACGATCTTGCGGCCGTCCGGGCTGATATCGCGCATGATTGACCATCCGAACCAACCCAGTTCTCGTTCCTCTTTTCCACCCGGCGCCAGGCCACGGATTCCAATCCGTTCGTGATGCGTCACCATCAGAGCCGTGCCGCTCCGCATGTCTTCCAGCCACATGCCTCCTGGCACGTTTGTGATGGTCCTGATTTTGCCGGAGAGAGTTACAGCGCTCGGATTGGCGGCGCTGCTACCCTTGGCTGATGTAAACCATATCTCGTCGCTGGCTGGAGACCACAGGATCCCCTCCACGGTTTCCCAGCCGGAAGAAAGTTTCTTCTCTTTACCGTTACCATCAACACTGATCACGGCGACCGACCCCTCGTCGTCGCCTCCCGTGTTCTCGTGATCGGCGAAGGCTACCCACTTGCCGTCCGGCGAAATCTTCGGATGACTGATCCAATTGATGCCATCGAACAGCACTTTGCCAATGGGATACTCCAAACGCCAGTGGTTGTTCTCTGGAATGTAGCGAACAACAGCTATGCTTTCGCCATCGGTTGACCAGTCCGCGTCTTGCACATTGTCAAGTACTTCTCGCGGCGTTCCCCCACTTAGGGGAACTCTTGCCAGGGTGCCGGTTCGCGCGTAGCCAGAGTAATAAACTGTGTTAAGCCGCACTGCCAGTTCGCCGCCCTTGGAAATCGAAAGCAACTCTGCATCCTTCAGCCCCAGTTCGCGCGAGCCGGGATCGTCGGTGCGTGACATGTAAAGTTGATCTTCGCCACCCTCCCACGATGCGCTGTAAACAATGCTGCCGTCGGGCGTAAATCTGGCATTCCCAATGGACCCCGTTCGAAAAGTGATCTGCTGATACTCGGCCAGAGCAGTGTGATTGCCGGCTTTGCCGAGCAACCATCCGAGTCCGAGCATCAGCAACCCGACCACTAAACCACTCGCGATCGCCAAAAGCAGTCCACGATGAGGGCGCTCGATCTCAACTGGCGGTGTTTTTATCTTTGAAGTGCTCCCCGAAATCCCAGATAGATGTTCGAGATCAAACGCGATATCGCTGGCGGAATGGAATCGAGCCTCAGGCTTCTTCTCCAGGCAATGGTGCACGATGCGCTCCAGCGCTGGAGAAACATTTCGGTTGGTCTCGCTCAGGTCAGAAGGGTCTTCTTTCAGAATCGAGCTCATCGTGTCCGCAGGCGTGTCGCCGTGGAATGCCCGTTTGCCGGAAAGCATCTCGTAGAGAATCGCGCCAAAGCTGAAGATATCGGAGCGCGCATCCAGGGCCAAACCACGCACCTGCTCGGGAGACATGTATCCCGCAGTTCCCATCACGGTGCCCGCCTCAGTGCCTTGGGTCGCTGTTGCGAGAGACGCGTGGGCGCCGGGTTCGGTCTGAGTCAGTTTCGCCAGTCCGAAGTCGAGGATCTTTACTCTTCCGTCGTTAGTGAGAAAAAGATTCTCCGGTTTCAGGTCGCGATGAATGATTCCCTTTTCGTGGGCCGCGGCGAGGCCATGAGCGATTTGCAAGGCGTATTCCAAAGCCTTACGCACGGCAATTGGTCCGGCACGCAGGCGCTCGCGCAGGGTCTCGCCTTCAAGCAGTTCAGATACTACGTAAGGCGAGCCATCGCTGGTTCCAATGTCGAATACCGCCAGAATATTAGGATGGTTCAGGGCAGCAGTGGCAAGGGCTTCTTGCTCAAAACGGCGCAAGCGATCGCCGTCAAGAGAAAGCGCTTGCGGCAAGACTTTGATCGCAACTTCACGCTTAAGGCGAGAGTCGCGGGCACGATAGACTTCGCCCATGCCTCCTGCGCCAAGCAGGGAGACAATCTCATACGGTCCAAGTTTAGTGCCGGAAGCGACAGCCATGCGTGCGCGCAATTATAGCCGCACCGGGCGATAGTCATCGCGACAAATTGCCAATCATTGCTGCTATGCTAACTGCTCATGAATTATTTGAGCAGCAGTCGCTTGGATGTGCGTTCTCTGGCCGTAAGCCTGTTTGCGCTAATCCTTTTCACTCCCACCATCGCGCGCACAGCGATGCCTACGATTGCATCTGTGCCGGAGTATCGGCTGAGGCTGTTCCACACGCATACGGGACAGCGGATCGATATTGTTTACCGCCGGGGGGACAGCTACATTCCCGAAGCGCTCGTCCAACTCAATGAATATCTGCGCGATCACCGCACGGGAGCAGTTCTACCCTATGATCCGCGAGTTTTCGATCTGCTTCACGATCTCAACGCGAAGTTGGGACGGGCGGACAGTGAGATAGACATTATTTGCGGTTACCGGTCGTCTTGGAGTAATGAGTTTCTGCGTACGCATGGTCACGGAGTAGCTGTTCATAGTCTGCACATGGAAGCCAAGGCAATCGACATTCGCATGCCGGGAATCGCATCGTCGACCCTGCGTGATGCCGCCCTGTCGCTGCATCGCGGTGGCGTTGGTTACTACGCCCAGTCAAATTTTGTTCACGTGGACGTGGGTCGGGTGCGCCGCTGGTAAGTTCTCTCCGCTTCGCTCATCACTAAGGATACGGATATCCTTTTGCGAGCACTTTCTTCAGAGAGGCGTCGTATCCGTAGAGGTCATCGAAGAAATGAGCTTCGTTCTGCTCAGTCACGACCGCAGTTCCGTAAAGGATCAATACTGGTACGGGCGTTGTGAGATTGACCTGCTGATTGTCGTTGCCGGTCTGCATTGCGGAGCGAACGCGTTCTAGCGACCACTCTGGCTTATCACGTAAAACCCATGCCGAGAGCTCGGCGGGCTTTTCTACCCGGATGCAGCCGTGACTGAAATCTCGTCTCGATTGCGAGAACAATTGCTGTGACGGAGTGCTGTGCAGGTAGACGTTGTACTCGTTGGGGAATATCAGTTTGACCAACCCCAGCGCATTGGTCGGGCCCGGCTTCTGCCGTACTTGCAACTTTCCGGCGCTGAGTTGCTGGAGAACGTCGTCGCTGATCGTGCCCGAAGTGACCACGCTGCCCTGGGAATTGAAGACCTCGTAATTTTTGTTGGCGATGTAGTCGCGGTTCTTCCTTATCGCGGGGACGATTTCAGAACGCTGGATGCTGGGCGGCACATTCCAATAGGGGCGGAACACCACGTACTTCATCCCTCGCTCGAAGACTGGGGTCTCGTGGCGATATGCCTTGCCGACGATCACGTTCATCATGAGCGCGATCGTGCCGTCCTGATTGTAAGTTCGCAGGCGAAACTCGGGGATGTTGACGACGATCGGTGGCTGAACGAATTGGTTTGGGACCCAGCGCCAGCGCTCCAGCGTAAGACGCAACTGTTCGACGCGAAAGGTCAGCGGCACGTTTAGCTGCTTCACAGTCTGTGCACCCAAGCGTCCATCGGGTGTCATGCCATGTCGCTCCTGAAAATGCTTTACCGCATCGACCAACGGGCCAGCGTAGACACTTGAGTTCTCGGGTGCGGTGCCCGCAGGAAGGTCTCCCAGTAGAAGCAATAACTGCGTCAATCGTGGGACTCCGGCATACGCCGTACCGGGTTCCACGGGTTTAGCGGGGACCGGCAATTGTTCTCCGTTGTCACGCTGCGACAGGTCCTCGTACTGTTGCAGTGCCTGCAAGGTGCGCTTGTATCCACCGAACGGCGGCTCTACCTCATTCAGCTCAGCTCGTATGTCCGCACTGTTGACTATTTTGTCGCGCAAGAATACCGGCAGATCGTATTTCTTTGCCGAGACATCCAGATTGAACTTGAAATGCCTGGGATTGACTCTTCCGATCCGCAAGTCAGAGATATAACGCATTGCGCAAACTGTGAGAGCGGCATCAAAGCGCGCCTGGTCCGCCGGAGAAGGGGACTGATGCAGTCGAGCCAGACGGTCGGCCCAGCGCGAGCCATCGTAATCCTCGGCATTCAAACCCTTGCGGTCCGCCTGCTTCAGCACGTCAATCACGGTTTGCGCTTGTTGAGTTGGTTCATTGTTGGTTAGCCATATCGGGACGTATCCTGCTGACTCATAGAAGTTCGCCACGAGCGCGCGATAGTCGGAAAAATCGGGCCACCGAAGATCCGGCAAGCGGCCGGCTGTGACAATAGAGCGAAGTGTGACGCTGGATTCTGCTGGGGCCGTGGCCGCGGCTTGCGACCCTTGGGGCCCCGCCGCAAGAACTTCTGTCGCGGCCACATTGGCCGGAGCAGAAGAGGCTGCGAGCAGCACCACGAGAGAGGCAGTTCTCAGAAGATGCAATGCGCTAGATTTCATGGCAATTATGCCTGACAGCCTAGAGCTTCTCCGGAAGATACGCAAGGAAATGTAGCGTGTCGTTATTTCCCAGCCCACTGGTCCACCCAGTCGTTTACCGTCTTGTACCAAAGTTGGCTGTTTTGTGGCTTAAGGATCCAGTGTCCTTCATCGGGGAAATAAAGCATTTTTGACGGCACGCCCAACCGCTGCAACGTTGTGAACAAATCGAACCCTTGAGAGACATCCAGCCGGTAATCAAGCTGGCTGTGAATCACCAACGTCGGCGTTTTGAAATTTGTTGCGAAGAGATGTGGGGACCATTTGCGATAGAGTTCGCGATTCGTGTACGGAGTTCCCTTGAACTCCCATTCGTTGAACCATAACTCTTCCGTCGTTCCCCACGCGGATTCAGTATTGAACATGCCGTCGTGCGTCACGATGCACTTGAAGCGGTTGGTGTGACCGAGAATCCAGTTGGCCATGTATCCGCCGTAGCTTGCTCCCAGCGCGCACTCGCGGTCTTTATCAATGAACGAATAGTTGGCTTCGGCATAGTCAAGACCCTTCATCAAGTCTTCGAACGGAGCGCCGCCCCAGTCGCCGTTGATCGAGTCAATGAATTTCTGTCCGTATCCAGTTGAGCCGTGAAAGTTGATCGTGACCACCGCGTATCCGTTGGCGGCGAACAGTTCGGGATTCCAGCGATAGCTCCAATCGTCTCCCCAGGCGCCCTCGGGGCCGCCGTGGATGAGGAACTTCACGGGATATTTCTTGTTGGGGTCGAAGTTCGGCGGCTTGACAAGGAAACCTTGGACTTTGTCACCGTTAGCTCCGGCGAACCAGAAGGGTTCGAGGGGGGACATGGCGACTTGCGAAAGGAGGGAGTCGTTGAGATGCGTGAGCTGTTCACCGTTGGGAAGGTCATAGGGATCAATCGTCGCCGGGATAGTTAGCTTTTGAACCTCTGCTGGCCGTTGCAACGACATACGAGTGAATAGCAAAGTCATACCGTCGCTGGATGTTGCCAGATCATCGTCGTAACCGCGGGTGATTCTTTGACCAAACATTATTCGGGTGATCGGACGGAGTCCTTTCGGCAGGTTTTTGGGCGGGGTGACGAGCCTAGGCTCGACGGTTGTCGACCAAATTACGTTCTGCCCTTTGTTCCGCGCCTCATCATCGCTCGATACGTAGTAAATCTTTGCAGAGTCAGGTGCCCAGACGTATGCACCGACCCAATCCCATAACGAATTACCTATAACGTCTCTCGTTTCGCCAGTCTTCCGGTCGTACAACATCAGCCGAAACTGGTCGCTCTCATATCCCGGACGCTTCTGCGCGCGATATGCGATGTACTTCCCGTCCGGCGAGTAGAGCGGGGTCGAGTCGCTGGCGGGATTGTCGGCGGTTATGTTTTTTGCTTGTCTTCCGTTCACCGAAACAATCCATAAGTCATTATTGGTCGAAATTGCCGGGACTGGGTCGTGATTCGATGTGTAGCAAATTTCCTGGCCATCCGGCGAGAATGCGTAGTTGTCCTGTCCGCCGAGATTGAATTGCGGTGCGTCGAAGTCTCCGGGCGTGAGGTCGTGATAAAAGAGCCAGTTCGCAAAGTGGTGTTCCTTAATATCCCAATTCTCGTCCACCATCGGGGCCGGCATCACCAAGATATGGCTTCGCTTACCTTCCTTATATGCATTCCAATGTCGATAGAGAAGATGGGTAAAAATCTGTGCCTTGACCTGTGACTTTTTTAGCTGGTCGAGCTTGCCTAGATTGCAGTTGTATTCCCTGACGAATACGGAGTCGTCGCACTCCGGATAAACATTCGATGTAAAGAGAATGTTCTTGCCATCCGGCGACCAAAGTTCTCCGCTGGCTTCGGTCGCAATCAAAGTCAGCTTATGTGTGGCAGTCACCGCGCCTATCGCCCCGTCAAAATCCGCAACCCAGATTTGTGACCCTCCTTCTTTCGTGGATATAAAGGCAAAGCGTTTGCCATCCGGCGCCCAGCGGGGGCGGTCGGCATCCTGATCTGCGATGATTTCGCGCTCTTGCCCGCCGGCCAGCGGCACGATCCAGACGTGAGGGGTTTTAGTGTTTACTTTCAGATCCACGTCGACTGCGGCGAACAATACCCATTTGCCATCAGGCGACGGTTCAGGCTCTTCGACGCGCTTCAGTCGCATCATATCTTCGAAGGTGAAAGGATGTTTTTGTGCGAGCAGCGGAAGGGGAAGCAGAGCGGACAACAAAACCAGTAAGAGGACGCGCATGGGATCTCCTGCGGAACACAGAAGTGTAAATCAAAGTGCTGCCCTGTAGACCCGAGCCTTGCCGGGGATAGGGATGCTTCGACTCGGAGACCTTCCGCAAGCGGAAGGTCTTATTTGCTCAGCATGACACGGGGGATTAGGATCTTGCTGTAGGTAAGCACTCAAGAATTTCGGCTTCGCTCAGCGTGTGATCCGACGCTTTGGCTCGCTTATAAATCTTCTCCACTATTTCATCGGAGGAAGCCAAACCCCGATGTTCGAGCCAAAACACGACATTCGATTTACCGCTCATCGGGCCCACGTCAATGACTTGCTCCATGCCAAATACGTGCGACGGGACGCCTGAATAAACTGCATTCGCCAACTCGATATCATTCTTCTTATAGGCTTTGATCACCGCGGCTGCGTGGACTCCCGTTGCGGTTCGGAACGCATCTTCGCCAACGACGGGATAATTCGGCGGGATCGGCACTCCTGTGGCATGCGACACGGCCTCGCAATATTCTCTGAGTTTGGTTAAATCCTGATCGGCCCAAGGAGCGATTCCCATAAGTTTCAGATTTACCAGCATCAGATCCATCTGCGTATTGCCAACGCGCTCGCCGATACCTAATGCGCACGCGTGCACGCAATCGGCTCCGGCCATCAGCGCGGACATCGAATTGGCGACCCCAAATCCACGATCGCAATGACCGTGCCACTCCACGCGAATCTTTTCTCCCGAGGGCTTTACCACTTCATTCAGAACATATTGAACCAGGGCGAAAGCTCCCGCCGGAGTCGAATGTCCGGCGGTATCGCAGATTACAATCGCGCGCGCACCGCAATTGATTGCCGCAGAATATAGGCGCTTCACCATTTCAGGATCGCAGCGGCTCGTGTCTTCGGTGACATACATCACCTCAAGACCGAGCGAAATTGCATATTTCAGGGCTTTTTCTGATGTTTGAAGCAGGAAGTCTTCAGTCCAACCTTCGGTATAACGGCGGATTGGGCTGGACCCGATGAATGTGGCCGCTTCGATCTTCAATCCGGTTCGCTGCACGATCTCAGCAATGGGACGAATGTCGTTCTCGTGCGTTCGCGCCGCGCAGTTGGCACGAATCTTCATTTTTTGCTGGACGATCTCACGAGCCAGAGCTTCCACATGCTCAATCGCTCGTTGACCGGCTCCCGGCAGTCCGAGATCGAGGGAGTTGATGCCAAGGGCTTCCATCAAATGCAGGATGCGAATTTTTTCTTCGACGGAAGGATCGCGCACCGACGGAGACTGAAGGCCATCACGAAGGCTTTCGTCATTGAGAAGGACCGTACGCGACCTGGAGATGGCTTCGGGACGAACCTGGTTCCAGTCGTAAATGAGTTCAGAAGCTTTCACTGGAGTTCTGCGTCTGACATCGATTTTACTAAGATTTTTACGGCTGGAGCGTCCGCTTCAATATTCCACACTAACTAGAAATAGACCGCTCGCAGGTGCGGTAGCTCCTGCCGCAGAGCGGTTTCGTTCCCGCAATATTCGGCCAATGTCCTCAGGCTGAAGGGTGCCTTTCCCAACCCGTAAGAAGGTGCCGACTAGATTCCTCACCATATGGTGAAGAAACCCGCTGCCGCGGACCGTGTAAATTAATTCATCATCCTCTTGCGTCCAAGCTGAATCGAATACCTTACGTACATTGGATTCGAATCGAGCGTCTTTGGAAAGATCAAGGTTAGAGCGTTCAGGATCAACCGCCGCGAAAGACGTGAAATCATGTTCGCCAATGACGAACACTGCGGCGCGCGCCATTGCCTCGGTCTTCAGGGGATATGGATAGTGCCATACATAGCGGGACAGAAACGGTGAACAGATCGTACCTCGAAAAATGCGGTAGCGATAGGTTTTCGCCCGAGCGGATTTTCGAGCATGAAACTCGGGTGGCTTTTCGGTGACTTCTAATATGCGGATTGAGGCCGGTAAGACGTCATTCAGAGCCTTGATCAGGTTTTCGGCTGGAATGGACGATTCCAGCGTGAACGAGGCGACCTGTGCCATCGCGTGCACGCCCGCGTCCGTTCGGCCTGAGCCTTGGGGTAAGACCTTTTCATCAGTGATGCGTCCAATAGCCTGGGAGAGCGTGCCTTGAATACTCTGCCCATCAGGCTGCACCTGCCATCCACAGAAATCCGTACCGTCGTATGCGAGGACGATTTTTAAATTGCGCATGTCGAAACTTGAAGGGTCGCCGGACTCGTTCAACACGGCTATTTTACGAATGTTTGCGGACTTGATCCGTCTCAATGGAAGAAGAAAGTCGCGCGTCGGCTATACTAATGCATTCCCGTTTGTTTCCGCGTTTGCCGTCGGGCTTGCATTGGCTTTTGGAGAGAGATGTCAAAGTGCACAATAAATGAAACCTCGGCGCGGTGTTTTGCGTAATAACACTTGGTCCAGAAGAATAATCCTGTTTCATTCAGTCTTATGCTTGGAGATGACCGAATGTCCTTGTCACGCCTGATTTCATCGCGAGTTGGTGCGGCAATATTGTGTGCCGCTCTAATTTCATTGAGTAGCTTTGCGCAGAATGCGCAACCATCCCAACCGGCGGCCTCAACTCCCCCTTCGGCGCCCCAGCCTCAGACCTACAAATTTATAGACTATTCCAAGCCACGCTCGGCGTTCCCAAACATCATTGCGCCCTACGAGGCTCAAAACGTCCCGTCGCCGAATCTCGCTAATACTGCGCGGATTGACCAATTGCTACATGACGGCAAGGTCATGCTTTCCATGGATGATGCGGTGGCACTCGCGTTGGAGAACAACCTGGACATCGCGATCGCCCGCTACAACCTGAATATTGCCGACACGGATATCTTGCGTGCGAAGTCGGGAGGTTCGATTCTAGGTGTGAATTCCGGAATCGTTCAAAATACTCCGGGGGGTACAGTCGGAGGATTGGGCGGCACTGTGGGATCTGGCGCCGGCGGCACAGCACCCGCCTCAGGCGGAGTGGGAGCTGGTACCCTCGGATTAGTAAGCTCGACCCTTGGTATCGGGTCTCCGATTACCAGTTTCGATCCAATCATGACAGGAATTTTTCAAGTAGACAAAAACAATCTTCAATCCTCGAGTGCTTTCAATGGCGTGCCAGTCTTAAGTACGAACACATATACTGCGAATGTTGCCTACACCCAGGGTTTTGCTTCGGGCACGGTTATGTCTGTTGGGTTTAATAATACCCACCAAACCACTAATCAGCCGTTCAGTACGTTAAGCCCAATTGTGAATTCCAACTTCCAGTTCAAGCTGACGCAGCCTTTGTTGCAGGGTTTTGGCTTTCTTCCTAATACGCGATTTATTCGCCTGGCAAAAAACAACAAGGAAATATCCGATGTAGCTTTTCGTTTGCAGATAATCACTACTGTTGACCAGATCGAAAACATGTACTGGAACTTGGTCTACGCTTACGAATACGTGAAAGTACAGAAGGAAGCGCTGGCTTTCGCTCAGAAGACGCTTTCCGACACGCAGAAGCAGGTACAGATTGGCAGTATGGCGCCGATCCAGGTTGTGGGCGCGCAGAGCACTGTGGCTACGGACCAACAAGCTTTGATTCTGGCTGAGACTAATCTTCAGCTCCAAGAACTTTTAATGAAGAACGCACTCAGTCGAACCCTGGTGGACCCAGTTTTGGCTGAAGCAGAAGTTATTCCCACCTCAGATCTGCAACTGCCGGCTCAGGAACCGATCGTTCCCACGCAGGATCTGATTAATGATGCTTTGAACCACAGAGCCGAACTGGCAGAGTCGAAGATCGACCTGAACAGCCGCGAGATGAACAACAAGGCCGTTAAGAATGCGTTGCGGCCAACATTGGACCTGTTTGCTTACTACGGCGGCTCGGGTCTCGCTGGAGACATTAACCCCGGCGCGCCGTTTTGTGGTCCCACGGTCTCCAGTGCTTTTTGCTTAAATCCAGCCAATCTGCCATCGCAATTCCAGACGTCGCGAACCGCGCCCTACACTACAGCTTTGAACAATCTAGTCACATCGGCGGCCCCGGACAAAGGAGTGGGGTTGTCGCTGAATATTCCGATCCGTAATCGCCTGGCGGCGGCTAACCAAGTCCGTTCTGAGTTGGAATTTCGCCAGGCCCAGATGCGGCTCCAGCAGATTGAAAATCAGGTTCAGATTGAAGTGCGCAATGCGCAATTCTCGCTTCAGCAAAACCGTGCCAGCGTAGATGCCGCAAGGGCGTCGACAGAATTCTCAAGACAAACGCTGGACGCCGAGCAGAAGAAATTAGCGTTGGGCGCCTCCACTTCGACTTTAGTGCTTCAAGATCAGTCTGCGTACACTTCGGCGGAATCGAATCTCGTGTCCGCAATGGCAGCTTATGAAAAAGCTCGTGTGGAGATGGATCGAGCGACTGGTCTGCTGTTAGACCACGCAGGAATTCTCATCGATGACGCCGAGCGCGGACAGGTCACTCATATGCCAACGGTCCCCGATATAGCTCCTCGAAAGGACGTGGAGTCCGTGCTGCCGCAATACACAACAGAGCCACCACCTGCGCCCCAACCCGCGCCGCCGCAACAATAGTCACTCAGGAAACGGTTTCCCGGCCTGTAAGCCGAATTTGAAGCAGATAGCCGAGCGATGCTCGTGCTATCTGCTTCGGATCGCGATATTCTCTGTCGGTGACGATTTCCGTCGTCCTTATCACACATAACGAAGAAGCAAATCTTCCTCGCACTCTGGACAGCGTGATGACTCTAGTGCGTGATGGGCGCGGGGAGATTATCGTGCTCGACTCGGGTTCCAACGATCGTACTCTAGAAATTGCGACAGAGTACGGCGCCAAAGTGTTTGCGGAGTCTTGGAAGGGCTTTGCCGCGCAAAAGAACTCTGCGATGGAAAAGGCATCCATGGATTGGGTACTCCAGTTGGATGCGGACGAGGCACTCGAACCGGCGCTGGCGGAGGAAATCCAATCTGCGCTGGCCTCTGGTTCGGCGGCGGTTGGTTATTGGATTCCGCGAAAGAATTTTTTTCTGGGACGCTGGATAAAGCACGGCGGTTTTTATCCTGATCGAAAGCTTCGCCTGATCCGCCGGGGGGCTGGGAAATTTGAAGAGTATGGCGCACATCCAACGATCAAGATTGATGGTCCAACCGGCAAACTCAAACACGCGCTATTGCATAGTGCTTATCCGACTTTGAGTGGTTATATCGAACACATGAATAGGTACTCTTCAAGCGGAGCGGAGCTTGCTCTTGCGAAGGGACATCGTAAGTTTAGTCTCGTGAACATCGTTATCCGGCCGAAGCTGACTTTCATCTACAACTACATATTTCGACTCGGTTTTTTGGATGGACGCGAAGGCTTGTTGTTGCACCTTTATCATGCTGTCTACGTTTCTTGGAAATACGCGAAGGCATGGGAACTGGGAAACAGATCGGGGAGTCGCGACCTTAAAGATCGCGTAGGCCCGGACGCCCCCGTCCGGGGGGGCGAGCCATAGCCCGCCGGGAACTGCGGAGCTCTGCTCCGCTGGGCGGACGAAGTCCCCTACGTTGGGCGCTGGTTGCTTCCTCGGAACTAAGCTCCTATCATCGGAAGTGGAACTAACATGCCCGGAAAAAATCCTTCTGAATCGGTAAAGGACAGTTCCATCTCCGAGGTCTTCGATGGACGTGATCCTTCCGCCGCCGAAAAAGAGTGGGCCGTAAAAACGCTTGGGCCAAGCTTAGAGAAGTCCGCAGAGCGACCGATAGGTGTGCCCACCGGCACCAATCTCGATGAGCATGGACGCGCTCGCTTCACGACTATTTCCGGCGTGCCCGTGCGGCGTCTGTATACACCTGCCGATCTCCCTCCCGACTGGAACGATAAGGAATATCTTGGATATCCCGGGCAATCGCCCTTCACTCGCGGCATTCACGCCAGTGGATATCGCGGGAAGATGTTTACCATGCGGCAATTTTCCGGCTTTGCTTCGCCGGAAGAAACCAATCAGCGTTACAAATACTTGCTGGAAAGCGGTGGCAGCGGGCTTTCCGTTGCGTTCGATCTGCCAACATTGATGGGGTATGACTCTGACCATCCTGCGAGCGAGGGCGAAGTCGGTAAATGTGGCGTTGCCATCGACTCGTTGGAAGACATGGAAATCCTTTTCAATGGGATCGATCTGGAGAAAACAACCGTCTCCATGACGATTAATTCTCCTGCCTCCGTGCTTTGGGCAATGTATCTCGTGGTGGCCGAAAATCAGGGCGCGGACTGGAAGAAGATTTCCGGAACGATCCAGAACGACATCCTCAAGGAGTACATCGCGCAAAAGGAATACATTTATCCGCCCGCGCCCTCAATGCGGCTAGTGGTGGACACGTTCGAGTTCGGATCGAAATTTACTCCCCGCTTCAATACGATTTCGATTAGCGGATATCACATTCGAGAGGCGGGCTCCACGGCGCTTCAGGAACTCGCGTTCACACTATACGACGGCGTGGAGTATGTGGAATGGGCGCGGCGGCGCGGCCTGGATGTAGACGATTTTGGACCCAGGCTGAGTTTCTTCTTCAATGCGCATAACGACTTTTTCGAAGAAATTGCGAAGTATCGTGCAGCGCGAAAAATTTGGTACCGGGTAATGAAAGACCGCTTCGCGGCGAAAAATCAACGTACCTGGCTTCTTCGATTCCACACGCAGACCGCCGGAGTTTCGCTCACGGCGCAGCAACCTCTGAACAACATCGCGCGTGTAGCAATTCAGGCGATGGCGGCCGTCCTGGGAGGAACCCAGTCCTTGCACACCGATGCGTACGATGAAGCTTTGGCGCTGCCCACCGAAGATGCGGCCCGAATTGCGCTCCGCACGCAACAAATCATTGCGTTTGAGTCTGGCGTAACCCAAACTACGGACCCCTTGGGCGGTTCTTATTTCCTTGAAAATCTGACGCTCAAAATGGAAGAAGGTGCGTTCGACTATTTTGAGAAACTCGATGCGATGGGCGGGATGGTGAAAGCAATTGAGCATGGATATCCGCAAAAGGAAATCGCCGAGGCGTCGTACGAATATCAGCGCGCGGTGGAAGCCAAAGAAAAGATCATCGTCGGTGTAAATGAATTCGCCATACAGGAAGAGTCTCCTCGCATTCTTTATATTGATGACAGCGTCGGGCATCAACAGGCTGCCAAGCTGAAAGCTTTGCGCGCTCGACGGTCGAACGACGAAGTAAGTCGCCGTCTGGACGCCTTGAAGAAGGCGGCTGCCAAAGAACCGCTCGCCGGAAGCGTAGGCCAGATTTCCGACGCCAATACCATGCCATATATCGTAGATGCAGTCCGCGCTTATGCGACCATAGGCGAGATTTGCGCTGCCTTGCGCGACGTTTATGGCACATACACCGAGGTAAGTGTTACCTAGCGAGACCGTTATACCGGGAAAAGTAGGCCGAACTCAGGTGTTCAACCGATTCCGCCGATCTATTGAGTCTGAGAGGCTTAACATGGCTCAACCAATGGATCTCGAACTGGTTAAATGGCTCAACATGATTTGGGGAGCGCTTGAAGAGCAAGACGTCGAGAAGCGGTCAGATTTGTTAAATCACGCCCACTCTTTCCTGGAGCAGTCGCGGGTTCTCACCCCGCAAACCGCGGAAACGAAGGTATTGAACTAGTCTCTTCACCGTGATCTTGTGGCGCGCACGGTGGTATCCTTCTGATTCTTTCGCTCCACCATGCGCAAAGCGATCAATCATCTGAAGAAGGCCGATCCCGTGTTGCGCGATATCATCCAGCGTGTCGGCGCTTATAGGATTGAATATGGGGACCCTGCATTCGAGAGTTTGGCCGAAGCGATCGTCTATCAGCAATTGAACGGCAAAGCCGCTCTCACAATTTTCAAGCGATTCGCAGCTCTCGCCGGTGAACCGCTTACGCCAGAAGGCATCCTGAAACTGACAGATGCACAGATGCGGGGAGCCGGTCTTTCCAAGCAAAAGACTTCATATTTGCGTGACCTCGCCAAACGAACGCAAGGTGGCGAACTGAATTTCGCAAGCCTCCCGAATCTCTCCGACGAGGCCGTGATCGAGCGCCTGACGCAAGTGAAGGGTATCGGTGTCTGGACGGCGCATATGTTCCTGATGTTCTCGCTGCGGCGTCCGAATGTGCTGCCAACCGGCGATTTCGGTGTCAAGATGGCCATCAAAAGGCACTACAAGAAACGCAAACCGCCTGATCCTAAACAGATGGAAAAGATCGCAAAGTGCTGGGAGCCGTACAGAAGTGTGGCCTGCTGGTATCTGTGGCGGAGTCTTGACATTAAGACGGTGTAGCGTGGTCCGTGCTAAGTTCGAGACATAAATTACCTTGTCCGTCACTACTTGCCATCCTGAGCGAACCGAAGGTCACGTATCGCGCCGCAAATACACAGGTCCTCCGCTTTGCTCAGGATGACAACCAAGGAAAGACACTGCTGGATCATATGCTCTGTGCGCCTCTGTGGCCTCTGTGGTTAAATGATCTCGATGCCTGAGCAGAAAATTCGCGTGCTGGTGGCCAAGCCCGGCCTCGATGGACACGACCGCGGTGCCAAAGTGATCGCGAGAGCCCTGCGTGATGCAGGAATGGAAGTCATCTACACAGGTCTCCGACAGACACCAGAGATGGTTGTGAGCGCTGCGTTGCAGGAAGATGTCCACGTTATCGGACTTTCAATACTGTCCGGTGCGCATAATGCAATCGTGCCGCGAGTAATGGACTTACTGAAAAAGAATCGGATGGATGACGTGCTGGTTGTGCTTGGTGGGATCATTCCTGATCAGGATATTGAAAGTCTTAAGCAGATCGGGGTCGCTGCGATTTTTCAACCGGGAACTCCAATGGACGAAATCGTTCAGTTCATCCGCACGAACGTCAAACCGCGCGGTGTGCCGACAGTCTGATAGCTAACTGAAACTCGTTGAAAACTCATCGACGATACGGCGAGCCTTATTGCGCGGCTCTGCTCAACTGATATACCGTAAGCATCTCCGGATCCTATTTCATGGTCAACCGCGTCGAACCCAGCGCACCGTCGAGTTCCCCTGTCATTGAAAGCCGCGTGGACCCAACCTCCGCGCGCTTTGAAGCGAACATGCGTTTTCTGGCAGATTTAGTCTCGCAAGTGCGCAATGAAGAAGAGACGATTCGTGAGGGAGGTGGTCCGAAGGCAATCGAGAATCAGCACTCAAAGTCTCGACTGACGGCTCGGGAAAGGATCAGCTTACTGGTCGATCCGGGAACTTTTTTTGAGCTTGGCGCCTACGTGGCGCGCGGAATGTACGAGGAATGGGGCGGCGCGCCTGCCGGTGGGGTGATTACCGGGCTGGCCCGCATTCATACCCGGATGGTGATGATCATCGCCAATGACGCCACAGTTAAGGCTGGCGCGTTCTTTCCGATGACCGCGAAAAAGGTAATTCGCGCGCAAAATATCGCAATTGAAAATCGCGTTCCCACTGTTTATCTCGTGGACTCCGCAGGCGTATTTCTTCCTCTGCAAGAAGACGTATTTCCCGATACCGATGACTTTGGAAGGGTCTTCCGCAACAACGCAGTCATGTCGGCAATGGGTATTCCGCAGATTGCTGCCATCATGGGCATGTGCGTTGCTGGTGGTGGCTATCTGCCCGTGATGTGCGATCACGTTTTAATGACCGATGGCAGCGGGCTTTTTCTTGCCGGGCCAGCTTTGGTGCAGGCCGCCATCGGGCAGAAAGTTTCTGCAGAAGAATTGGGAGGCGCCGCCATGCACTCCGCCATCAGCGGGACTGTGGATTTTCGCGAGCCCAGTGATGAAAGCTGCTTGGAACGGATCCGAGCGATTGTTGAGAAGTGGGGTTACAGGCGGCAGTCGCCGTGGGATCGCAAAAAGCCGCTAGCCCCCGCTCTAGCTCCAGAAGAGATTTACGGCATTTATGATTCTTCTCCGGCGCGGCCTTATGACATGAAAGAAATAATCGCACGAATCGTGGATGGAAGCCGCTTCGATGAATACAGACCCGAATACGGGAAGACGATCGTCTGTGGCTACGCTCGAATTGGAGGATTCGCCGTAGGGGTCGTGGCAAATCAGAAACTGCATGCGCAGGCAACCGATCACGAAGGGCGCAAACGCATGGAGTTCGGCGGCGTGATCTATACGGAATCGGCGGAGAAGGCCGCGCGCTTCATTATGGATTGCAACCAAAACCTGATTCCGCTGGTATTCATGCATGACGTGAACGGATTTATGGTGGGGCGTGATGCGGAATGGAGTGGCATTATCAAGGCCGGTGCGAAAATGGTGAACGCGGTATCTAATTCCGTGGTGCCGAAAATTACTGTAATTGTGGGCGGTTCGTTTGGAGCAGGGCACTACGCAATGTGCGGTAAGGCTTACGATCCGCGCTTTGTTTTCGCATGGCCTACCGCCCGATATGCGGTAATGAGTGGCGATTCCGCGGCTTCAACGTTGGTAGAAATTAAGATCAGGCAGTTAGAGCGCGGCGGCAAGAAGCTGAGCGAAGAGGAGCGAAAAGAACTCTTCGACTCGGTGAAGCGGACTTATGACGAACAGACCGATCCGCGATATGGCGCGGCCCGGCTGTGGATCGATAAGATAATTGATCCGATCGAGACTCGGGATGCCATCACTCAAGCTCTGGAAGCTGCGGCCCTGAATCCAGATGTGTCCGAGTTTAAGGTTGGAGTGCTGCAAACGTGATTGGAATTGTCGAATTTAGGAATTGTAGGATCGCCGAATTTGAGGCAATCCTGGAATGGTTCGGGAGCTTGAAGAATCCGGAATCCAATTCGTAAATTCGAGAATCCGAAAATACGAAATTTAGCCTACTGATGTCGCAACCCATCAAACTTATCGAATGTCCGCGAGATGCCTGGCAGGGCCTCAAAACTCAGATTCCAACCAATATCAAAGTTGAATATCTGCGCACCCTCATCAGCACTGGATTCAAACACATCGATGCGGTGTCTTTTGTGTCTCCCAGCGCGGTGCCCCAAATGGCGGACTCCGAAGAAGTCCTTAAGGAACTAGATCCGCCTGACGACGTGGAGATCATCGGCATTGTGGTAAACGAGAAAGGCGCGCAGCGTGCGATCGCCACTAATGCCGTCCGAACATTGGGTTTTCCCTACTCAGTTTCTCCAACGTTTCTTCAAAACAATCAGCACCAAACTCTTGACGACGCCATCGATGAGATGGAGAAAATCAAAGACAAGAGTGACGATGCAGGACTTGATATTGTTGTCTATGTATCGATGGCGTTTGGAAATCCGTATGGCGATCCGTGGACTGTAGAGGAAGTGATCAACGCGGTGGATATTCTTGAGTCTTACGGAATACAAATGATTTCGCTCGCAGACACGGTCGGAATGGCAACGCCAACGCAAATCGGCGAGGTAGTTTCTGCCGTGACTTCAAAGTTCGGATATCTAGAAATCGGAGTTCATCTGCACAGCCGTCCTGATGAAGCCAGCGCGAAAGTGATTGCCGCATATGACGCTGGTTGCCGCCGTTTCGATTCCGCCCTGGGTGGATTGGGAGGTTGTCCTTTTGCGCAGGATGCGCTTGTCGGCAACATCGCCACGGAAAAGGTTATAGAAGCGCTCCAATCCAAGGACGCCGCACTGCCCGCACTGAAGCCTCTCGATGTATTGCTGCGGGTTACGTCCGAAATTGGCGCCAGGTACACGAATTCCTCGGCCGCGGACTAACATTGCGGGACAATTTAGTATCCTTGTGGCGAACCGAATGAATTTCGAAACCTTAATACTGGAAATCGACGATCGGCTTGCCGTTATCACGCTTAACCGCCCGGAAAAGCGCAACGCGATCAGCTTTCAGCTTGTCGACGATTTGATTTCCGCCCTGGATAAAATCGAACAGTCGGGCTCTCCAATTGTCATTCTAACGGGCGCTGGGAAGGCGTTCTGCGCCGGGATGGATTTGGATGAACTAAAATCGCTGACTGGAAAGAGCCACCCGGAAAATATCGAAGACTCAGCCCGGATGGCAAGGCTGTTCCGGCGGATATATGAATTTCCAAAGCCAACTGTTGCCGCGGTCAACGGTGCCGCTATCGCCGGCGGAACCGGATTGGCAACGATGTGCGATTTCACGCTTGCTGTGCCCGAAGCCAAGTTCGGGTACACAGAGGTTCGCATCGGATTTGTGCCGGCGATTGTTTCCTCGATTTTGGTCTGGCAAGTAGGACACAAGATCGCACGCGATCTACTTTTGAGCGGACGGCTCTTCGATGCGGCGGAGGCTTATCGATTGGGGTTGGTCAACGAAATAGTGGCGTCAGAAAACTTGATGGTTCGAGCACGTGAACTAGCTATGCGACTTTCTGAGAACAGTCCTTCCTCAATGACTGCGACGAAACGCCTGATCAACGGCTTCATCTCGACGCAACTGGACGGGCAAATTGCGGAAGCAATCGAGGACAATGCGCGTATCCGGACTACGGCGGATTTCCATGAGGGGGTAACTTCATTCCTCGAAAAGCGCAAGCCCCGCTGGACCGGCCGATGAGTGGTGTTGAGAAGTATCCGCCGGCAGTCTGTGAAACTAGACTACGAGTGCGCTACGCTGAAACTGATCAGATGGGCGTTGTTTATCACGCCAACCATTTTATCTGGTTCGAGGTTGGACGAGTTGAGTTGTTGCGGCAACTTGGTTTTTCCTACCGCGACATGGAGGCCGAAGATCATTGTTTCATCGCTGTCGTCGATGCTCGTTGCCGTTACAAAGCTCCGGCGCGTTATGACGATGAAATTATCGTGCGCACACAGCTGAAAAATGTGCGGGAATCAGTGATTCATTTTGGATATGAACTCATCAGAGAGAATGACGGCTTGTTACTGGCCGAAGGCGAGACGACGCACATAGTGACAAATGCTGAGATGAAGGCGACTGCGCTTCCTTCTAAGTACATGGACGCTTTTAGAAAGGCGCTGGGCAGATAACCCGGGCACGCCCTTTCGATCGAGCTTCTGACAAGACAGGACTCAAGACTTCTTGCAAGCACTCCACATAGACGGGAACGATCTGACGCTGGAAGCGGTTCGCGAAGTCGCGACTGGGAACCGCCCTGTGCTTCTTTCTCCAGACGCCCGAGAAGCGGTCAATCGGGCGCGAGGGGTCGTAGACAACTTGGTCGCTAACAACACGCTTTCCTATGCGATCACGACTGGCGTAGGCAAGTTGAGCGATGTGCGCATCGCGGGGGAACAGATTCGTGAACTCCAGGTAAATTTGCTCCGTTCCCACGCTGTCGGTGTGGGGGAACCGCTCACCAGGACTGAGGTTCGCGCTGTGATGCTGTTGCGCGCTAATTCGCTTTCAAAGGGTTATTCCGGCGTTCGCCCCGCGATCATTGACACGCTTTGCGCGATGTTGAATCGCGGCGTGACTCCATTTGTGCCATCGCAAGGAAGCGTGGGAGCTAGCGGCGATTTGGCTCCTCTTGCGCATCTGGCTTTAGTCCTCATCGGCGAAGGCGAATGCTTGGATGCCAAAGGCCAACGAATTCCAACCGCAGAGGTTCTCCGACGGGCCGAGATCAAACCGTTGATACTTGAGGCGAAGGAGGCGGTTTCGCTAATCAACGGCACGCAGGGAATGCTTGCGGTCGGCGTCCTCGCGTTGCTCGCTTCGGAAACATTGGTAGATACAGCGGACGTAATCGGCTCTCTTAGCCTCGATGCGCTTCATGGCACTGACATGGCTTTCGATGCGCGCATCCATCAAGCGCGTCCGCACGCCGGACAAATCAAGAGTGCCGCCATTTTGCGCAAAATGCTGGAAGGCAGCGAACTTCGAGAATCGCATCGAGATTGTGGGCGAGTGCAGGACGCGTATTCGTTGCGTTGCATACCGCAGGTACATGGAGCGGTCCGCGACACTTTGACGCAATGCCGCGGAGTCTTCGAGATCGAGGCAAACTCTGCCGTCGACAATCCGCTGGTCTTCCTGAAAAGCAAAAGTGACACACAAGGCGACGTAATTTCCGGAGGTAACTTCCACGGCGAGCCGATTGCCTTCGCTCTGGACTTCCTCGGGATCGCTCTCAGCGCGCTGGCGGGAATTTCGGAGCGACGGTTGGAGAGGCTGGTCAATCCATACTTAAATGAAGGATTGCCCCCATTTTTAGCGGCTGAGGCCGGGCTCAATTCAGGTTTTATGATGGCGCAAGTTACAGCAGCTGCCCTGGTCAGCGAAAACAAGATTCTTGCGCACCCTGCGTCCGTTGACTCAATTACGACTTCCGGCAACAAAGAAGATTATGTTTCGATGGGAATGACCGCGGCGCTGAAGCTGAAGCGGATCGTGGAGAACACGCGGAACGTGATTGCGATCGAAGCGATGGCCGCGGCTCAAGCGTTAGATTGTCTGAGGCCACTGAAGACAGGAAAACGCGGTCAGGCGGCTCATGCCGCCATTCGGTCGGTCTCGCCGACGATGGACAAAGACCGGGTGATGTATGAAGACTTTGCGAGAATAAACAAATTGATAGCTAGCGGAAAGATCGCCGACGTATTGACTATATAGGCGGGCCGGTCTGCTAGATTAATTCATCATGAAACCCGCCCGCAGCTTCGCCAGCGACAATAATGCCGGCGTTCACCCTGAAGTACTCACGGCGATTGCGAAGGCGAATGTAGGCCATACCGTCGGCTACGGCGACGATCCTTTTACGGCATCAGCCATTCGCAAATTCAAGCAGCACTTCGGCGCGGGGATTGAAGTTTTCTTCGTATTTAATGGTACCGCAGCAAACTGCCTAAGCCTGAAGGCTCTGACGGAATCGTATCACGCAGTAATTTGCGGTGAAGCCGCTCACATCAATGTCGACGAATGCGGAGCGCCCGAAAAGTTCACCGGATGCAAACTGATTCCAGTCCCAACATCTGACGGCAAGCTAACGGTGGATGCGGTCAGCCATGCCTACCATGGTATCGGAGATCAGCATCACGTTCAGCCGCGCGTAATTTCGATTACCCAGGCGACCGAGGTGGGAACGGTTTACAAACCTCGCGAAATCGAGGCCCTCGCCAAGTTCGCGCACGAGCGCAATATGTTTCTCCACATGGACGGCGCACGCATTGCAAATGCCGCGGTGGGTCTCGGTCTAAATCTAAAGCAAGCTACCCGCGATCTGGGAGTGGACGTCCTCTCTTTCGGTGGAACCAAGAACGGGTTAATGGGTGCGGATGCGGTAATTTTCTTCGACAAGAGACTCGGCCGGAATTTTCTCTATTTGCGGAAACAGGGCATGCAATTGGCCTCGAAGATGCGTTTCATCGCCGTTCAATTCGAGGTATTGCTGTCGAACGAACTGTGGCTTAAGAGCGCTCGACACGCAAACCAGATGGCACGTTTGCTGAAAAAAGAATTGCGAAAGATACCGCGAGTCAAAGTTCTCTATCCGGTCGAGGCGAATGGAGTATTCGCTCAAATTCCTCGCGCAGCCATTGCTAAATTGAAGAAGCAATACTTCTTTTATGTCTGGGATGAAAAGCAGTCAATCGTCCGCTGGATGTGCTCATTCGATACCACGGAAGAGGATGTGCGGGAGTTTGCCAGATTCGTGCAGGTCATTATCGGAAGCTAGGATGCCCGGGGAAATCATGAAATTGGTAATGTTTGCCACGGTTGCCGATGATTTTTGATCCCTTGCTTTTTGCTGTGCGTTTTTATAGATTTAGGCCACTCCCCGTAAGAGTCCCAGCGCTACGGTTCAATCTGGAGAAATCATGAGTCGGAAGCTGTACAGGATGTTTTCAATCGCGTTCGCAATTGCTTGCCTGGCGGCCTTCCCGAATTGCGGCAACGACAACAAACTCGTGTCCATTGAAGTGCAACCTTCGACCGCTTTCTTTTTGACACCGGCTTCCGGTTTGACCATCCAATTGACCGCCCTAGGCACCTATATCCATCCGCCGGCAACTAAGGATATAACCAATAAAGTAACTTGGACTTCAGATATCCCGGGACTGGTTACAGTCGACCAAACCGGGGCAGTGGCGCCGTCAGGTAACGGAAGTTGTGGAATTGCCAATGTGACCGCAAGCTTTTTCACCAGCGCTAATAACCCGGCTGGAAATGTCCTGAGGGCGAGCGCTACGGTCACCGTGCACGATTCGGCAGTCCCGGCTTGCCCTTAGCCGTTTTGGTCTCGTTCTTCTAATAACTCGCCCAGCGTCTTGGGATGTTTTTCTGTCCGCTTTTCTTTCTTCTTCCGATCTGGGACTACTTTTTCGATTGGCGGGCTACCGATTCGCTCCCGTGCCATTGCTTTGATTTCTTTTACCGGATCAAATCGGTCACGTTTTTTCTTTTTTGTCATCGCAAAGTATCTTCTACGTTACTCTTCGTCCCCGCGAGGTTCCTCAGCTTGAGGGTTGGACTCGGGATTAATCAACGGCAAGTTTGCTGAAGGAAGTATCCGATTCAGGGTTGCAACGTCCTTAGTCTTCAGGGCCTCCCATCGCTTCATCACGACCGTGAGAGCCCGCTCCGTAGCGTTGGCGTTCTCGATCAAGATGGCAGTGGGAGCCGCATCCGCTCTCTCGACATCACCGTAGAGAGTCGCGCTGTCGGTATTCAGTCGCTTGAGGGTTGCCCCCGGCTGAGTTGTGCCAGCTACTCCCAGAATATCTGAAACCTTCTGCTCCAGGGATTTCAACGAATCCAGGACAGGACCATTCGCTTTTGGAGAGACGGCTTTGATTTGCTCCAGAATGGAACGAGCCTGCAGCACAGCATGAGAACTCTGGGTCAACATTGACGCCAGGCGTGTTGCCAGGTTGAATTCTTGTTCGAGCCCCGCCGGTGGCGTTTTCACTCGCGGGTCGATCTTTATGGTGAGCGGCTCGGTATAGTCTTTGCCATTCGCGGTGAGCCGCACTGTGTATTGGCCTGGCAGAGCAATCGGTCCTAACGGTGTGCGTGGAGTCCGGTGCGGAACGGCGGAGATCGGGTACTCGTGAGTTGTCGCGACTGGCGCGGGGTAATGCAGGTCCCATACCCAGCGATGCATGCCTTCGGTCGCGGGTAGAGCTTGCGGCATGCGAATCCAATATAGGGGGATCAGTTGCTTTTCCAGTTGCGCTTCGGTTACATCCGGCTGATCAGTGCTGGAATACTGGCGGACGACTTTCCCTTGGGAGTCGTAGATGGCCACGGATACTCGGCCTGATGATTGCTGCGGAAGGAAGTAATCTACGATTGCGCCGTCGGGGGGATTCTCCCCTGCGGGTTCGTCTGGCGGTATTGGAGTATCCGTGCCGGTGCTGCGGCGAACGCGGTACGCCGCCGCCGGATGGAACAGAAAAGGACCGCCTTCTAGGTTCGATTCCGCAAGCTGTCGCAATGGAGCGATGTCATCCAATATCCAGAATGAGCGGCCGTGAGTGGCGACGATCAAATCGTTCTCATGAATCCAAAGATCGCGCATTGACGTGTGGGGAAGATTCAACTGAAGGGATTGCCAGTGATCCCCATCGTCGAACGAGACCCATACGGCAGTTTCGGTTCCCGCGAACAGCAGACCCTTGCGAATCGGGTCTTCGCGCACCGTGTCCACTGGCGAATCGGTAGGAAGGCCTTCGGTAATCAGTTTCCAGGACTTTCCGCCGTCATGCGTGCGGTAAATATATGGACGAAGATCATCGATTCGAAAACGGTTTACCGAAGCGTATGCCGACTGATCATCGAACTGCGACGCGGCAATTTGTGTGACTTTGCTCCATGGGCTCAAGTCCGGCGGAGTGATGTTTCCCCAATTTTTCCCGCCGTCACTGGTTTTCCAGATGAGCCCATCATCCGTGCCCACCCAAATCGTGTTTTGATTGCGAAACGATGGCACCAACGCATAAATTGACCCGCGTTGTTTTGCGGCCTTGGGATTCTTCGAGACAAGATCCCCTACGCTCGGAGGGACGCCCGGATTCTCCTGCGTAAGATCCGGGCTTATGCTCTGCCACGAATTTCCTCCGTCGGTGGTCTTGAAAAGCAAATTGGCAGCGTAGTAAAGCACATGCGGATCGACGGGAGAAAACACGAGAGGCTCGGTTCGATCGGTTCGATACTTGTCGGAGGGAAGTGGGATGGGCGTGACATTCTGGACTTGTCCAGTCGACCAATGAAACTTCGAAACTTCGCCTCTGCCGGCTCCGTACACAACGTCGGAATCAAGTGGGTCAGGCGCGACGTATCCATACTCGATGACTCCAACTGGATGCCAGTCTCGAAACGTTATCTCTCCATCATTGCCGCGACTCAAGATGCAAACCGAACCACTTTCCTGCTGGCCTGCACAGACCTTATACGGGAAGTCGTTGGTTACCGCGACGTGGTACAACTGCGCCGTGGGCTGGTTGAACCATGAACTCCACGTCTCCCCCGCGTTGACCGTGACGATTGCGCCCTGGTCGGCCACCAGCAGAATAATGTCGGGATTGTTTGGATTGATCCACAGATTCTGGTAGTCGTCGCCGCCGGGTGCGCCGCGAAGGCTGGTCCATGTCTTGCCTCCGTCAATGGATCGAACTGTGACAATGCTGGCGCTATAGACGACATCCGGATTTTTCGGATCGACCTTAGGAATTGGCAGGTCGCCTCCGCCAATGCGCATCGCAGGACGCGCGTCTGTGGTGACCCGATACCAATTTTCTCCACCGTCGTCCGAGCGATAGAACCCTAGGCCTTTATCTGTTCCGTAGTCTCCACGCGTGGTGGTGGCGATCGTTGCGTAAAGGCGGCTAGGCTGGCTCGGCGCAATCGCGACATAGATTTGACTGAGATCATCAGGAAGACCATTTTTTAGCTGTCGCCAGGTGTTGCCGCCATCGGTGGATTTAAAAAGTCCTCCGCCTGTCCCTTCAAACTGATTGTTGTCCTCCCACGGCCCTTCACGGACTTCCCATAGCGACGCATAGATCACATCGGGATTCGAGGGATCGATCTGTACATCCGAGCCCCCTGTGTTCTCGTCCTTATAAAGAATTTTCTGCCAGGTTTCTCCACCGTCGGTTGAGCGAAAAATGCCTCGCTCTTCGTTCGGGCCATAGGGGTGTCCGAGAACCGCGGCGAACAATCGGTTGGGATTATGAGGATCGACCGCCACCGCGGGAATCTGTTTGCCGTCGCGTAGGCCCAAGTGGGTCCACGTCTTGCCGGCATCGGTGGACTTGTAGATTCCATCACCAACCGACAGATCCGGACGATGTAACCCCTCACCGCTTGCGACGTAAACAGTATTTGGATCGGAGGGTGCTATCGCAATCGCCCCAATCGATTGCGAGCTTTGCTGATCGAAGGTGGGATTCCATGTGCGGCCGAAGTCGTTGGATTTCCAAACTCCGCCGTCGACCGCGCCCATATAAAAAACGTTAGGCTGGGTGGGAACTCCGGCGGCGGCCCGGGTGCGTCCCCCTCGGAATGGCCCGATCATGCGCCATCGCATCTCCCCGAACATTTTCTCGGAAGGGCGCTGCGCGAATGCGCATGCAATCAGAAAGAAGAATGTACAAGCGATCGCACTGATGACATAACCACGACTCCTCATCACGCCAGGCCTCCGCCGCTTACCCGAAATTAGTTTGTTCTCAAATACTCAACTGGCGTAACGTTACACAGTCGTTCGCTATGCTTTCAGATGCCGCTCGCTGTTCGGTTTCGAACCGCTCACCGCAAAGAACAGAATATACAGATAGCAGAAAGCCGCAATGATAAGAGCGTATTGCAGGCCGTTCCCCCAACTGGTCTCTCCTTGAGTCATCGACGGATAGTATTGGCTATTGATCACGTCGCCGACCTTACCCACGATCCACGGAATAATTGCGCCGCCAACAATCGCCATGTTCAGCATGCCGGAGCCGTCTCCGGTGAGCGGTCCCAGTTCCGCAATGGCCAGTGTGAAAATCGTAGGGAACATGATGGAGTTAAATAAGCCAATTGAAAGGACGGACCACATCGCCACATGCCCGTGAGTCATTACGGAAATGGTCACCAGCAAGGCGGCCATGATCGCGTTCAGAGCGAGCAATTTTCCGGCTTTAACCTTTTGCATAAGACCGGCTCCAATGAAACGTCCAACCATGGCGCCTCCCCAATAAAGGGATATATATCTCGCGGCCACGGCAAGAGCGGCATGGTAACGCGTGGCCGCATCAGGCACATTTGCGGGGGAGATAAACCCGCCGATATTGTCCAATGCAAGGTAATTAGCGATGGAACTTCCAATCGCGACCTCGCCACCGACATATACGAAGATGCCAATCGCACCGAAGACAAGATTGGGATGTTTCCAGACCGAATCGTCGATCTTTTCTCCGATATGGTGCTCGGCCGACTCCATTCTAGGCAGTTTGAAAAGTCCGATTGCAATCGCCAACAGTAAAAGCGCGAAACTGAAAAAATATACGTAGAGCTTAATGACCGCTTCGGATTCCTGCGACACCGACCCAGCGAGTGCGGTGGAGGTCGTCCCGAGAATTAGCTTTGCCCCTATCCACGGAAAAATCGTGGTGCCCAGGGAATTGAAGGCTTGAACCAGGTTTAGACGGCTGGAGGCAGTTTCCGGTCGTCCCAGGACCGACACATAAGGGTTCGCGGCGACTTGCAGAATCGTTATTCCTGCCGCCAAAATAATCAATGCCGCCAGAAAGAATGGAAACGACGGGATTTTTGCCGCCGGATAGAACGCCAGGCAGGCAACCACCATCGTCAGCAGCCCGACGAGGATGGCTCGCTTATATCCGATCCAATCGATGATCTTGGCGGCGGGAATTGAAACGACGAAGTAAGCCGAGAAAAATGCCGTTTGAATCAGCATGCTGGCGGCCAGTTTGAGTTTAAAAACATTCTGCGCGAACGGAATAAGCACATCGTTCAGGGACGTGAGCGAACCCCACATGAAGAACAGGGTGGTCAATACTGCGAGGGCGCCCGTGTAACTTTGTGGCGCTTCCTTGACGACTGGATTTGTCGATTTGGCTGTGGCAATTGCCATGTTCAGTTCACCTCAAAAGACAGTTTCACAAATTGCTGTGATCCATTGGCGCACGGCAGCATCGCACATGTTATAGCATCTTTGGCGATTCGCAACTCACTCCGCACAAAATTCCCTATCGCTACAATAGGCACGTGCAGAAATTGTCTTGTTTTATTGGCAAGGGTGGCGTCGGAAAGACGACAGTTTCAGCGGCATACGCTGTCCGTATAGCCGGGGAACACCCTTCGGAGCGAGTCCTGCTCATGTCGACGGATCCGGCGCATTCTTTATCCGACATCCTTCAAGCACGACTTGGGAATAGACCGGCAGCAATTGAGTTTTCCGCCCGCGGCTCAATGGACGCGTGGCAAGTTGATTCGGCGAGCCTCTTTGGCAAATTTCTTCGACAACATAAGCAGAACATCCTTAAGGTTATCGATCGCGGATCGATTTTCTCCCGGGAAGACATCGAGCCATTGCTCGATACGACTCTGCCTGGGATGGCCGAAGTCTCCGCTCTGTTAGCTATTCAGGACGCCGTTGCTTCCGGGAAATATTCGCACATTGTCGTGGACACCGCCCCTTTTGGACACACCCTGCGCCTATTTGGCTTGCCACAACAGTTTCTTCGATTCTTGAATTTTCTAGAACTCGCGGCCAGTCGCGATCGCGTATTAGCCGCTCATTTCGGCGGACAGAGCAGTAGAGGCTCGGACCTTGCTTTCATCGATAACTGGCGAAAAATCGTCGAAGATGTGGAGCATGTTTTTACTAAAGATGCGCGCTTGTTTTTGGTCACGACACCCGAGAAATTTTCGTTGAATGAGTCTGTGCGGAGCACTGATGCACTCAAGACGGAGTCCCCCACGTTAGAAATTGCAGAGATTATTTTGAATCGCTCGATGATTGAGGCTGGCAGATGCAATTTTTGCCGGAAGCGAGCGCGAGCAACTTCGGATGCGGCACGATTCCTGAAGAAACATTTTCCTGACCAGCTGGTGCATGTTGGTGAGGATGCCGGAACTCCTCTCGTGGGGGTGAAGGCACTCAGCGTGTTTGCTCGCCATGTTTTCGAGGGGAAAAGGCTAAAACTGGGGGCCCTTGCTACGAAGATGGTCGATGTGCGGTTGAAGAAAGTAGAGTGGCCGACGTTAACTGTTCCACTGAATTTTGTACTTGGCAAGGGAGGTGTCGGGAAGACCACTATTTCCGCGGCTCTCGGCGTTAGCACGCGAAAAGGGAAAATGCATCCAGTTCAAATCTGTTCTGTAGATCCTGCCCCGTCTTTGGACGATATTTTCCAAAAAGCTATAGGAGATAACCCCGTATCAGTTCTCGGCGACCCAAATTTCCGCGCATCGGAGATGGATTCAGTCGCGATTTTCGCTCAGTGGGTGAGGGAAGTCAGGGCAAACATCGAGGATGCCACCGGGACGGAGGTTTCGGGAATTCATATTGACCTTTCCTTCGAACGGCAATTGCTCTCCGAACTTCTGGAGATCGTTCCTCCCGGAGTAGACGAAGTTCTCGCCATATTCCGCATCCTTGACTTGTTAAGTAATGATCTGTCGAGCGGTCGCGATCAAAAAGTTGTAATCGACATGGCCCCTACCGGTCACGCACTGGAGCTGTTACGAATGCCGGACCGAATCCTTGCATGGACGAGGCCATTATTGAAAACACTGGCGGCGCACCGTACACTAGCCGCTGCTCGTGACGCGGCAGTAAAGATAGCAAGTCTGGGGCAGCAGGTTCGAGAATTGACGGGTTTGCTAAAAGATGACGCCCGGGCGAGAATCCATATTGTGTTGTTGCCAGAACTGCTTCCCGATCGTGAAACCGAACGATTGGTTTCCGACTTAAGAACTCTTCACCTGATTCCAAAGTCAATGTTCGTGAACCGCGTTATTTTTGCAAAAGACGTGGGCAAGTGTCCTCGATGCATTCGCTCAATGCAATCGCAACAGATCGTAATCGCGGGTCTCAGAAAAAAATATAAGGGAGTTGATATTTACGCCGTGCGAAATTTCCCGCAGGAAATTGCCGGCAAGGCCGCACTGGATGCGTTCACAGGAGAGCTGTGGCAGGTCGCCTAAAGAGTTCAGACTCACCAACGGTGGTATATCTTTACGGGGTTACGGCTACACCAGCTGCCTTCTCCAATCTGGTTGGCGTAGACGCGCACGCGCAGGTTGAACCAATGGAATGCGCAGGTCTGGTTTGTTGGATCAGTCTCGTCTCCAGGACTGAGTTCGCCGACAACCTGGCAAAGAATATGGAGAACCTTGACTGGTTGAGCGAAGCTGGAGTGCGTCATCAACGCGTCGTTTCCGCGATTGCGGAGCTGACAGACATTTTGCCGGCGAGGTTTGGAACCGTTTTTCTGGATGCTTCCTCGCTGAAGGCCGATGTGGGCGCCAAAAAGAAGACTTTAGTGAAGGATATTCGCAGGATTAACGGTTGCGACGAATGGGGGGTGAAGGTTTTCAGCGTCCAACCAAAATCACCAATCGTCCCAACAAAGCCGGGGACGGGGCGAGACTATCTCAAGACCAAGGCAGCCCTGCTTCGCAGGCCTTCTGCCGGAGTCCCCGTCGAAGAAATAGTTGAGTTTGCAGCAGCATTGCGCCGTATCTCGGCGGAAATGTCCGATGGCGGCAGAATCAGCGCGGGCCAACGCGGTCTCCAAATGCAATCTTCTTTATTGTTGAAACGAGCTAATAGAAAAAAGCTCGCAGCGACGCTGAAGAAATATTCTGATCGATGGGCCGATTCAGGGCGGATTGAGTGCACCGGGCCCTGGCCTCCGTATTCATTTGTGTCTAGAAAAGCCTCCACCTCGGAAGGAGATGATTGAAAGGTGCCGGAAACCGCAAACAACGTCCTGATTACGGGTACCGATCCAGCCGATGAGACGTCCCTCCTCGACATTCTCGATCATGTGCTAAACGCAGGGGTGATCATTCGAGGCAATTTGGTGATATCTCTCGCAGGTGTCGACCTCATTTATGTCGGACTCGACGTGATTCTCACTTCGGTGGAGACTGCTTTCACGCACATGCAAATCGAGGCGAAGGCCCCACAACGACTGAAGTAGGATTCCCAGAACAACTTCGAATGTCACTGCTTGTTTACTGTGTAACCGAAGCATCCGCCGTTAATCCACCTTCCCATTGCGGCGTTGGCGGCATTTTAGTCGAAAGCGTGGAACACAAGGGCCTTCGATGTTTTGTTTCTGAAAGCACATCGGTTAGCGGCAACCACGTCCGAGAAGACGCATTAATGTTCCATCAGGTGCTTAAGGACATCTTCCAGCTAGCTGCGATAATTCCTTTTCGTTTTGCAACCATATTGTCTGACCGTCCCGAAGTGACCGCTCATTTAACGGAACACTCGGAAGAATACGCATCAGCACTGAGCAGGCTCCGAGACCTTGTCCAAATGGAGTTGAGAATACAGCCTAAAGAGAGCAGTCCTGAAGCGTCGGCGAAGACGTCTGGGACGGAGTATCTTCGACACCTACAAGCCAGGCGCGCGAAGCTCGAAATGGTGGGGCAAGAATTTAGACAGGTTGGGGCACGCTGGATAAAAGCATGGCGTCAACGGGAATCCAGTCACGGGATCCGATGTTTTGCGCTAATCGATCGGATTGCGGTTAGTGATTTTCGAAAAGAAATAGGAAACATGTCAGTTCAGCTGGACCTTACCGCCCGTCTGAGTGGCCCGTGGCCGGCTACCCAGTTTCTCAGCGAGGAATGATGGGAGATTCGAAAGAGCATCCGGATGACACGATCATGGAAATAGCCCATTCCGTGACATCCCGGGATCAGGTTCAAGCATCCCAACGAATCGATTGTTCTCCGGAGAATATCGAGCAAGGTTTGGCCAGACTGGTCCTAAGTCTGGTTGAGTTGCTGCGCCAAGTGCTCGAGCGGCAGGCAATTCGTCGGATGGAAGGCGGTTCGCTGCAAGAAGAACAAGTCGAGAAGATGGGCGAAGCATTGATGGCCCTGGAGGCAAAAATCCACGAACTGTCGGCAAGTTTCGGGCTTACGCCCGCCGATCTGAACATTGATTTGGGGCCTTTGGGCCATCTGTTGGAAAAATAACCTCGTTCCATCGCCGAGGCCTGAATGAAATAATCTCCGGCAATGATCGGTCAGTCGTTGACATGCGGCTAACCGGCACGTTAGCATCACCCGGCGGATGAACGAGATTTAGCTTCCCCGCGCAAGAACTATCCTATGGAACGTGTGCCAACAGTCTCCGGGACCACCAACCTTCTCGATATCCTCGATCGCATCCTGGATAAGGGATTAGTAATCGCCGGCGACGTCCGTGTCTCATTGGCGAACGTTGAATTGTTGACTATCCGCATTCGACTGCTGGTTTGCTCGGTGGACAAAGCCGAACAAATCGGATTGAACTGGTGGAAGTATGATCCGCATTTAACTATGGCGGCGCCAGCAGCGCCAGTCGCGCTTCCGGAGAGCAGAAAAGGCGCGCCGAAGAAGAGGGTGCCAGCATCGCGGAGTAGAAATCGCTAATCCTTAGCGAAATTTAGGAGGAACGCCTCATGGCCGTCGAACGGATGTCGGGTGGCTCAAGTCTCATTGATGTGCTGGATCGCATTCTTGATAAAGGTATCGTCATTGACGCCTGGGTTCGCATCTCGCTTGTCGGAATCGACCTGATCACTGTTGAAGCGCGCGTCGTGGTCGCGTCCATCGATACCTATTTGAAGTACGCCGATGCCGTGGGTCTCACAGGTCTGGTTTCACGTCCCCTGTTGACTGAAACGGAAGAACCGGAAGTGGAGTTGGAGACGACCCGGCGAGTAACCCGCGTGCCCGTTCGACGCAGGGCGCGACGCTGAGGGTCCTTTTGAGCGAGGGGAGTGAATCGCATGGCGGGCCGAATCCTGCGGCCGAAGCCCGAACGAGGGTTTAATCAGCGCTCGTCCGGGGAATCGGCCGCGTTGCGACTTCTTTCGGCCGACCGGCCCGACGAAATCTTTCCCACTTTGCTCGAGGAAATTATCTTTCTTGGGTTTTCCCGCGCGCTCGTGTTGGACGTCGATTTTGAGAGCGGGGAAATCAAGCCTGCCGCGTCTCTAAATTGCGACAAGCGGTTCCTCGCCAGATTCAACACCTCATTATGGGCGAGTGAGAACCCAATTGTCGCCGTGATTCAGAGCCTGAAGCCGGCGTTCTTGCCTGGCGGTTCGCTGAAACGCGGCTCAATCTATTCTTGCCCGCTAATCTACCGCAACAACGCCCGTTGCTGGGAAGCGGAGGAAGAACGGCGGCAGGACTGTCTGGCCGTTCAGAATTTTCATATTACCCGCAAGCTTCAAGTTCAGGATCAAGTCTGCGCCGTTTGCGGCATGCGCGGTTACGTCAATCTCGTACTGGCGGAAGTGGGAAACAGTCTGACCGGACTCCACCTCCGGCAAATGCGCACGCTGGTGGAGCGCGGCAATCGCTACCTCGCTCGCCTTCGAAAAGTCGAACACTACTACAACCGCATGCGCGACATGGATGTCACCATCTCGCGTATGGGAACTGTTATGCAGAGCATGGCCGACCCGGTGATTCTGACCGATAACCAGCATCGCGTGATTATCCAGAACAAGGCGGCGGAGCGATTCTTCAGAATTCCGGAACAGGTCAGCGACGGCGGTCGCCGCGCCGTCGAAATGAACAATCTTTTGTTTTCTGCAGCCCTTTCCTCAATGGTCGTAAGCGGAAGCGACGCCTCCCGTGACTTCACGCTGGTGGACGTCATGGAAGGAGAAGAAGTGTTGTTTGAGGCTGTCTGCGCGCCCACTTCTACCAGGGATGGGACTCGCACCGGGATGGTAACGGTGATGCGCGACGTGACCGATCTACGAAGAGCGGATCAGGAAGTTCGCGCCAATCTTGAGAAACTGCGCGCTGCTGAAGAAGTGGTTCGTCAGGACCGAGACCGGTTAAACCTGGTAATCGAAAACGTGGGAGATCCCATCATCGTGGCGGACAACTCCGCGAAAATCGTACTGCTCGATCCTTTGGCGAAAGAGCTTTTCGGTTTGGCCAACGAGTATCGCCATCCACAAATCGTGAAGAACCACGCAAAGTTGGATGCGTATCTGACCGCTTTTACTTTTTCCTTCGTCGACAAAGAAAACAAGTCACTACATCTTTATCACTTGGGATCACGCGGGGAAATAGAATATGCGGCCCGCTCAGGCAAGATTTACGATGCCCGCGGGCAAGTCGCCTTTACCGTCACAGTGCTGCGAGACTTCTCAACCTGGAAAAAATTGGAGCAACTCCAACTGGAACGCAAAATGCTTGAAATGGAGAAGTTTGCTGCGACCGGACGCCTGGCCGGCACGATTGCCCACGAGATTAATAATCCGATGGAGGCGATCAAGAATGCGATTTACCTGTTAAAGGGAAAGCTGGATGAGCCGTCCCAGCCCGTTTACGAGGTACTAAGAAGTGAAACTGAGAGGGTGACCCGTATCGTCCGGCAGATGTTAGGGCTCTACCGCAACACAGGTCAGCTCGGTGATTTTGATTTGAATAGTGTCGTTGAAGACACGCTGGCCCTTTTCGCCAGGCCCTTATCCAGGGATGGGATAATTCTGGATAAACGCGCGGGTAATATTCCGCCTGTGAAAGGATCCGCGGATCAGTTCCGGCAGCTACTCTCAAACCTTGTCGTGAATGCTCGCGACAGCATGCAAGGCGGGGGGAAGCTGATCATCCGAACCAAGCACTTGCAGGCGCCTGACCGGGTCCATGGCTGGGTAACGATTACGATTGCGGATTCTGGAAGCGGCATTGCACGCGATTTGCGGTCCTCAATGTTCGAGCCCTTCGTCACGACTAAAGGCGAAAAAGGGACCGGACTAGGGCTTTGGATTGTAAAGGGCATTGTGGAGAATCACGCTGGCCGAATTCAAGTGCGAAGCACGGTTGGGAAGGGCACAATTTTCAAACTTGCGTTTCCAATTTCGCTTGCGGAGCTCCGGGCGTCATGAAAAATGTTCGTCTATTACTATCGAATTGTGTAAAGGAAGATTATGACGGCTAAGGCCAAGAAAAAACGCAGCAAAATCCCGCGTGTCGCCCGTGAAGACGTGCACGTAAAAATATCGGAGCAGTCCCCAGTTTCCGACATTCCCACGGGCGAAGGGGGACGATACGTTTATGGCATCGTCGAAGCCAAAGAGAGTGCCACTTTCGGCAAAATCGGAGTGGGCGGCGCCGGGGAACTGGTGTACATGGTCAAATATCAGGACATCGCCGCAGTGGTCAGTAACACGAAGGTTTTCATCTTCGATCCGACTCGCGAGAACGCCCTGGCTCACGAGCATGTGATTGAGACGGTGATGAAGAGTTACACCATCATTCCCATGAGTTTCGGAACCGTCTTCCGGACCGACGACGATATCCGCGAGGTTCTGAAGAGCATCTACCCTTCATTGAAAGATGTTTTGAAGCAGATGGCGGGAAAGCTGGAATTTGGTTTGAAAGTAAACTGGGATCGCGACCAGACCATCGAAGAGTTGAAACAAGAGGATGAAGAGATCCGGCGCTTCCATCTGGAAATTGTTCGAAAACATCTGCAATCGACCTATCTGGTGAGGATGCAATTGGGACGGATGATAGATAAAGCCATGGCGGAACGGTCAGCACAATACGTTCGCGAGATTTATGAAACCCTTCGCGGCGTCTGCGTTGCCTCCCGGGATAACCAGCCAATTGGCGACCAAATGATCATGAATGCCGCGTTCCTGGTCGAACGAGAGCGCGAAGCTGAATTTGACGGCGTGGTGAACAAGGTGGCGAAAAAGTACGGAAAGCGCCTTAAATTTAAATACACTGGCCCTTGGCCGCCATATAACTTCGTCAACATAAGACTCAAGCTTGAGCGCGTTTCCACATCCTGACTCGAAAGAGGCGCTGGTGTTATTGATAGACGACCTGTTGCTTTTGCCCATTTCCGGATTCAAGTTCATCTTTCGAACTCTCCAGAAAGTGGCGGAGGAACAATACTTAGACGATGCCCCGATCAAGGCACGCTTGCTTGAGCTCCAACTGGAATTGGAATCAGGCGAACTGTCGGAGGCGGATTACGTAAAGGAAGAGGCAGCTATTATCCGGCAACTCCGTGACATCGAGAAATATAAGCGCGAAATGGCGGGCGTTCCATCCGAGGAGGCAACCGGCGGCTTGGTGTTCCGCCCCGGCGGTCAGGACCTCTCGGGCGCCTCAGTCACTTTGCACCAAGACAGCGGGCGGAAGAAATAAACCTCCCTGGTTACCGTGGCACTCCCAAATGTGCGGATACTGGCAACGTTTGCGGGTATCTAACCATCCAACTCCGGTTCGAACACAGCTGTAGCAAGGATTCTGAGCGAGCGCTTCGTGAAACCACAATATTTGTTTGGATTGAGCAACGAGATTCTGAAACTGGGTAATTACCAATGGCGAGCCTAGCAAAGCTGCGGGGTACCGTATTGTTGGCAGAGGACGAACCCTCCATCCTATATACGTTTAGGACGATTCTTGAGGAAGCGGGTTTTGAAGTCCAATCCGCTGCGACTTTTGGCGCCGCACAAAAGTCCATTCGGAAGAACGATTACGATGCAATTATTACGGAGTTCGCCCTCGACGAGGACGGCCTTGGCCTCGAACTGGCACGAGAGGCTAAAAAGCGCCGTCACGCTCCGGCAATTTTAGTTTATTCCGGCGACCCAACCGCTGAACGCCTTCGCGCGGCTCTAGACCTTGGCGTCGATTATTTCGCGTTTAAGCCGGTAGATTTAGACGAAATCAAGACTGCGCTTTTCCGGCTGGTTGCGCGCCGGGCGGCCGTCTTCTCCTCGGCTTCTTAACGAAAATGTTATATTTGAAACCCCGTTGAAACATATCCAGATGGCACAAAAACGTTCCATTCTGTTGGTTGATGACGAGACTAGTATTTTACGGACTCTCCAACTTGTTTTCGAGGATGAGGGTTACGACGTCGCCACGGCTGAAAGCTCAGCGCAAGCTCTTAAAATATTGGACGGCAATGGCCATTTCGATGCAGTCATTACAGATTTGAACATGGAGAAGCAAGATATCGGGTTTGAAGTAGCGCGCGCTGCACTGAAGTGTGATCCCAAACCCGCCGTTGTAATCTGCACTGGCTTCGCCAGTATGAGTAATTCCAGGGTAGCGCTTGAAATGGGAGTTGACTACATGGCCCATAAACCGGTTGAGTTGAGTGAACTGATATCTGCTTTAAACCGCCTGATTTCCAGATATCGAGATTTGAGGTAGAAGATTAATGCCCAAGAAAGCTGTAAAGCGAGAGGCGAAGTTTCCTAGAATGGCGTTAGTGGTCCATTCGGACGTTGGTGTGCTCTCCAATTTGCAAAACTCGTTGTCTGAAAGGGGATATACCCCAATCATTGCGCGAGACCTGCCAACAGCGCTGCTAGCGATAACTCAGCACTATTTTGATCTAGCCATTGTTTCGTCACGCCTGCGAGAGGGGGGAGATGGGTGGCCTTTAGCGGGCGTTCTGCACCTGGTGTTTCCCCGAGCCTTCGTTTCAGTGCTTGCGCCCTCTGAAGACGTGCTCACCTTGCAGTCCGCAATTAACTATGGCGTTAGAGAGGTTTACAAGGAATCGAGTCCAGCCGCAGACGTGGTGGGCGCAATTTTGGCAGAGGTTGATCAAAGCTCGGCCAAAGAAAAACAGCGACTTCAATGACTCGTGCCATGTCTGATTTCCCGAACATGCAAATCGTCATTTCATAACAGTCACTTTTCATGCCGAGCAAGCCCTTCACCATTCTGTGCATTGACGACGAAGAACCCGGGCTGAAAGTCCGAAGAATTCTTCTTGAAACGGCGGGGCACAGAGTACTCACCGCCTTATCTGGCCGCGAAGGAATAGAAATCTTTCAATCTGAAAATGTCGACGCAGTAATCCTTGACTATTGGATGGCGGGGATGAACGGAGTTGCCACCGCGCGCGAAATCAAACGACTGAAGCGTTCAGTGCCCATTATTATCCTCTCCGCGTACGGCACGCTGCTGGACGAGACACTAGGAGTCGCCGATGTCTGGATTCGAAAAGGCGAAGAAGATCCCCAATATCTGCTTGGCGCACTGGAAGCCCTCCTTCAAGCGCGCGTTCCCAAATGACTGTATCTGTCCGATTTCTTGTTGAATCCGCCTAGCTAGGGTTTTTTTAAGCCCTCTATACGCTGAATCCAGTATGGAGCGCCCTCTCCCCATAAGTCATTGTGTCTTTTGGCGAATTCGTCGATCCCTGCTCCTGGGGTGGTCGACGACGATTGTCTGCCTTTCTGGCGCGAGATGTTTGCCTGAAGTCTTTTTTCGGAGCGAAAGTGACACAAAAATCTGTAGGCATTCCCGGTGCCAAATCGTACAGGGTAAGTTCCGGATGTCCCGGCTTGGACGCCATTCTCGAAGGTGGCTATCCCAAAGGCCATTTCTATTTGTTGGAAGGGAATCCCGGAACCGGTAAGACGACCTTGGCATTGCAATTCGTACTTGAAGGCATTAGTCATGGGGAACGAGTTCTTTACGTTACTCTTTCTGAATCTCGAAAAGACTTAATGTCTGTTGCTCGTTCCCATGGGTTCAAGACGGAAGGTATTGAAATCTTCGAATTGCTTCCCGGCGACGACGAACTTAAACCGGAGGGTCAGTACACGGTGTTTCATCCTGCGGAAGTTGAACTGACCGACCGCATGCAGACAATTCTCCAGGAGGTGGAGCGGGTCAATCCAGATCGGCTGGTTATTGATGCACTGTCCGAACTTCGCATGCTTGCAAGGGACCCGCTCCGATATCGCCGTCAAATTCTCGCGATGAAGAACTACCTTTCAAAACGCACCTGCACGGTACTGTTGCTTGATGACCTTACGACGCGAGACCGGGATCTCCAATTGCATAGCATCGTTCACGGTGTTGTCGCACTCGAGAAGCTGTCTCGAGACTATGGGGATTCCAGAAGACGCATTGAAATATCGAAGTTGCGCGGATGCAGTTTCAGAGAAGGATTTCATGATTATGGAATCCGTACCGGCGGCGTGGTGGTCTTTCCCCGGCTGGTCGCCGCTCAACACAGGGGAGAATCCGAAAATGGCTCCGTCGCCAGTGGTATTGCAGAGCTGGACTTGCTGACTGGCGGCGGCCTCGACCGAGGCACCAGTACGCTGATCATGGGCCCCGCTGGGTGTGGGAAGACCACAATTGCGGTTCGGTGGGTGATGGCAGCCGCGGATCAAGGCGAGCATTGCGGAATTTTCATGTTTGAAGAAGGAAAGCACACACTTCTCAGGCGCGCTATTGGCCTGGGCATGGACATTCGTCCGCACATAAAAGCTGGCCGCCTGACGGTGGACCAGGTGGATCCAGCAGAAATGTCTCCCGGTGAATTCGTTAAAAAGGTACGGACTTGTGTTGAAGAAGACAAAGCACGCGTCATAGTAATCGACAGTCTCAACGGCTATTTGCAATCAATGCCTGGAGAGCAATTTCTGGCCAGCCATTTACACGAATTGCTTTCATATCTGAATCATTATGGGGTTCTGACCATAGTTATTCTGGCGCAAGCGGGCACTCTCGGAAGTCTGATGCAAACCCCGGTGGATGTCAGTTATCTGGCCGACAACATTTTGCTTCTACGATATTTCGAAGCCCACGGGGAAGTGCGGCAGGCTATTTCCATCATCAAGAAGCGCAGCGGCGGGCACGAGCATACGATTCGCGAACTCGCCCTTGGACCCGATCGAATTCGCATCGGCAAACCGCTAAGAGACTTTCAAGGCGTTTTGACTGGAGTTCCCAGCATTCGAAATCACGCCAATTTAGAAGCCCAACTCGCGGACAATGGCGACTAATTTGCAGCTTCGGATATTGATATTTGCGCCATTCGGGAAGGACGCCGTCCTCATCCGCGAAGTCCTAGAGAGTTCGGGCGTAATCGCCCAAGCGGTGAAGGAGCCCGCCGAATTAGGCCGGTGTATTCAAGAGGGTGCAGACGCGGCGATCATAACCGAGGAATCGCTGGACGACGAGACGACCAATTATTTGGGCCAGTGTATCGCCGCCCAACCTCCTTGGTCGGATTTTCCCGTGATTATTTTGACGGGAGGCGGCGCCAGTACTCCCGGCACGGAAAGGGCCGTGAGAACCAGAGCGGCGTTGGGAAACCTTTCTTTATTGGAACGCCCAGTTCGTCCCGCAACTCTCCTCAGCGTGGTCAGAACAGCCTCGCGGGCTCGTGCCCGCCAGTACGAAATTTGCGATCATCTGGAAGAGTTGAAGCAGGCTCATGTCTCCTTGCAAGAAGCCAATAACCGGCTGGAATCGCTGGTCGAGCAGCGAACGAGCGCTCTGCAAAAGCTTTCTGCTCACCTGATGCGGGCGCAGGACGATGAGCGGCGAAGGATGGCGAGAGAGTTACACGATGGACTCGGACAATCGCTGGCTGCGGCGCAAATCAACCTCGGCTTAATCGACCTTCCAACCGGGGTTGCCGGCGAGCGATTCTTAACAGAGGCGCGCCAACTTATTGGACGAGCGGTATCTGACATGCGCACCCTGTCGTATTTACTTCATCCCCCTCTTCTAGAGGAAGCAGGTTTTTTTTCGGCTGTGCAGTGGTATATCGACGGCTTTTCCAAACGCAGTGGGATTAAGGTGACTTTAGAGTTGCCGTCCAAGATGGGCCGAATGGCTGATGTGGTGGAGCTCACGCTATTCCGGATCGTGCAGGAGGGCCTGATCAATGTTCATCGACATTCCGGAAGCGAGCATGTCGATATACGGATTGAGAGCGACGAGTCGAGGATAATCGTGCGGCTAAAAGACTATGGTAAGGGCTTGCCGGGAAATCTGCTGGAACGTTTCCAGAAAACCGGCAGCGGAGCCGGCGTGGGCCTCTCCGGAATGCGGGAAAGAGTTAGAGAGCTGGGCGGCGAATTTGTTGTCGAATCAGATGAGACCGGAACTTTGCTTACCGTCATAGCCCCACTAACCATTATTCCGGTTGGGAAGAACTCTCGACCCGGCCCGAGTGCCCTACAGAGACACTGGAGGGGCTCGAGAGAGCAGTGTAGCGAGGCAGTTGTTACCTCGAAGCGATCTGTTGAACAGGTTTCATCCAAAGACTAACCTGCTCACAGAGAACCCAGACGAGAAGTCGTCTTACCCACTCTTGGTTTATAATCTGTATTCCGCCTTTCGTTCTGGAGCAATAAATAAATGATTCGATTCCTGCAAACCCCCGGGCCTGTCAAGAAAATTGTGCTCGGCGGCCTTTTGACAATTATTTGCGTTTTAATGGTGATCACGCTGGTGCCGGGATTCGGAAGTTCGGACTTCCTCGGTGGCGGTGGCCCCCCTCGTGGCGTAGTTGCCACGGTCGGGGGGGAAGATGTAACGGCAGTAGACGTCCAACGCGAGGCTCGGGGAATGCTCGAGCAACAGTTCCCAAGGGGCGGGGAACAGGCGTCGATGCTAATGCCATTCTTTGCGCAGCGTGCAGCCCAGCTTTTGATTCAGCAGAAAGTTGTGCTGGCCGAAGCCAAACGGCTCGGATTGCGGGCGACAGACGAAGAAGTCCGCGACGAATTGCAGAATGATCCAAATTATAAGGGCGTTTTTTTTGTCGACGGTAACTTCATCGGGCAGGAGAAGTATGAGGCGCTCTTGCAATCGCACGATCTCACGGTTCCGCAATTTGAGGAGCAGGTAAGAGACCAGATCCTTTTGTCAAAACTCCGGCAGCTGGTATCCGGCGGAGTATCAGTTTCCGATTCAGAAATCCAAAAGGAATTCGAGAAGAAGAATGCGAAAGTGAAGTTTGATTACGCCGTGCTGCAAAAAGACGCCGTCGCGAAAGACATTCATCCCGCCGATGCGGAACTGAAGGCTTATTACGATCGCAACAAGGCCACATACAACAACTCGATTCCAGAGAAGCGCAAGATCAGCTACGTAATGCTGAATACCGCCCAACTAGCCGCGCAAACTCAGGTCAGAGACCAGGAGCTTGAGGCCTACTATGACCGCCACCGCGATGAGTTCCGGACCCCTGACCAGGTAAACGTTCGCCAGATACTGATCAAAACTCCGCTTCCTGGAACGGATGGCAAGGTTGATGCGAAAGCTACCGATGAGGCTCGCAAGAAAGCTGACGACGTTTTAAAACAACTAAAAGGCGGAGCTAAGTTTGAGGAACTGGCGAAGAAATATTCTGAAGACCCCAGCTCAAGCAATGGTGGATCCATCGGATGGATCAATCACGGTGGCTTTCCGGTACCAGAAGTCGATAAGGCGGCCTTCTCTCTTCCGAAGGGCGGCACTAGCGATGTCATAAATGCGGGATACGCTTTCGTTATTCTCCACATTGATGACAAGCAGACCGCGCATGTCAAGACTCTGAGCGAAGTAAAAGGCCAGATCGAACCAGGTATTAAGCAGCAGAAGGCGATGCAGGCGGCCGATTCCGAAGGTGCGGCCCTGCTCAGCCAAGCCCGTGGCCAAGGTTTGGATAAAGCAGCTGCGGCGAAAGGCCTGCAGGTAGTCACTACCGACTTTATCGGCAGCACTGATTCGCTGCCGGGTGTTGGCAATTCGCCAGAGCTGATGAATGCGATTTTCGGTGCGAGCGAGAAATCTCCGGCAGATCGAGTTCAGTTGCCACAGGGTTTAGTTATTTTTCAGTTGCAGCAGATCAAACCAGCATCCACACCCACTTTTGAAGAGATTCGCAGTCGCGTAGAAGCTGAGTTTAAGAATGAGAGAGCCGGAGCCTTGCTTGCCCAGAAGACTCAAGAGCTATCTGATCGCGCCAAGGCGCAGCACGATCTGAAAAAAGCCGCAAAAGAGTTAGGGGCTACACTGAAGACCAGCGACTTCGTGCTACCCGATGGCCAAGTGCCAGATATTGGTTCCATGTCTGGACCGGCTTCGGTGGCATTCACCCTAAAACCGGGAGAGGTAAGCGGGCCAATCAATAACGGCAGCACGGGAATAGTGTTGTCGGTGGTCGAGAAGCAGCAACCTGATGCACAGGAATTAGCCGCGAAAAAGGATCAAATCCGGGAATCACTTCTTCAGAGTAAACAAGCCGAGTTATTTGAGATGTATGTAGGCAACGCCCGCGACCAGATGCAAAAATCGCAAAAAATTAAGGTGAAACAACAAGAAATGAAAAAATTAAA
>Ga0210403_10000455_pt1 | contig 43171 bp, 65 predicted proteins | sample IncBWC19MmetaG_FD_150863 | JGI IMG/M metagenome (GOLD analysis project Ga0210403, IMG submission 150863) | Forest soil microbial communities from Barre Woods Harvard Forest LTER site, Petersham, Massachusetts, United States - Inc-BW-C-19-M | ecosystem: Environmental > Terrestrial > Soil >...
TGACGGCAATTAAGAGCCTCATTTTTACTCCCAAACTAAATCGAAAACTTTATTAACCAAGTACCCGAGATGATAAGCTACAACTTCATTATCTAATTCGGCATCTCTAGAGACTAGCATTTGTCTAATAGCGTGATATGACTCGTGAGCGATTGTACCCATGTCAGCTTCGGCGGGAAAAATAATGGTGCTTTCTCCCAGTCTATGAAGAGTGATGGCGCTCGTATCTGACTCTTCCTCATCCATACAAACTTCACAAAAGGATTTATGTTCCGCCATATACTTCTTTACGTCATCGGTAACAGTGATGCGAATTCTATAATTTCCCCAAACAGGGAATTTAACTATTTTCTCTCGATTTTTCACTTGACGCATCCTCCTGCCGAAGGACCCCGTTGAGTTTCATATCTTCCTAGAATTTGGTCAATGAGAGTACGTCCTTGATGTAAAGATACTTGGAAGCCAGCGGCGTTGCGATGACCGCCGCCATTAAATACCTTAGCGACGGCGCTCACATCAATATCGCCAATGCTGCGTAAAGAGAATTGAATAATACCGTCACCACGTTCAAACCACGTTAAACTGACCCCATGGGTCTTGGCTAGTTCATTACCGATTTCGGAACAGTTCAAATAAGGGACGTTGAGAACAGCGGTTTTGTATCCTTGCAGAACGCCTGATTGGGACTGTTTGACAGCTTCTCGGACGTAGTGATTGATATGAGCCAAGGCACCCGACCCTAAATCGGTTGCAAACTTTGAGGGCACCCCGTCTAGCTTATCCCATGCTTCTTTTGTCAACTCCAAAGTGCCTAGATAGGCACAAATCTCTCTAGAATTTGGAAGAGCCCAATTCCACAAATCGCGGTCCTCGACAAAATTTACATACCAAGGTCGAGGTTGACCAGGAATGGTAATAATGCCTGGAATATCTTCTTCTTTTCCAAACAATTCATCCCACGCAATACCTGCTCCCGACCGTTTCATATCAAACACAGCGTATGATGCGCCTTCTAATACAGCTTGAGCTGTCTTATGATGGTCATAAATTTGAAATGACCGCGTACTAGCAGCTAAAGCATCGTTTTGTTCGCGAGTCCGTAACGAAAAGTCCACCATTAAGACGTCTTTGTGGATGCACTCTTTCAAGACTTCCGTATGGTCTGCGCCGTGGTCCATAGGGACAAGCTTAGCTTCTGGATATTTCTTGCTGGCGATGTAAGCTGCACACCAACCATCTGGACACGAACCATGATAAAGTATTAAGTCCATTATTTTATTTCCTCCACATTCTGAATGCGTCTAATTCTCATCGTGCTATCTGGCGGCAGCACAACTCTCAACTTAATGTAACTAGAATTATCGCAATCACAAAGTTCCTCAACCAGCACCTGTATGCCATCACAACACGGGCAGTTGGCAATTAATGCTCGACTTTTACCACCACTCTTATGTCCACCACACTCACAATCATCTGGATTGTTAGTCGGTGGAGTAAAGTTCTCGGGCTTCGCGAAAAGGTGGACGTGCTTGCCGATGATGTCTTCGTGCGCCACTAAATCACGCCCAGGATTTCATCCTCTCGAAGAATCAAGAGCTTCTCCCCATCGAGTTCAATCTCTGTTCCGCTGTACTTGCCAAACAAGACCTTGTCTCCTACGGCGGTTTCTAGCGCGATCAACTCGCCAGATTCCAGCCTGCGGCCCTTACCAACAGCCAAAACTTCGCCTTGCGCTGGCTTCTCTTTGGCTTGCTCGGGAATAAAGAGCCCGCCTTTGCTACGCTCCTCTTCAAGTACTCTTCTCACTACAACACGATCATAAAGTGGTCTCAACATTGTTTTCTCCTGTAACATCGTAATCTATTTGTCCATTTCCCAAAACCCATTTCTTAATTCCGCGCTTCTCGAAGCATTTGCGACTAGGACCGCAAGCTCGGTAGCGATATTTGCGATACTGTTCACTATCTCGCCCAGTTTGCTCCGATATCTCCACACCTGGGACATAGGCGACTTTTAGGCCCGCCTTCTTAACGTCATAAAAGAAGGCACCGTGCCCTCCCTCGCCAATAATCTCTTCGTCGTCGAAACCTATCTGTGTACGCTTTTCTTGCCAATAAGGACCATCAAATCCTGTTACCCAGCCCTCCGTCCAAAATACGTTACGTCGAATCAAACTGTAATTAACGGTTACGTCGCAACCTACGACTGATCTAAAATACTCAGAACCAGTAAGCGGTCGCTCATAAATCTCACCAGGCTGACGCTCGACTAAATGAAATTCATACGGCCCTCTATTTGCCAATCGACCACTGACAATGCTTAGCCCGGGGCTCCTGTCAAGTACCGATAGCATCTTTTCAATTCCCAAACGCACATGTGGCCCATCATGAGCAAAATCATCGCTACTAACAAGAAGAAATTCAGTGTCCAGTGCGGAGATGACTGCATTACTCTTTTTGCCGAATCCGCTGTCGAATGGGAGGATGATAACTTTGTGTCCTTCTCGGATGAGGTCGGCGTATACCCCGTCTTTTTCTTCATTCTGTTCACCATCATCAGCCACGATGATTTTCATCTCGGGCATAGTTCTGCGAATATCTGAAAGAGACTTGAAAAGCTTGTCGTCTCTTAAAAAAGTCTTCAAGCCGATTGAAATTCTATCAAGCACTAGGTGCCTCGGCCTTTGTTTGCTTCATCCAAATTGGCGGCAAAAACCCGTGCCGTCCCAACTTCTTAGAAAGAATTCTACGCGCTCGGGTTCTAGCTTTCTTCAAATCATTGTCATCATATTCGTCTGGAAGCAAGGCACGAACTGCTTCGATCAACTGAAGATTACGGCGATTTGGATGCGGATGAACCCTCTTGCCCTTGAAAGGCAGACGACCCACAATTCCGAAACGAGTATTTTGAGCTGCCAATGCGAAGATGGGTTCAACGACGCCCGTTTCTAAATCCTCTTCAAACCACTTAGTCGTGAAAACTTGAACGCACTTGATAGAATCACGATGGCGCTTCTGGCAGACTTGGCATTTAATCATCTTCCCAAGTTCAGGGTTTCGACCTGAAAACGAGCGACGCTTGATTTCTTCCAATGCTAGGACTGAAGCGACAAGTCCACCAGCTGTAGGCTTTGGCGGTTCAAATTCTGGCATTTGATTCTCTTCACTCATATAGCCCTTCCATAATCATAGTCTCTTCCCGTCCCAGTCTTTGCATCGTTCTCAGGCTCTACACCAATACACGGAATACGATCTTTGCCGATGAACATTCTGGCATCCAAAATTAATCTGCCGTATTCCTCAATTCGCTCCTGGGCTTCTTTCACGTTCTCAATATACGCTAATTCGATATGCTCGGATTCAATAGTGGCCACTCGGGGTGTTTTCATCGAAAGAGCTGAGCTGCGCTTCTTTTCTTTCTTGTCTGCAGGGGGTCGGCTCACGAGAACAATATCGTTACCGTAATCCTCTCGTACCAAAGTACCTTTCTCCACGCCCTTACCTTGGCAATTGGCGCAGTTTTTAATCTCTTTATTTCCCCCGCATAAGCGGCAAGTCTCATCTGCGCCTTCCCAAACGCGCTTTAAAACGATGAAACTAGCCTCGCCATTTTTGACCATTTCGGTGGCTTTTTTAATGCCTATGTATTTGCGGCATCGGCACTTACCAGATGGCGGCTCTAATCTACCTTCGGCTACTTTAATTTGTTGCGAACAGCTATGCACTCTAGAAACGGACATTGGGCCTCTCGATACTTCCCAAACTACTATAGTCTCGGTGTACCGTTTTTAACTGTCGGTCTACCTACACGTCTAACACCATGCTTTCCTGTGCCTTTGGCCCAAAGACCTTTTGCAGCTCTGCGAAGACTAATAATTATACCTTTAGCTTGAGATAAGGTTAAACCCATCTCCTCCGCTGTTTGAGTTTCTGTATAACCCATCCTAAAGTATAGATAAACAACTCTAACCCAACGACGAGCCCCTTCTTGCTGTCGAGCACTTGTAAACAGCTTAGGAAAAGCGCGAGTGACAAACTCCCTGATCTTCCCATCGTTATTAGCCCATTCAGGGGTCTTGCGCTCCTGACGCCGAGCCTTGACCACTTGATGCCCACCACCAACGAAGGTGCCGTCAACCACTCGTCTAAGGATGTCGGACTTTTTGCTCATTTTACACCCAACACTTCGAGTATCTCTTTTTCTTTTTCATGCCCCTTAACGGCGACTTTTGCTTTTCTAGCAAATTTGGCCGCTTTGGTTTGCGTTTCCGTATTACCAGGAGTCTTGAACCCTCGACCTTTCTTGCCTTTGTATATAAATGGTCGGCCTCTCCAATAATTCACTGGATTGGTGCCTTCGCCTATATTAGGGTCGAACTGGCAGTTTTGAAAGAACACCTTCTGCTCTTGCTCGGTATGTAGTCGGCAAATGTATCCGACCTTTGGGGAGACGGGCTCCGAAGTTTGTAGAACAGTGGAGCACTCTCCTATGATGCATTTAATAGTAGTCATTCTATGTCGTCTCCATGGTCTGCAAATAAATCGTCGAGGGTATCCTCGTCCGATTTTGTAAAATTTTGGTCCCTGAATGCTTCGTCACCCAAAATGAAAGCGCGGAAATAGGGGTCACTTTTATCATCATGAGGATATCTTATGCCGAAGCTCGACGGCCATTGTTTAGTGTGCCAAGCTGTGACAATGTTCGTAATCTGTCTAGCTGCGATCATTCCAGCTTCATTAGCTGACTCGACGGTGACATAGCCTGCGTTGAATTGAATCCTTTGCTTGGTGAGAATCTCGGTAGGCACCTTAACGCCGAACTGTTGCAGCCAAACGTCCCTGCGAGCCTTGGCTGCGTTAGTTTGGTCCGTCTTGCCGTCAGGTTTCTTGCCTTGGGCCCTCTCCATCTCCTCGATCATAAAGTCATTAGCGACTAGAATAGCCTCCTCGCCGTCCATTTGAGCTATGACTAGTTCTTGTCCTGCTTTGAACTGCCCTGCGTCTTCGAGCAGCGCGACGCTGGAGCCCTTTTGCAAACTATGCCCTTTCTTGACCCAAACGAGTAGCGCGACATCTCGTATTCCGCTGAGCCACGAATAGCGTCGTAGCTGTACGTCGTACGCGGCGAGTCCGTATTGTTCGGGAAAGTCGATTCCAGAAGTTTTAATATCGACGATGATGGGGCGGAGGGGTCCATATTCAGGCTTCCAATTAAGTTTAGGAAGGAGTGGATGCTCGGGCTCGACGTAGGCGATGATATCGAGTTTCCCGGCGTCTTCGATTTCTCCATAGTTCGGGTCATTTGGGAATACCTCTTTTGAGAACTCGCGTTGAAAGATTGTTTGGCCACCTATCGGAATTGGCAGGCTGGGCTGCTTAATAATATAAAGCTTCAAAGCTTCGATACCGGCACGAAGGCAGGTTGCCCAATCCTTTTCAACTTTAGTATATTGAAGGTCTTTGATGTCTTTGTTGGCGGTCCACTCGGCTGTGAATCGCTCGATTGCGCCAGTGCCGTTGTTCTCGTGGTGATGCTGAATAGCGGTTTCGAATGCTTTGCCCAGCTGGAATCGAGCCTTGTTATCCTTCTCGCGCCAGCCGAGGACCTTCTGTAAGAAGTATTTTTTGGGACTTTGATCGAAGGTATTCCCAGCGCTGTAGCTGTGCTTGCGCCAAGGATTTCCGCGACTATTAACGTAAAGGAAGGCCATCAGTTTACCTTTGGGTCTGTAAACGTTAACAAACCGCCCCCTATTCTAAATTCTTCAAAAAGACTGCAGTCGAAATCTTCGGACTCCGTATCCATTTGATTCCAGGTATCAAATTCAATTTTACGAGCGACAGGAATAACATACTCGTGTCCAGATTCATCTGAAACAAGTGTGAAGCGCTCTAATATACGCAAATTCTTTTCAGCCTTTTCGTCAGTTGGTTTCTTGTCTATACTTTTGACCATAATCAACTATATCTCCTTGGAAGTCGTTAAGAAATTCACTACGCGGTCCAAAGTAACTAATATGTAATTCATCAGCGGCTCTGGAGCATGCCACGAAGAATATTCTAGCCTCTTCTAAAAATTCGCCGTCTTGGTGCGGCATAAGCTTTTGATTAACGCCAATCACATACACGTATTTCCACTCCTTGCCTTTGGCTTGATGGACGGTCGTAAGTGATAAAATGGGATTCTTAACTGATTTCTTAGCGTAGGTTAGTTTTCTTAGCCAGGTCATGAACTCGGGTACCGTGCCGCGCTTGGCAGCCAGTTTGATAATACCATTCAAATTCTCTATAGGGGGAGCCTCGTTGGGTCCATTCGTGTTGTGGTATTTGTAAATCAAGTTCTCCCGAGTCATCAGTTCCGTCATGACCTCATGGGCTGGGCGTGGGTCACTAGCTCTCTCGTTGGTCAAATCGAGCAAGTGCTTTACCTCTGCTTTCTGCCAAAGGTCCTTCTGCCCAAGAATCTTCGACTTAATTCCGAGACCCAGGCACCGCTTTTGAATATTGATTAGCTGACGATTGGTGCGAGCAATGACTGCCGTGTGCTCGACATCTTTGATCTTACTTAAGACTACCGATGCTTCTTGCAAATCATCATCGAAGCGCGTGAAGGTAGGAGGAATGCCCTCCTCGCGCTCGGATATCATGTGTGAAGCGAGGCCATTGTCTACCGGGATGATGGATTTGAAAAACCTGACAAGATGTTGAGTGCTTCTGTAATTTTGTCCAAGATAAAGCGTTTTTGCTCCTGGGAAAGTGCGGGAGAAATTGGAGAGATTCCCACATTGAGCACTTCTCCATTCGTAGATAAGCTGATTTTCGTCCCCGACGACAAAAATATTTCCGCCATAAATGAGTTTGAGAAGTTGGAATTGGACGACGTCGGTGTCTTGGCATTCATCGACAGAGACGTATTTTCGTTTATTTCTAATCCGTAATTCATCGTTACCCTCCAATAATTTGACGGTCTCTTTCATTAATGAATCAAAGTCGAGCCATCCTTGCTCTCGACACTTCTTTTCATAATCTCGATAGGCGGCAGCATACCAAAAGTCAGTGCCGTTATTATATCCCTCTTCCATCGCTTGCTCAGGCTCAATATTCGAACGCTTCCATTCAGACAGCCTCTCATCCAATGATCGATAGGTTGTAATGGCTGGATAAGTTTTCAAGAGTGACTTCATCAATTCAAACTTCTCGCCTTTGACAGGAATAATAGTGTCGCAAACTGGGAACGGAAGGAATGCTCGTTCACGGCGCAAAAGGTCCATCGCCCAAGAATGAAACGTTCGAAAAACCTGATCGGCGTTTAGGAGCCCGACTCTGCGAACCATTTCGTCGGCGGCGGCACTAGTAAAAGTCAAGTTAAGTATATCGCTCATTGGGATACCTCGGCCAAGCATCCGTATATAACGTTGAGCCAGTGTCGCCGTTTTTCCCGCGCCGGGACCAGCTATGACCACGATATCTCCGTCAATGGCTTCTATGCAGGCTTGCTGTTCTGGATTGGGAATATAGGGAATCACGCGACGCCGAGGGCCTTGTTGATATAATTTACTAAGAATTTCGGGTCACTGGCATGCGAATCTAAGAACTCAAACAAATCTTCCCAATGTTGCTCAGTCATCTGTTTGGTATCGGCTACGCCCGTGTGAATAGCCGCGAACTTCCTCGTCTTCATCGTTGGGCCCCCGATGTTCTCGGAAGACTGCATCCCGCCTCTGGGCAGAATATCGTTATAATACTTCGATAGTCTGGCGCGGTACTCGTCTTGCTTTTCTTTCGAGAGGACAGGAACGGCTAAAACTTGTGCAACAGGATTAACTTGTGTTGGCACAGGAAAAACTTGAATTGCAGGCACCCCAGCCGTTCCTTGGGTAACAGGTTGAATAGGCGTTACCAAATTATTGTTATCAATTAGTGGTCTATCGTCTTGCTCAGGAACCACAATTGGCGTGATCTTGCCCGTGGCGTCAATCTGTCCCGCTGGTATCTCTGCCTGCTGCCCAGGCGACGCAATATTGACTTGATTCTTGCGACGATATTGACGCTTTTTAGGCAATTCGCCGGTCGTAGAATTTGCCACTTCTTGAGCGGCGATGTCCGCTGGCGTGTCCTCTATTGTTTCATACATATCCCCAACATTTTGGGGGTTTTGTGCAACAGAATATTCAGGAATGACCGCTTTCGGGACCGGCATAGCTGCCAGGGTGGCTGCGCCCTCTGCATAAACTTTCGCTATATTTTCGCCTTGGTTGACCAATGGGGTGATATCCTTGCCTGGGGCAATGCTGGGCGCTACGGTTGGGGGAGGTAGGACCGCTGGAGACCCTGCTAGGGTGGCTTCGGAGGCTGCAGGAGCGCCTTGGAGGGCGGATTGGGCTTGGACCTCAGTCTCGTCTAGGATGCCCCCGCCTACGAACTGCAAAGTGAGTCTACGAACGGCTCTCGTCTGAGCAGTCATTACAGCGTGGGCCTTTTTGTCACCCTTCAAGCCATCCAGGTAAGCGGAACCGACCGCTATTTCCTGACGTCCAGTCTTATCTCTGCCTGAAGCCATAAAAGACAGCAGTCCGTCCTGGGTGACAGATGGTACCAGGCTCTCTACGCTAATACTTAGATTCTGGCGCAAAATCTCCGCTGCCCCTCGCTTGGCGTAAAGGACACGATTCTTTAACCCCGTCTCGGGGTCCGACATCCAAATGTAATCGAGCATAAAGGGGTCGATTTTGAGGATGCTGGCGGTCTTTAACCGGTATTCGTCTAACTGCTCATTTGTGGCGGTGTTTAAATTCATATTTTCGCTCCATATTCACCTGTTCTCAGGTTATGGTACGACTGTACTATACCCGAGAAAGTTTGTCAAGTCTTTTCTTTCTATTTGTGGTAAAAATCGGACTCAAACCCATCCGCCCCTAATAGAAGACCAGGGCAAAAGTCCACTTCTCGGCTCATTATTTCAATCGTCTTATCAACCCCGAAACTAAATGGGTCATTGGGAACCAAGGCCACGCCCTCGTCGTGTATATGAGCAACTATGGGCATATCGCATGCCTCGATCTCAAGTAGTTTAGCCCCAAGAATATCTCGACTAATTGCTTGATCTAAATTTTCAAATAGCTTGGAACCTCTCGACTGTACCCACGTATCCCATTGTTTTGTATCTTGGTTGATACCCGCATAGACAAGATTTTCACGGTAGACTGGCTCGCCATCCTTCAGCCAAGGCATCTTACACATTTCCAAACGAGCATCGATATAATGGAGATAGCGTTTGGAGGGCAATTGCATTCGCATAATCTCGCGATCATTATTCACGATAATCTTATCTATTACGATACAATCGCTGGGGCCCAGCCTGCGAACAGTATTTTGGCCTTTCATAACATCAGAAACTGCGTCTTCTAGTTTTTTCCAAAATTCTGGAATTTCCCGATAGCCCTCTCGGAAAATACGAACGACCATATGCGCCTGCTCCTGGCTCATTTCGACTTGCATCGCTGCCGCATACCCCCACAAGCCCGTTTTTATCCTGTCTCCATCCTTATTGAAACCCCAACCGCCTCCGCTCAATCCGTACACACATCCGAGAATTCCGGGCTTGGCGATTTGGCGCATTTGCTTAGCTGCTATCTGCGCCGCCTTTCCGTTCTGACCTTTATACTCGGCCCAAAGTTTTCCGTACGGAAGACCATACATTTTAACAGCTAGGTCGAGATAGGCGTCTAATCCGTCTCGAAACACTTTCTCCAAGGATTCGCAGCTGGAAAGCCAAGCCGCCACTCGCGTCTCGATGCTAGACAAATCCGCTATTAAAAATTTATTCATCAAAAACCGCCGGAAAGAAAGTTTTAACGAATGTTACTATTTCTTTTGAACTTAATTTTGAAAGCATTCCTTCTGCCTGATTACACAGAGCGTGGCAGAAACCTAACACTTCTCCCGTAACGTGATTATGATGTAAATGTGGCTGATGACGATTATCGCGGCCCCAATTTAATGGCCCTCCGCAACCAACACAATGAGTAGAAACGTTATATAAATTTACAAGACCTTCCGGAGTAATGTCTGGAGTAGCGTATCCAAATTTTTTACAACATCTTCTTGCCCAACGAAGAACCGTTTTTGCATGCGATAAAGGTCTACAAATTTTACAGGTGTTTCGTAGCTTACCATGATTGCATACGGAAGCCCCTTTACATATTATGCATACGTGTCGTTGTTTTTTATGTTTACAAATTCCTCCACCATTGCATTCAAGGCACATATATTTATCTTTTTTATGTTTACAAATCCCGGCCCCTTTACAAATGACGCATCTTGTTTTTCGTTTATTATGTCGACATTTTTTTCTCATTACGCCACGAATACCGTCCTAATCAAATTTTTAACCACCAAAAGTACACTGCCGAATCTCGCCTTTAGCTCGTCATATTTCTCGCCACGAATCAATTCACGAGCAATCAAAACGTTCTCCATTTCCTCGAATACTTTGTCTGGTCGAGCTAGGTTCTGAAGCTGAACGGAATTTCCACTCCATCTTCCGCACCTCGGGCTTCCTAGAAATACAAACATATTCCGCAGCCTGTCATCGTCGCATATTTGTCTCATGATTGCGGAAAGTTTAGTGTAAGAGGTGGACCCTGCTTCCTTGCGGGCCATTAGCACTTCGCGGCACTCTTCGGTCAATTTAACTTCGGGGTCGTTTAAAACAGATTCTACAGTGTTCTTATTTAAGGTTGAGAACGGATATCCACGTTCTTGAACCCAAGGAAGCAACTGAGTCGTCGAATTCGCATTCTCTAATCCTGTAATGGCGTTCTGACGATCTTTAGCTTCCTGTTTGGCCTTGACTGCTAACTTATGGGCGGATATCACGAACTGACGGTCCACGGGAATTCCCCTGTCATTTACTCGTTGGTCAAATTCCCAAAGTCTTTGTTCGAACGACGGTAACGGTAGAGCTCCTAAAAGTTTCATACGACGGGCGCATTCTCGTTCAGCTACAATATCTCGCTTACAATATTCTTTAAACTGCTCCCATTCTACGGGAGACGTAGTCCAATCCGCCCAATAAATTCGTTCAGGTCGAGTCTTTGTTTTCTTTTGTACTTGCGGTTCGCAAAACAATTTAATCAAAGCATCGCCGCGTTTATCTTTAGCTAAATGCTCGGGAAGACCCAAAATATCAGAAACCGTATCAAGGTCTCCTGGCATACTCAAATATCTAGCCCCTATTTGCGGGTCTTCGTAACGGGAAACTACCGTATCAATACCGATCTTGAACTTTGTAATGTATCTTTCGAAGGCCGAGTTGAACGCCGACAACGGTTGGGCGGGGTCTTCCAATCCTTCTCTAAGTTCCGATGGCATCGGACCTTCGTGGCATATCCATAGCTTTGGCTCTTCGTCTCCGAATGCGTACGCGAGCATAAGCGGTTCGGTAGACTCGTGGCGAGCGTAATTCCAAAGCCCCACGGATTCTTTTCCGTTTAGCGGAACTTTGCTTCTCGTTTCGTAGTCTATGTGAAGAGTCTTCATGCCAATTTCTTCAGCTGCTCCACGTCAATAGGATTTTCAATCTTCTTATTCGCCTTTGCTTCTCTCGCTTTGCGAAGTTGCTCCAGCTTAGCTGTCCGTTCGGCTTTGCGATCATCTACATAAAACTTATACAATTCATAAGTGGCTTGTTCGATAGCTCGAATCGCTCTGCCATCTACCCAGATGCGCCAAAGAAGAGTAAGTTCTACAACGTCGCGTGCATTTGATAGAATTTCTTTAATCATTTTTGTGCTCCTCTAAATGTTGAAAAAACTTAAATTGGAGAACAATTTCCTGACCCACGACACTACCGATTGCTGACGCCACACCATAAATCAAAAATGCTAGCGCAGTTGCCCGTTTAGAGCCCGTTAGAATCTCTGTGCCTACTCCTGTCATTGACGCTAGGAACAGCACGCCTACGATAAAACTAGACCAAGCGTTCCAGCGCCAGGAGCGGGACTGTTTCGCACGACTGTTAACCGTGTTTGCGACGTTGAAAGCAACAGATGCCACACTCCATACTATCCAAGGCGTAACGTTAATCATCAAACACGTCCCGCTTACGGAGCAGCTGCAGCATTATTGGGTCCGATTTAGTTCCCGCGCCTTCCTCACGAAATACGCCGTCAAGTAACAAGCCTTTGTACGCCTGCTTCCATAAGGAAGTTCCATGGCGACCTGCGTTCAGCTTGCGCTCCAAATCGCGCTTGCCCATACGTCCGCGAGCCATTTCCAAAACACGACGAATGCTCATTTGAATCTCGCCTTCGCGGGTCGTAGCCTCGTAGGACTTCAAATAGCGCTTGACGGCCATCTCGTACTTAACGATATCGACAGCGCGAGCTACACACTCATCATCCACTATATCGAGCCCTAAGTCAATAGCTATTCCTACCGCCCACTTTTCTGCGCGAATGGCGAAGCGATTTTCAATTTCGTTTAACTCTAGAAGGCCTGGGTGACCACTATCCTCGAAAGCAAACTCTGCTTGTTGAATAGCTTTGTCTATCAGCACCTTCGTTCGCATGGAGCCTTCGATTGTATTCACGTATGTCTTCAATTTTGGCTCAGGCAGAATCTCGGGTTGCAAAATGAACATAAAGCGATCATCCAAACCTGTGTCGGACCCCGCGAGCTTCGACCACAATTCGGCAAATTTGCTGTCCGTGGTAGCTGCTATTAGGCTGGTGCAATAAGTGTCAGGCTGCAAAGAGAAACTTTCTTTGCCTGACTTCACGCCGTTAGCGAAGGGCGCGGCTTCATACATTTGAAGCAAACCAGAGGCCAACGAGCTAGACTCGATGCCGATCTTGCTAACCAATTGTGAAAGTTCGTCGTAGCTCAAGAGGGCATTTTTGCAATTCGTCTTTTGCATTTCGATGCCAAGACCTTCGGCGCTGCCGATAGTGAAGGCAAGGGTCTTCGCGTCAGCATTTTTGACATCGCGACTGTGTTGCATTAAGCATCCGATGTAATTGAAATAATTCTTCGCATCATTGATGCAGCTAGACTTATTGGTCTTGCCTTTACGGCCAATCAAGACTTCATAAATACTACCTCTGAATGGTTCCAGCCCACCAAAACGCTTAATTTTGATTTTGGGCCCGATATAGTTGAGAAGAATTGTCATCGCGGGCAGCCACATGAAATACGCGATGCGTGAATTCTTATCGCAGACTGGCTTCACGAAGTTTTCATAGAGCGAGGTGCCCTCCATGACGTAGGCAGGGAAGACAGGATAGGGCTCGTTTTCGAATGTCGGCAGTTCGACTTCTTCTTGGACGTTTATGGCTACTGGCTCTTGCTGCTTGAATAAAATATCGCCACTTTGACCAGCTTCGTATTTTGCGAAGGAGCGAGCAACCTGACGCACTTTAGCTAGGTCAAGTGGAGGAGCACAATTTTCTTCCGCTAGCTTAACAAGCGTAGTCTCTAGCGTATCTATGTCGAGACCAATATTTCTTAAGCGACCTGCTTGACTGACTAGCCATCCGTGGATGAACCCGTGCTCAATAAGTCCATGGGCGTCTTTCTTAATTTCTGTCTCGGCTGCCTTCTTTTCTACTCTCTGACTTTGAAGCCAAAATACCAACCAATCTGGGCACTCTATAATAACATCTTCTTCGCGCAGTGCTGTGTATGGAAGTTGAGAGTGAGGATGGATTGAATTCGCAGATACGACGTATTGATTGTCTGCTCTAACAGAAAAGTCGCCGTGGCGAACATAAGATTGACTTAGGTTCCCCATAGTAATAGATGCGGGTGTGTGCTTCCAATAAAAGTGGCCGCGACCAGGTCTCGATCTTACGCGGAAGGTTGCGGGAATTTGCTGACCTGTTTCTTCCTCTATTCGTTTAACTACATCTGGGGAGTCAACCTCCATGAACCAGAAGCCACCGATACGCGCTTGGGCGACCGACGCCCCATTGCAGTTAGGAATTTCAGCAGATAGCTCAGCGAGGCGCTGCAAATCCGTAGTGGCCATTTGCGGCCACTCTTTGTCGAAGGCTGCCTTAGAATTCGGACGAATCCGAATTTGAGGTACACCTCGCTCTGCCATCGGTTTTGCGATGTCGAAAAATGTCATGAGACCTCAGAGATTCTACCTCGGTCTCTCCCGAGGTGTCAAGCCTAGTTCACCGGCTTTCGTGATCTGAGGGTTAGAAGGAGACGTTGTTTGGAGGGGGTTGAGTTTGCACGGCGGGTGCCGTTTGGGGAGCTTGCGGCTGTGCGTACGTTTGGACCGGCTGACCTTGTGGTCCTGCTTGAGTCTTTGGACGGTTCTTGAATCGAACGAAGCCCGCCGGAATTGGCGGAGCAACCTGGCCTGGGGCCAGCGGAGTTACGCCAGCGATATTGATGTAAGGGTCCGTTGGGTCGGACGGGTTAGCGTTTGCCACGAGGAACAACTGATTAGAACGTCCGATCATCAAACGCTCCAAATCTTCGTCGTTCTTAACAAGCGGCGGCGCACCTTGAAGCATCTGCTCCAACAATTCGTAGAGCTTAGACTTCTTCGGCTTGTCAATCAGCTTCGCATTGTACGTGCCGATGACTTCGAAGGGCTTGTTTTCCTTCGTGAGGTAAGCTTGCCCGGGGTACGCTGGACCAATCGTCCAAACGACTCGGATTTTATTTTGAATTGTCGTTACACCATTAAACGTCGAGGAGACGTTTGGCAGGGTAACGAGGTCGATGACCGTGCCAGTATAATTCCCTGGCGCTGGCTTCTCGAACTTCTTTCCTGATGTGATTTCCATGATTTACTCCCTTTTGCGCTATGCGCTGTTGGATTAACTATCTGTATCTAACTGCTCCAAGGTTATTGACTTGTCAATTCTGGACACGTCGAAAGGCGCTTGATTAACAAGCTCAGGCATGTCCATTTCCTTTACCAGTTTCCACCAAATTTTCATTTGAGGATTCCAGCGAAACTTAAACTTTTTGGCGTCCGCATTGTTGTTACGGTCTTGATGGCTTTGAATTAAAACGCTCGGCGACTTGGCTCGCTCAACCATGCTTTCAAAACTTCGACCTTCGAATCGATCATGATATTTAGCCATTCCCAAAACGCCCATAGCATCTACTAATGCACTGTGGGCCCCACTTAATAAGATACCTGCTTTAGCACACATCGTAATCAACTGCTCACCCTTGACCCCTGGTATGTCCGTCATCGTGTCAATCCAAAGCATGTTCGGCGGAACCTTGCCCAAACGAACGGCTGTGTTATCTGTCATCGGTTTATCAAACCTGATGACATTGTGTCCAATAACTGCTTCGGCTTGCTCCATGAACCTAAAAACATCTTCCAACGCTGATAGAGGTTCGTATCCAAATTTGTTGACGGCTGCTTGAGTGATACCAGTAATTTCAGTTATCTCTTGCGTAATTGCGACTCCATCGGATTGAACCAAAAAGCTGGTACTTTCAAGAATCTTTTGCTGGCCGGTAGAGTAAAGAGCCAAACCGATTTCGATTATACGGTCAGAATTTTTATTTAGGCCAGTGGCCTCAATATCATAAGATAATAGCAGCATTTGAATCCTCATCTGGCATTGGAGTCGCCGATTGCATTCCTTTAATTGGGTTTGCGTCTCCAATATCTATGGTTGTATCCACTATTTTAAAATCCCCAAAATCCATACGTTGTCGAGTAAACGGCGAGCACGATATAACAACTTCGGACGATGTTCGCGTATTCGTTGATTGCTCAACCATTTTCAATCCTACTGTCCACTTAAAAGACCACTCAGGTTTATTGAAAACTTCGAAACCACAACCTTTTAAACACGCGATTCTCTGGCTACCGTCAATGAAGGTATGAAAGCTTACACAATAATCCTTACAACCACCTCGAAGATTACCTTTCAAATGATTACACTTCTGGGACCGGTTATAATTGCGACATTTTATTTGCCAGTCCCAATCGTTAGGAATCATTAGTGCTTCACCACTTCCTTCCCACTAGTAAAAGACGCCAATCCAGTTTTATCCACGACTGGCATTTCCCCCGTTACGGGCTTCACGTCCGCATCGAAATATGTCCACATATGAATAGGGACGAACATACGCGCAGTATCGACCATGTTGGGCTGTTCGGGCGCATAAGGGTCCTTGCGAACACTCACACCTTGCATTCGGATGTATTTAAGCGACTCGGTATTGACCGCATCAACGACAGCTTGCTTTGAGTCGGCCTTGATGAGAACCAAGTCGTGGAGAACATGCGGAAAGTTCTCAGGCCTCTTCCTCTCATCGATGTAAAAATTGAACGTGATTAGATAATCCATACTTATCCGAGCGTTACTGGACCGCCAGCGCGAAGGGCTTCGGTCGCGGCTTGAGCACGCTGGGCTGCCGCTGCAGCTGCTGCTACTTGCGCAGCGGAGGCTGGCTCGGAGACGATGCGCTTGGGCTCGGGAACGTTGTGAACTCCGGTCGCAGTTGCTTTAACTTCACATTCATCGCTGCAGTATAAGCGCTGCTGTGGTTTTTGCTGCCCGGGGGCTGGGGCTAGGTTGGAAACAATACGAGCGGTCTTCGTAACCCAAACATTCTCGGGCTTAGATAGCTCCTGTTGTTCTTCTGAAGCAAGGTAGGTGACGGTCTTTTTGCATTCTGGACCCTCACATGATACGGTGGCATAAACTGTGTTTTGAATTCCCATTCTATTATTCTCCTATTGATTGTAAGATTTAAGATGCTCTAGCAATTCTACTTCTGTTACAAAAATTTTGTCTGCGAATCCTGGCATGATGTCGAATCTCTCGGGGTCTACCCCATCTAACAAAATATAGGCCTTCTTTCCACGCCCTTTGGCATAACCTAATTCAATCATTGCCGACTTTCCAGCTGGAGCTACTAGAATAACTACATCTGCTAAATCGAGATATGAGCGGTCAAAAAGAAAAATGTTTGTTGCGGCTCTACCTCGGAGCGCTTCTCCATAAGAACGACCTCGGAGCTTTTCATATTTTTGCCAATTTTCATCGGCCTCTTTTCCTGGTGTAAACCATTCATCCATAACATCGTATCCCTGGGAACGAAGGATATTTCCAATCTCAGGAATTCGATTATTTTTCAAAGCTCCTATTAAATAGATATTTAAAAGAGACCTGTCGTGGTCTAAATACGCTGTCAATCTACGCATAGTGGCTGCGCTTTCTTTCATATACCCTAACCCTCTATTGCACAAATCGCAAAGCAGCCCACGCGGTCGCACTTTTTCTTCTCCGTGCTTATGGTCCAATTTCGCCGATTTTTCATCGATACGTCTCAAACACCCATAGCATGAATAATTTTGTCTTTGTAATTCTTTTTGAAAATCTTTTTCCGTCCATCCGTAAAGCTTTAGTCTTCGGGCCCGCTGACACTTAGTTTTTCTTTCTTTGTTTTCTTCCTTACTTTCATATTTTAGAACAGTCGCTTTTCTTTTTTCTGGGTCTTTTAATAAATAGCGTTTTTGACAGCACGACTTTGAGCAATATTTTTGTACTCTTCCTCCTCCATTAGGTCGAGGACTAGGAATAAAACTTTTCTCGCAAATTGCACACTTAATTTCGACTGGCCGTAAATGCTGATTCATCGTGCCTTCTTCAAATTATAAATTTGTCTAGCGTTTGGTTCAATATCATCGTACAGAAGCGGAATCAGTCGTTTAAATTCTGCCAACATGGGGTCCACTATTCTGCGAAAATCTGGGTGCGTTTCTTTAGATGTACGCATTAAGAAAAAGTGTCTCCAATTCCTAAGATTACCGGTTACAGCAATCGTGGCCGCAAGAGCATTCGGGAGCACCGAGCGTGCTTCTTGAGGACGCCATCCAGCATCAAGCAATTTTCCATACGTTGCTTCGGCAAAAGATAACTGGGTCTCCCAATCAAACCAACTATCATCACAATTTGGGGTGCGGCCTGCGGGGCGAATAAATTCTAAGTCGTCTCCATATCGAACAAACCTTGTACTCTCTTGCGTGAAACTAAACAAACGGTGCCGAACTAATTCATGCGTGACGCCTCGATCTACACGAATTGTTGCTGTAACGCTGGCGTGCTCCGTAACACTCCAATCTCCATGCCCGAGAACGACAGCTGTTATAAACCTCTTCCAGCTGTCCTCCGTCTGAGCTTCCTCTGAGCGGTGGCTGATTCGAGCTTGCTTCTCAATGAATCGAAGCATTTGAATGCCGCCCTCAGGGGTCAGGGGCCCGAATGGCGTGCTCAATTCGAAAGATGGCTCGATTATCTTCACTTGTACAACTCATAAAATCTTTTCAAAAATTTACGCTCGGCCTTCTCGGGAGACCATCTCTTTATCTTAATTGCGGCTGGCGTTTCATCCCACGTGCCGTCGTTTGTAGTTTGAAAATTCAATTTCATTATCTGGTCTCTCTCCGCGTAAAGCATTAAATTGTCTGCAATCTTGACGGACGGCGGTTCAATTAATGACAAACCATATTTTCGGCAAATCAAGTGGTGCATCACAGATTCTATTCGACGATAGGCAGGACCCGCCGCCGTAAAGTGCTTCAATGGGCGATTCATATCACCCAAATAGCTTTCAGAGCTATCGTGCATCAAGCGGTCTAGCGCTTCATTCTCTGGACCAAGGAAGCTGCAATAATAAGAATGCTGCGCTACGCTATAATGAAACTTACATTGTCCAGTCCATCGACACTGAAGTGCTAGGCCATGCGCGATATCCCTGATGTCAATATCCCTTAATCGAGGCTTCAACAAGAAAAATTTATTGCCCGTAAAGGTCCCAATGAACGCCTTATTGACTTGATTCGCCGAAGTCATTATTCTCCTAACTCCGCACGAGGTATCTCATACGATGTTGCGCCAGATTCCCAAATGTACTTTCTGACTTTCTCGAATGCTGAGCCCCATCTGGTCAATTGGTCTTCTGTTGCCTCTGGACAAACGAATCGGATAATACCTGCTTGAAGCATTTGAACGCCACAACGGTCACAGCTAAGAAACGGCCAAGTGTACAGCGTACAACCTCTAATTGAACCGTTGGCAAAAATCATGGCATTGACTTCACAATGCACCACTCGCGAATACTTTTCCTCACGATTAGCGTACAACTCGGGGGAATCAGGCATACCTTTAGGGAATCCATTAAAGCCTATACCTGCCACCGTCATGTCAGGCCGAACTATAACAGCGCCTGTTTTCGTGCTCGGGTCCTTAGACCAAGTCGAAACCAGTTTAGCTAACTGGAGATAACGGATGTCCCAGTTTGCCATTATACTTTGCCTGCGTATTCTAAACTAACCAAATCCCAATAAAGCGCTAGCGTGTTAATTTTCAACTGTTCCAATGTTCCATTGTTGTCGATGACATAGTTAGCCATCGCTGGCGTAATCGAGCAAGAAGCAGAGGATTCTGGTGCGACATGCTTACTACGGTCGACCCAGATGCTGTAGTTGTACAAACCTTCTTTGCGAACAGCTTCCAACTCTATCTCGTTACGCATACCGACATAGATGTCATTATCTTTATAAATCTCTCGGGCCAACCTTGAACCGTCGGGCGTATTGTATGCTTTGATTTGCTCATACCAATCCTGCCTATGATTGATACGGTCGGCGTAACACTCTTCCAAACTGCCATACGTAATTCCTTTTGCCGCTAAGAATGGTCTCATCACCTTTTCAGCTGCTGCGAAAGATGACGACGCAAATTTCAACCCGAGATTGTCGCGTAAAATTTCAGCAACTGTATCTTTACCATGCCGAGCATAGCCGAGAATCATGAGCTTCAATTTCATGCTCGCCACGCGCCATTATAAATTGTGACCAAAGTTCTTTTGCCATTCGGGTATGTAACCACATGCGTATGGCTCCAAGAACTAGGACCTTTAGCATAATCCCAGCGAAGCTTACTAGATGTTCCAGCAACGTAAAGTCCATTAAATATTCCTGCACTATGCGTGTGGGCCGTGTTTGCTTTTCGGCCCATCTTGGAAAGATTCAACGGACTGCCAAACATTCCAGATGGCCCCAAATGACCGTGCTGGCCATTCTCGATTTTCTTGCCACAAGTCATAAACGATTCATCGGCCTTCAGAAACTTAAATGGGACTCGCAATCTACCAATCTCTTTAAGTGCATATTCGAGGATATTGATATCCCGAACCATTTTCGGGTTAGCCGTTCGTGCGCGTGACTCCTCGTCGGTTACCCCATTACGAATATCCTCATACAGGCGTGTTTGTAGTTTCAAAAACACTTCGGTATTGGGAGGGTCCTTACGATAGTCATACTCACGCAACCAACGCTTAATCCAAACATCGTCGTGATTAGAATCCACGACTACCGTCTTCACGCCATTGACGTGAAACTTCTCCAATAATGCTGCGGTATCCACCAATTCATTATCCAACCTATGGTAGCCGCGCAACCAAGTGTGAAACTTCTCGTGATTCGTTTGATATCTACGTTGATGGGGATTGACCGCCGCGCCCTCCATAATATCATGAAGAAACTGATATGCTGGTTTAAGTTCGTCGCGCATCTGCAACGATGTTTTCACAACAGTTGGGTCCGCGAATACGCCGTGCAAATCGCCGTAGGTTATAGCTTCTACTATTGCATCATCTTTGATGACCTTACCGTTCTTCACAAGCACATTTAAATCTTGTAGCGTGCCAGTGCCCTCGTCTTGATTCAACTGACGAACCCACCAATTCCCATCGCTATTTACCTCGACGAGCAGCGCACCATAAATGTGGTGAAACTCTGCAATTACACCTTCGCGCTTCTGAATGTAATTGCGCTGGGTGACAGTGCCCGTAGTGTAATTCAGCTTTACGCCCTCTCCCTGCATAGTCGCGATACTGCGCATCGCTAGCTTAGCGTGGGGGAAAATGGCACTCTGACGTCCCGTATATGATTCGAGTCCCGCCAACGGATTCACGTTAGTTGGTAATGTGTTGTACTCGCCACACCAAACAAGGCCAGGAGCCAGTTGAATACGATTATCCTTAATGTAATCTGATATAGCTGGGTCATACCACAACTGCTTTTCTTCTGGTTTATCCTTGCCTAGTTTCACACTCAACTTGCCATAGTGATTCTGGTTATAGGTATAAGTGCCGACAATAATCTCAGCGTCGTGATATCCTGCGAGTGCTTCCAAATTCGCCAGTAGCTCCGCGTGAACGTGCGTATTATTTTGAGCAGAAGTGAGAATATAACGATTCACTTTACCTTTTGCAGGTAGTGGTCGCACTTGCGTTGTGGTGCCTTCTTTAGTGCCACCAGCCAGCGGCTTCTTTCCCAACCCAGCCTTAGTGATACGACGGCGCACAGAGCTACGTGACACGCCTAGCTCGGCAGCCGTTGCTCGCACATTTCCACCGAGTCTTTCGTAGGCTGCTACAGTTTGGTCAACAAGAAGTTGTTCTGCTTCAGTGTTATGTGACATCTATTCTCCATTTATAATCCTGCTGTGTGGCCCGCGAATATCCCCGCCAAAAATCCCAGCCCAAACCAACGAAGCTTACTCTTTCTCGCCTTTGCTTTTTCAGCATTTAACACTTTTGTATCTGCGACAATTTGTTCGGCTAAAACTTTCTTGTCCTCGACAATGATTGCATTCTCGTCGTTCACTGTGGCCGTCAGGTTCTTAATGACGCTGTCTTGCTTGACTACAGTCTGCGCATCTGCCGCACCTTGATCTAACCGTGCGACAATCTCTCTACCCAACGGCAGGGGAACAATCAGATTGTCATTTGGGTCAAACACCACCGTGCCTTGTTTGAATCCTGTTAGGTCTTCGATGCGATGGCCCGTATCTTTCACGGGCAGCGTACGGTCAATAACAATTTGAGTCTTTGCTTGTGCTTGAATTTGTGTAATGGATGCAACGAACGCTGCATTATCCTTCTGTCGTTGCGCTTCATTCGCGGCGAAGGCAGCTACAAGTTGGGCCGAATGGTCTTTCTCAACTGCAAGTGCTTGCTCGGCAGCAGCTGCTTTCGCCTCGGCTAGAGAGGAGAGCTTACTCTCGACTAGATAAACCGCGCCAAGAGAAGCCCCAGCTAGAAGGACGTAGAGTACGATATGATGGGCGGAAAGAAACACGCCAACTTGTGATTCGGCATTTTTAATTTCGTTGGAAATTGTCATTTTAGAACCTTTCGTATAATCTTTGAACTTTATCTCTGGCTGTTTCCAATGTTTGTTCTAAATTTGCTAGGTCTGTTTTTGACAAAGTGCTTGCTACATCATAGGCGGCGAAAGAGGCTACATCCAATTTATTTCTTAGCAGCTCAAGACTTCTGACAACAGCCGCCTTTGATGCCTCTTGAAAGGCCGACTCGGCGGAACTTTTTACGTTTACAAAGGCTTTCCTGTCTTTTAAAAGTTCTGTTTTTAATTCGTCGTATTTACTTAAGTCCCAGAAAAGAATCACGGGAACACCAAACTGCATGTACTTTACTCCCTGAATTGTCTGGTCTAAATGAACGCGTGCGCCTTCGTCCTCTTGCTTCGTTTCTATTATAGCAGTGGCTTTACCTTTGGAATCGTAAACAACTAAATCGAACGAATTCTTACAAAGAGTAACATTTCCTACCACATCAAACCCGTCTCTTTTTAGTAACGCATACAAATCCGCTTGAAGATTAAACTCAGCCCTAGTGCTCTGCTTATGAATTATTGCGGACGAGTTTAAAGGCTTATACACTCTCATTTTGTCTCCCAAACTACTACAATCTCGGTGCACCAATTAAATTTTTCTTTCGTCTCAACTTGAGAAATTTTCTGTGCCTGATCGTGCCAATTTTTCCAGCCCATCCAAACACCTGTCGACCTAACGCTGCGGTCGCTGGTGGATTCTTAACGTATGCAGCTATTCTCTCAACGATTTGAACAAACCGCACGCCTGGTATCTTGTGCATGCCTAGGCGCACAAATGCATTCTCCAATTTACCTAAAAGAGGGTTGCATCGCGAACACAATCTGCCGCGAATTAAGCCATCCAAGTGAGAATGGTCCGTGGCGAGACGTCGACCAGTAACGGGCTCAGGCCTCCCACAAACCCAACAAACATTTTTCTGATACGCGTCTATTTTGTCGGACTCTTCTATCGTTAAATTATAGTTGTCCGATAGACGCTTGGCTCGCGCCTTAACACTTTCCATTAGATGCCCTAACTACTGCCATTTCGGTGTACCTATTCAGGCAAGTGTTCGGGCTCAATCTCCTCTCCGACCGTGTCAGAAAAGAATTGATTCACTGAACGCGTGGGGTCTTCCACGACAAGCTTGGATGCGCAATCTCCGCAATAATACGACTTGAACGCTTCGCCTTCAGTGTCCACGTATACGTTGTCGGGTAAAATAATAGCCTGTCCGAATGCCGCTGTAGTAGTCTGGTCTCCCGCACGTTTATAGGCCCCACATCCCGCGCAGTGAACAGAAAAGATAGGCCCTGTCACTAGAACGAATTTCACAAAGTTCTCCTTTTTTGGGAAATTGGCACAGATAAATATAGCGCCCATGCCTCAATAACACTGGAAGCAACGCACCAAAATACAAAATCTCCTGTAGTAACGTAGCATCTAACAGGCCATTTGAATTTCATTACATCCCCCTAATCTCAAGATACTTCATAACACAAGTTCGCACCCTGTCGCGTGCGTCGTTTCCTAATTCATCATACATGCGGTCATAGAATAACAAACTGGTACGATCTAACAGTCGTGTTTGCTCAATCGAACGCTTTTCTCCGCCTGGTCGATAGTGAGGATGGGCGGCTAGGATGCGAGTAACGACTTCACACTCGGGTCCATCGTCAGTTGGGTCATAATCATAAATACCGCCGAATGGGTGACTAGTCCTAAACCAATAATCATAGTGTCCTGGCGTCATGAATGCCTCTCCTCGACGATTTCGATACAATTCGATGCTTCTGGTTTAAAACACAATCGACGCCAACCAGAAGAAATATGCAAGCCCGGACTGTCATATTTATAGCGAACCGTGATTTCTTCTTCACCCAATTTAAAAGTTACCGCACGACCTGGAATATATCGAACTTTCTTTGACGGCCCAGAAGATTCACCAATGCACGGATATTCTTCAATATAAATATCAGTGGGTGTTTGCTCGTCTTGAAATTTATTCAGCGTATCGACGGCGGCATCGCGCTGATACTGAATTTTCTTAATATAATCCTGAACCCACTTAGGGAGTTTCGTCAATACTGGGTCTTTAGCGTCCATCGGCTTCCTCCTGTTGTACGGCTTCGCTCGCGCTAGATGCCTGCAACGCTAGGCGAATTAATTCCTGATTAACTTGCGCTTCCAGCCGTTCGACACGCTGGCGACGCATGGGAATAGTTTGGTCCATCTTACGATCTTGCTTCTGCTCGAATAGCATTGACTTCTCCTAGTTATAATTCTCCGCTTCAACCCTAGTCAAAAAGAAGTGGATACCGCCAGAGCACTCATTCCAACGATCTTCGTTCCATCCATTAGTCGGCTTAACCCACTTGCCTACTTGATATTTAAAGGTTGAATCATAAGAAGAAATACCGACTTCTGCACCGATAACTTCAAGCACTTTAGCACGTTCGGCGCGGCACTTACGTCCTGATGCATTAGAACGACGGGCCTTCGAAGGAATAAATAGACGAACAAGGACACCATCTCTGCATCGCTTCCAGCCAAAAAGAGGACCGTGGTCTGGGACAATCGATGTTTGAGCCAGAGCCAATTCAGCGTTCTTTGCGCTGCGGAGGTCCGCGCCGTAGAGGTCCGCGCTGCGGAGGTCCGCGCCGTAGAGGTTCGCGCCGTAGAGGTTCGCGCCGTAGAGGTTCGCGCTGCGGAGGTCCGCGCTGCGGAGGTCCGCGCCGCCGAGGTTCGCGCCGCCGAGGTTCGCGCCGTAGAGGTTCGCGCTGCGGAGGTTCGCGCCTGCTTTAATAGCTGCCATAACTAAAGCAGCAAAACTAGCTGCTTCATCTTGGTAGATTACCTTCCCGTCCCATCGATTCTTTATTTCATATTTCATTTTGAATCTCCTTTTATAAGACAATCTTGACAACAATCATAAAATGGCCCATTAGGGGCACTTTCTTCGCGCCTTTGAAAGCCAGCGACATGCTTCACGCCATTTTTTGCGCTCTTGCCGCAAAAATGACAGCGATCTTTGTCATAGGGCCCAATGAATTCTTGTTCATTCATCGTCGGCCTCTCTTATTAGGTGGGTCAGGATTCCACAAACAGAGCCACCCAAGAATTGCTAGCACTGCACAACCAACGTAAGGAAGCCAGGTCATTTATTTGCCTCCGTAAGCAATTGCTTTAAAGTCGGGCTCACTCGCTTAACAGCCAGGACATACAGCACTGTTCGCAGCTCTTTGGTCTTTTTGCTCTCAACAACTTCCTCGTATTCAGTAAACTCATACTCAACGCCACTAGTCATTAGCTGCGTGCGAACAACTTGGCGAGCCTCCAGGCTTACCAGACTGTAGCGGTCAAGTTGTTCCACCAGTGTCGTCATTTTAATGTGCCTAACAGCTAAACTTGCGTGAGGTAGGCGTGCCGTAGACGCCTCGTTACTTCAAAGTATGCTGCCCCCTACTGGATTCGAACCAGCGTCTCGTGTGCTCTTCGTATCTCTTTTCATCGAGTGGCCTACCCAACTAGGGTTCTGGCCGGAACACGAGACCGAAGCAACATTAGAACCTTACGGTCCTCACGCATTCTGTCCGCTAAACTAAGGGGGCACCGTATTACTCGGTGGCCTACTTCTCCTCACTTCTTAAACAGTATGCACCCGATCTAGTTTCCCGTCAATAGTACTAAGGTACTTTTCTAAGCCTAGTACCTTATAGACCAGCCTGCCTAAATTCCACCTTCCAGTTAGTCTTGCTCCCAGCCTCGACGATTCGAATCGCGGCCAAAGCTTGCTCCCTGGGGTCACCTTTAACCTTGCCTAGTTTCTTCCAACCCCAAGTGTGGCGGCGAGCTTCGGGCGGGTCCAACGGATGGCTAGGCTTAAATCGCACATCGCGCTTTTCGAGCACTACCCCATCGGCATGATATGTACGCGTTGTGCGTTCCCAGATAGTCAAATCAGACTTCGGTGTGTCGGTCTCGCAGCTGATGCGAATTAGTTCGGGACCGTGAGCGGAGAGTCGAGCCATTAAAGCACCGCCTGTACATTAGTATGTTCTGAGAGAAGGTTAAGATTCTTGACGGAGTACTCAGACGAGGGAACTGTCCATTTGTGTCCGTCGGCTGTAATAACGCCAGTGCGTCCCTCGGGGACCCAATCTGCCCATTCGCCATACGCGGCTACGATCAGGTCAGGCGACTTGTCTTGACGCATACGGTCTGCTTGGCGATTCTCGCGGAAATATTTCAGCCCCTCCTCAGTCGGGGTAATCTCAGACTCGATAAGGTAATCCGCATGCCAGCGAGATAAAGACGCAATCAATTCCTCGCGAGTAGGGATTCCACCAAGCTTCAAAAGAAGACCAGTCGGGAGTAATTCAAGCATCACGATAGCGTAATCGCAATCTTCCTCGAAGAAGTAATAGCTTCCGTATTTCAAAGCACGAGAGACTGCAGCGTTCGAGAGATACTTAAGAGCAGCGGCAGGGGTAATCGCGAATCCACCATGCGACGGTGTGCCTACCCAAGAAAGGCCCTTCGCTAGTGTGGTCTTTGAATCTGACTTGCCCCAAGGTGTGTTCATGACTGCCTCCATGCTCTAAGGATACCACAACCAAGTTTAGAGTCAATGGTACTTTAGTTTGGTACTATCGTACTAGTTCCTTCCAGGACTCTGATGGCACGAAGTCCTTCTCCTATTCATCGTCACGCCAAGCACGAGCCTCTAGTGCTGCATCCACAACATTCTGGGCCCACTCATCCAAATCCAGCTTGTTATAGATATCATCGTCATCCATGAGCGTATCTTCTAGCACCTCGACCTGGGCGTCGATTGCATCGTGGTGATTATCCCCGAAGAAGCTGGCGCGAACTACGGACGGCTTCATGTCGAGAAGCTTATCAATTTCTGCTTGAATCTGTTTAGACGTTTTCATCGTACCTCCAATATTGCGGATTTAATTTCTACTGCTAATGCGAACTGCAAAGCCATTGGAATCGGAAGAGCCAAAATTACGGCAGGCATCCAATCATACTTGGCAAGGAAGTTAATCTCCTCGCGTGCTTCCAACCGATTAGAGAATCTGTGAGGCTTCATCGTTTCCTCCCTGGTATCGGCCCCTTTCCGACCGTCCATAATTTCAAATCCTCCAATGTAAACCAACCAAAATTATTGTCCTGTTGGTCTTGGGGGTTCAACCAATAGCGCAAAGAACCGTCTTTTTGTCGACGCGGCGAAAGAGCAAAATAACGTTTTCCTGCGTTCGATAGTAGCTTTTCGATGCCGGTCTCAGCGAATTCTTTTTGAGTTTTGTGGTTATCCTCATCGGCGACGGCCCATTCTTTTACATGAACCAAGGGAATTCGATCAGCAATAGCAATGACCAATCCTGAGTTTTCGAATGGATTGTTTCGCCCAGACAGCATAATAGCGATATTAAGTTTACTGAATTCGTCGAATATTTCCTTAAGTTGCGCGATTTGTGCTTGGTCATTCGAGACAACTGCAAAGCCGTTTTCACTCCAAGCCGCTGCAATCGCAGGTGTCTCGTTTGAACGAAACGGTTTATAGATAGTTAGCTCTCTATTTTCAGCAGCCATATTGTTTATGTCTCCGTAGATAAAGCTGGCAAACATAAAACCTTCAACTCTCTGACCCTCCCGGGTATATTTAACCCAAGATAAAGTTTTTGGAACTCGCGTGATCTGACGACGGCGCATGCCATAAACGCCGATATCGGTTGGGATTCCAAAATCTTCTTTCAATCTTTTGATACCCCATTCGTGCTCGGCACAAAAGTCAGCGCTTAAGTTGACGCCTACAACCTTTGTTCCATCAAGGATAATTTCTGGTTTGTTTCCTCTACGCATTATCGTTTCCTCCCTTTATTCTTCTCTGTCCTATGGGCCCTACATTCGTCACATCGATTACCTAGCGCCTAGAATAGCCCACTTGTCGGGATTGGTTTTCATACTATGTTCCTACTCTGATTTTGTATGATGTTCTCTCCTACCCTAGCGTGAATCGCGAGGATAGCATTATTGATTTGCTCGCCTGTTATTTCAAAGTCTTGGTCCATCGGCAAGGCTGCGATAACCAGGCTCTTGAATTGCTGATACAAGCGAAGGGCGGTTTGATCGTCTTCAAAGTAGTCTGCCAGTATAGCCAAGGCTGTTTGCGCTGGTCCTGAGCCTCCGTAACCCCAGCAAAAGCCTGTTGGGGAATGATTGGCTAGGTCGAGCCGCAAGTCAAGGTCCTCTGTTTTACCATCCGAGCGGACTCGCGTAATGGTGCGGTCGACGTCGATTGTGCCTCGGGGACCTGGTTCGTTGATTATATGTCCGATATATTTTACGTATTTCATTTGTTCCTCTCTGGGTCGCAGGATGCATACTTTTGATGTTTGTACTTCTTATCGCGTTCGACTCCATTGTCGCCGATACCATAGCGCTTACCAGTTATGTGGCATCGCAAGCAAAACATTTCGTCATAATTCTGTTTGCCCTTAACCACTGTGACAAGGTTCGTTTTATGCCACTCGTGTGGAGCTACAGAATCATTGTCTTTCTCAATTACATCAAGGAGAACTCGGGGCTTCTCCCAAGACCTAAGAGTATTGTTAAACATTTTGACTGTATCTTCAGCCCACTGCTTTGCTTCCTCCAAGGTTTCGCAGTCAGGTCGATTGTAGGGCTCTTCCCACGTTCTAGATGGAGAATCTGCGTTAGCGCATATAAGTACAAATTTCATTTGCCCTCCCGACCTAAGCATTGCGCAATAGCTTCTTTGATTGTGGAATCGTCGTCAAGAATCAGTGCGCCAGGATTCAATACCTGGTCATACTTGAAATGCTCATTGATGGCTTCGAGAATCTCGATAGCCCGAGCTGTTCTGCTCATACCTGGCCAATTTCCTTTATCCATAAATCACCTCTCCGAATAGGCAGAACTGAAGGAATACATCTGCCGTGGTCTGATCGTCGTTATCCGTAATGAAGTCATTCCAATGATGGCCATACGGCAGGCCCTTCGCATTAGCTTCGGCCATCAGCTGCAATCCACGTTTGATGCTAGCATAGTTTAGCTTGCGCTCGACTACATCATCAACATCGTCCGCGCCGTTGAAGTCACTGACAATGAGATAGCCGTCGGGGTTCAGCGGGTAATCAATGTGAGGATATATTCTGTCGGGGTCTGTGCGAAACTGGTACGTAGTGGGTGCTTTTTTCTCTTCGATGCGGTACCAATAATTACTCCCGCCCTCGAATGCAGAGCACAAGAGATTAGCGACGCAATCGCGAGTAACTTTTCGTGTGGTCTTGATTGTAAAGCCGGTGGTCTTCATGCTTTCCTCCATTCGATCTTTGACGGTTTCCCCATTCGCTTACATTCTATGTGCGAATACATACCTTCTGTGTTTATGTACTTTGGCTTGCGATGCCTGTGCTCTTCATATCCGCAGCCCACGCATACGCCTACATACTTTCCTTTTGGCATCTCGATATGGGACCTGCCGCATACTTCTGGTCGGGCTCCGACTTCGATTGCCTTAAGCTTCCATGTCATATCATGATTGTGATCTGGACCAACCAACGCATGAGCAATTTCATGCAAGATTGTATTTCTGATATCCGCCTCGGCGTTTGCCTCTACATATGCCTTGCTGAGATAGATTCTCTTCATACAATGAAAGCACTGGCCTAAAATAGTCTTGGCACGAGAAAAATGGAATCTCCAGCCTTGCTCTATTAAGCCATGCTTCTCCATCGAATCAAAGGCTATTGCGTAAGCGGCCATCAAATCCATTAGAGAATCCCTTTCTGACGCAAGATGCACGCCAAGGCTAAGAGTTTGAAGGCGAGAGCGAGTAAGTAGTTTTTCATTGGTTGCTTATTCCAGGTGTATCGTATGGGACGTTCTCGTGCTCCGTCCAATCTTTGGAACATCTGCAGGCTGCTGTAGTGCCGTGGGGCTCACAATAATTCTTGCGACCACACTTTGTGCACTGGCATAGCGGCCAACCTTTAGCGTTGTACCGAGGCTGCATAAGTGTTTTCATGGTCTAAGTATGCTCCCAGGCTAGTTTTGAGTCAATGGTACTAACGTACTAGTATCTCCATAATCGCACGGGCTCGCTTGCTGGTCGCAATGATTAGTGGCTTGCCGGAAGTGCTCTGGGAGCGTGCCATTGAAGCCTGGGACCATGCGGAGGATATTGCCTAGCAGTTTGCCATCCTCATCAGTGACAGGTGATATCACGGCTGCGAATTCGAAGCCATCAATCTTTGGCCGTTCGGTTGAGTCTAGCGTGACTGGGAAGTAGCGGCGAATACGCTTGGAATCGCCTAGAATCTCGTCGTGGTGAGTGTATTCGACGTCCTCGGGCTGGCCAACAGTCAGGACAGGTGGCGTGACCTTAATGCGATTGCAGCGGCGAGCGATCTTTGCCAAGCGCTGCTTAAGCACGTCGAGATTGGCTTCGGGTACTCGATAGGTGGCTTGCATGGTCTAAGGATAGCACAAGCAGTTTGAGAGTCAATGGTACGAATGGGCTAGTACTTAGGTACTAGGCTTTCGATGAGTTTATTTAGCTCCTCGTTCGGATGAAACCATTCTCCATGGTGCCTGAACTCGGCGAACTGCTGATGCAATTCTGTCTCTTTATCGGTGGCTTTCCTTCCATCCTCGAATGTTATAGATGCGACAAGTGTGAGCGTATCAGGACTGGTGGATTGTAAAGCACAAAACCTTCTCGATACATTGTTGGCTTTGCCTATCTTGATGAGACCTGTTAGCTGGCCGCGAACAAAGTAAACACTCTTTGGATGTAGGATAACAAAGGGCTCGGCTATTATTCGCTGGGCTCCTGCGTCGGTCCAACTGATTCCACCTTGCCTATGCTTATCGTATTTCCAGCCATTTCCATGACCTATTTCACGCTCGCATACATGCGTGCCATCGGTGGCTTGGCATCGTGGTAAGGACAGTCGAGCGCGTTCTTTCAATTGCCTCTTCTCCATGCTGTTTAGTTTAGTTCTCTTGATTCCCATTGTTCTACCTTTGGATGAATTGTTTGATTGCATAACGGGCAACGCTGATCGAACAGGTAAACAGGACTCAATTGAATCCTGTTCGGGTGACCGCGCCGACCTGAGCCAGTCGACAGGATTACGCCTTCTGATATGAGCAGGCTCAATTCTTCCTGGGCTGCGCGACGACGGGTCTTGTCAAACTTACTCTCGATTGTTCTACGAAGCTGGGGACCGTCCCAAAGCAAGCGAATCAATCGTTCTCGAATCTTTGATGTATAAGACATAGATACACCTCCAATTTGATAGTAATCGAATTCAATTCATTTGTCAAGTGAATTCGCAAAAATAATTTGCACAAAGGCATAATGTTGACACCATATTTTAATAAGTCCTTTAGAATGAGTACCGAAAACTGTCATCGGTAATGGCGTTGTGGCGGTCGAGATACAAGGCAGAAACAATTGAAAATGAATTCAAACATGATCTAAATATATCTTATTATATTGATATTCTCTTTTTATTCGCTATTGAGTGTTATTCACAATACGTAAAATAAGTCTTTTAGGCAGGTATGTGCCTCGACACAAGGGCATTACCGATGACATAATTGAGTGTTGATAACAAAGGACTTAAAATAATATGGTGTCAACAAAAGGCGTTTGTGCAAAGTTTCGGTGCGCGAGCCCAAATTGAATTGAATTCGCTGGTCTCAAGATTGATGACACAATTAAAGTCTTTGTTATCAATGAGATGTAATAAGTCATTTGTTTTGTTGCAAATACGAAGTAGTGTTGACACCAATTTTGCCAGCATAATCGATTGACGCCCGATCTATCAATCATTCGCTATTCGCGAATCGCGAATTCAGAATGCATGCGGAGATTAGACGTGCTATTCGACGCACAAGATGCGTGACGTCGACCTGGTCGCAGGCTATTGTCACGAGCCCGAGATTTAAACGCCATTTGCATTGTAATCGTCACATAATAAAGGTAATAGTAAATGGTGCATCGACATCCTAGTAGTTAGGGTAGGCATTGGTGACAGTTCCGGCCATCGGCTAGCGTGACTCAATTCGAGCGTAGCGATGAGCAATATCCCACTAAATTACTCAAGACAAAGGACTTTATAATAGTCTCAAATTGAGATAGTGCAAACTTGATTGTCAGGCGATTCCAAATGAACTGTTGTTTCAGTCATTTCTGTCGGTGCAGAACAAAAGAGTGTAATTTTTATACGCAGTTTAATTGTCTATTAACTATCGGGCACCCAGGACGGATGCAACGATTGCAAGTGCAATGAAATGAATGACTTGCAACGCAAGAAAAGCAATCCCCGAAGTTTTCTTCCCTCCCTTGCAGCTGGATTGCCAAACAAAGACTGTAACAGTTACTTCCTTTGTTTTCAATAACTTGCAATTTTCGACCCCGGCACCTGGTGGCGTCGTACCCGCCCCCTCGGCGTCGGACGGGCGGACGTCGTGGTCGTGGTTCAGCAATTGGATATTCTGGGTTGTGACGTGACACTTTCCGTTAAGTCATTTAGTATCAATGGCGCTAAGGAAGTTTTGATTTCAAATTTTGGCACCCCCGCCACTCCATGGGGTACGAACGCCACCGCCCCCGTCACTTTGTACTTGACAGGCAGACGTGGTTGTGGTAACTTTGAAATAGGAGCGTGACAGTGCTCGACGACAAAACAGTCCGTGGTATTGTGCTCGCGCTCATCCGTCACTATCGCGACATAAATGAGGAAGAGTTCGAACAGACCATCGCTCTCTTGCAGCACGCGCCCTCCGACGAAGTCCGAGCGGAGGCCGCCGCGATCACTCGAATTTGGGAAGGCGTTAAAGGTCGAGATGCAACGGTCAATCCTAAATTGATTCGTCACCGACTCCGACTGATCGATGACGGGGTACAGCGGTTGGAAGTTTTGACAAGATTGAAGGAACCCAATGTCCAAGAAGAACATAACTAACGTTGAAAAAATTTCCCCCAACAAAGTTAGGGTAACGTTCCAAACAGACAGTGGCGAGAAGGTTTACGAATACAATAACAGTTCGGCCCGCGCCTATCTTCGAGGCAGCGAGCCCTCGGGCCTGTCAGGTAAATTGGTAGAGCACAAGAAACCAAAATGAAGAAGATCGCCATTTACGCATCCGTCGTTATCGGCGCAATCGTTTCGATTGCCGTGATTAGTTATATTGCTTTATTGACTTTCATCGCGTATGTTTTGCCTAGATTATGAATCTATCAGATAAGCAGATTCTCGTAATTCAAACTACTGGTTTCATCGCGGCGCTAATCGCGTTGCCTTTCTTTCACGGCACCAGTCAAGTTCTTTTTAGCCTAGCGTTTGCAGTTCATTTCATCGGAGACGTACTCCGACTTCATAAGGACGGCGTGATATGAACTTTCTCGACAAGATCGATCAATACATTAAGATTAAGCCGTGGCTCCAATTTGTAGGATACATGCTCGCGTTCGGTGGATTGGTTACTAAGCACCCGTTGATTACGTACATTGGATTAGGCGTCAGTATGGCGGGCTGGTTGTACGATGAAATTTATCCTTGAGGGGGATTATGAACGAAACACACGACGGAAATCTAAACAAGAGTAAAGCTCCCGCGCCCGCGAAGTCCGAAGGCACCAGCGGAGCAAAGTCGAACGATTGTGAAGCTAGTTTGAGACGAGGCAGTCTTCCTCCTGTATCGGCAGTAACGACAGTTGATCGCGACGCCAACAAAGGCAAAGCTATCAAGTGTGCTCAAAAGCAGAATACGAGCGACGAGAAAGGCTGGCCAAAGGGTCGCAACGTAATCCCGAATCCAAACGACGACTCTGTTTTAGTGGCAGACTCAGGAGAATAACATGGTAGCTTTCCTTTTACATTTGAAAGTTCTGGGATACGTCGTTGCTGGCTTCGCTTCTGCCCGAGCATGGTTTCATAAAGAGATTATGGCTGGCAGAAACGTTGTTGTAAAGGCCGAACAAGCTGTAGTTAACGAAGCCAAAAAGATTCTTTAAAATAGTGCTTGACAAGTTTTCGGAAGTATGAGAGACTCTTCAAGTCGGTGGTCTAAGTTCGGATGTGGATTGCAATCCCTTCCGACCAGGGAAGACACCAGGCTTTTATCCTGAGAAATGCTGGGTTCGACGCCAGCCCGACCCGTTCTAACTAAGTAGAGTACCCGAATGTTAGCAGAGGTCAAGTCGGGGATGGTAACTTAGGCGCAGCCGTTTGCAACACATAGTTGCTTGTGCTGTGAAAATTATAAACTCTGCTCGATTTCAATGGTGTCGTTAGTGTAATGGTAGCACGCGGGATTGTGAATCCCCTAGCACCGGTTCGACCCCGGTACTTCACCCCAAGTTTCAGTAGAGGGATAGGGAAGCCTGGTTGTTCCCGCCTGTTTCGGATACAGGAGACCCCGAGTTCAAATCTCGGTCTCTCTACCAGTTTGATGCATCAAGGGAAGGGGTGCCCTTAACACCCCAACCCACTCTTTAAGGGAGAGTGATATGTGGACAGCTAAGCAGCACAGATGTCAGCGCAGAGAACAAGCGCTTGTATATCTTGGAAGTAAGTGTTTGGATTGTGGAAATTCGGACCACAGGGTTTTAGAATTTCATCACGCAGAAGAGCGTCGAAATAATGGCGCAACTGTATCGGCTTTATTTCAAGGCTCTTGGAAGAGACTACAGAAGGCATTAGATAAGTGTGAATTGCTTTGTGCTAATTGTCATCGAATTAAAACAGCACAAGAGAATAAACACTTAAATAGAGTTTCAGTCGGGGCGTAGCTCTGTAAATGGAAGCAGTCCGGTTTTGGAAACCGGTGCGGCAACGCCTTGGGTGTTCGAGTCACCCCGTCCCGACCATCTTTTTCTACCAACCGCCAAAGGCGCGACTCATGGTAGATCATCCTAGCGAATAAAGTACCTAGGACAATCGGCTCGCTCTCACGAGCACAGCTGTTCCGCTGCCACTTAGGTGGGGTGTAAGTCGGAGGCATGTCGATTGATGGCCCCAGCAGCGGCCTTAAATTGCGGCTAGCGAACCTAAATCGCTATGGGCAATCACATGACGGATTGCAAATTTTCGACCTAACAAGTTATGTCGCCCCTCATGAAAGCGGCAAACGCTCTCGGGCCCTGGTAAGGGAGCACTTGGTCGACTAGCCCTGGCGTCGGGCATAAAAATAGACGCCCGGATTTCTAGCACGGTTGGAGCAGTATGTTACCGTGCTTTATTTCAGTGCGTTGCTGATGAAACTGGGAAACATGCAGAGCTTAGACCTCTGTGGCTTCGGCCTTGGGGGTTCGACTCCCTCGCGACGCACCAAATTTTTGTAGCTACAAGGTCGGGGAGCCGTGAACTCCCCGGCCAACTCTTTCACGGAGAGACAATAATGTATAGATATACCGACGAAGAATTGAAATCTGCTGTAGAAAAGAACTCATCTTTTGCTGGTGTTCTCAGAGAGCTTAATATTTGTCAGGGTGGAAGTTCTCAAGCAGGCGTTAAAAAGAGAACTATTAAAGCAGGATTTAGTACGGCGCACTTTAAGGGAAAAGCAAATAACTTTGGAGTCGGCCACAAAGGCGGCTGTAAGAAATTAACTTGGTCACAAGTTTTAGTAGAGCACAGGCGAAAAAGAAAAGAAAGTACCGATGTTTTAAGACGTGCTATGACTCAGTCTGGAATACCCCAGATATGTGCGACTTGTGGTCTTGGGTCAAGTTGGTGTGGAAAGTTTTTAGTATTGCAGATAAGCCATAAAAATGGGCGTAATAGAGATAATCGAAAAGAGAATCTCCATTTCCAATGTCCTAATTGTCATTCGCAGACAGATGATTTTGCAGGTCGTGGTTCAGGAAAGAATAAAATTTTCAGTGACTCCTTAGCTCAACGGACAGAGCGACTCGTTTCTACCGAGCAGGTTGAGGGTTCAAGTCCTTCAGGGGTTACCATATTTACGGTCGGCTAGTTTAACGGATAAAACATTCGGCTACGAACCGAAAGAACTCAGAGTTCAAATCTCTGGCTGACTTCCATATTCTGAGATTGGCTGGAACAGGTAGACGCGTCGGTTTCAAAAACCGATGGAGCAATCCGTAAAGGTTCGACTCCTTTATCTCAGACCAAGTTTTGATGCGGCACCGCAAGGTGCTATAAGGGTGAGTCTTAGCTCATCGCGCTGATTGCCGCCGACTGTCCAGCGATTGAACGTGAGACTAAGAATCTAACGTTCTCGACTGTCAACAGAATGCGAAGCGGGCGGACGCGTCAAAAGATTTTGCGGTTGTGATGGAATGGCAGACAGCTCGGATTTAAACCCCGAGGCTAGAAATAGCGTGCAGGTTCAAGTCCTGCCAGCCGCACCAAGTTAGGGGACAATTGAGAGTTCGAGTCTCTCCGGAATAACGAAAGTTTTTCGCAGTTTAAAGGTTAAACGGCCCCGCTTTTCAAACCCGGACGATGCCGAAGTTCACGAGGCGTTCGCCTGCAAAGCGAATTGAAGTCGGTTGGAGTCCGACCGCTGGGTCCAGTTTGGTAGTTCAGACAGTCGCGTTTGCACGAATAGGTACAATTCGAAAGAGTTGTACATAAACGTGCAACCGAGGAAAGTCCGGACTCATTAGGCAACGCACCGTGGAAGTTGCGGACGTCGTAAGACGATAGGTTAGGCTTTGTGTAGAATAGTTTGCCTGGCAGGCTATCTACCATTCAAGCAAAGTAACTCCTTGCGTGAGCAACCTCAAATAGGGCCGGAGTGCAAGCCTAAGCGTTATGATGGCCGGGTGAGGGCATCGCGAAAGCGAGACGCTAAGGCGTCAGACGAATGACTGTCAAGTTATAGACTGATATTTTGAAAGATTTGTCAAGTTATAACCTTACAGAATCCGGCTTATGAAACTGCCATTAAGATCGACTGCAAGTGTTACGGTTGCATACGCGCCTTTTAAGCGTTGGGGTCAGAGTTCGAATCTCTGGCGGTCGACCAAATTTTCTGTGGACCGCAGGTGTTAGCGGCAACATACTTCCCTCTTAAGGAACGTGTTCCGGGTTCAAGTCCCGGGCAGTCCACCAATTTTCAGTAGACGGTTAACTCAGCGGTTAGAGTGCCCTCCTTACAAGTGGGAAGCCCTCGGTTCGAATCCGAGACTGTCTACCATTTTCAATTGTCGGCAGCATCAGCATGCAGCGGACACTTATAACGTTCGGTCCCTAGATTGGGGAGCCGAGAGTGGGCAGCACACTCGCCGACAACCATCTTGCAAGTTCGTCACGACGGTGGCGGAACGCCCGACCGAAGTCGTATTCGGCATGCCCGAGGCGTCTGGAATATCGGCTTAATTTTATATCGCCTTGTCCTTTAATGGCAAGAGGCTAGATTCTCAATCTAGTAACCGGGGCTCGATACCCCGCAGGGCGACCAAGTTTCAGTGGAGTTATCAGACAGCGGCCTAGTCTGCCACCCTTTCAAGGTGGTCACATCGGTTCGAATCCGATTAGCTCTGCCAATATTTAATTGTGTTGTAAATATGATGCAAAGATTAAATATGCTTTTGTTTTCAGTGGGGTGCGAGTAGGACGGGAATACGGTTGCCTTGCACGCATCAAGATAGGGTTCGACTCCCTAGCGCTCCACCAATACTCTGCTCGTCCAACGGCAGGACCCGCGCTTGATAGGCGCGTTATCGTGGTTCGAGTCCACGGTGGAGTACCAATTTTCAGTTGCGGGGTCGACTAGAGGCCGAGGTCGCCAGTCTCATAAGCTGGATGCGAAAGCTCATCATGGGTTCGAATCCCATCCTCCGCTACCAATTTCAAAGCGGGTATGGTGTAATGGCAGCACCCTATCCTTCCAAGTTAGTTGTCTCGGTTCAAGTCCGAGTACCCGCTCCATTTTGTAGAAGTTAAAATCAGGAGACATAATGATTCAACACGCCCCCGAGTTGATTTCTGTTATAGCAGCCGCACTTGCTGCAGTTTCATTTGTTTTGAGTTTGAGAAAGAAAGCAGGACCGCAAGGTGTCGCAGGTCCAGCAGGTGCTCGCGGATTGACAGGACCGATGGGTCCATCTGGCGCGGCAGGACAGCAGGGACCAGCTGGAAAAAATGGCGTCGATGGTAAGAGTGGAGTAGACGGTAAAGATGGGCTCCACGGAAAAGATGGGAGCGACGGAAAGTCGGGACCGTTCGGACCTCAAGGTCCCCATGGAAACGACGGCAAGGATGGAGCGGCGGGTAAAGACGGAAATCATGGAAACGACGGCAAAGACGGTAAGGATGGAAACCCGGGCCGTGATGGAAAAGATGGGAATGAAGGAAAGCCTGGGCGTGATGGCATCGACGGAAAAGACGGTCACGATGGTAAGGACGGAGCGCCAGGTCACGACGGGAAGGACGCAGGAAAATAATTTATTTACTTGACAGGCAAAGCGTATTGTGGTACGCTAATGTTTGTAGCTACAAGGTTTGGGGGTGCCACTATCACCCCCTTACCACTCTATAGTGGAGAGATAAAATGGAAAATGAATTTATTGGTTTAGAAAAGATTAGGGAGAAATTGACGAGTTCAGGACGTAGTATTAAGCATCTTACTCGTAATCTTCGCAAGGCTGGTTATACACTTCATCGTGTCAATGGGCGTTCTGGTAGGAATTTATATGCTTTGACAAAAGCAGACGCTGAAAGATATATACTGGAATACGGTCAGCCTATAGCGGAAGAAGCGAAACCTGTCAAAGAGTTATTACGAAATGTGGAAGAGCGCGTTCGTAATAAAAGAGAAACCGAAGGCTGGATTTCCTTTCGCCTAGCATCCGCAGGCATGCCTGATCTAATTAATTTGAAACCTCGCGGCAACGGTTTGTTCGAAATTCTATTCGAAGAAGTAAAGGGTCCTGGCGACTCTCTTCGTAAAGAGCAACATATCACGTTAGAAGGCATGAAAGAAAAAGGGATTCCTTCTACAATTACTTGGCTTTAAAAATTTCGCGGTGTTCGGATATTGGTAGTCCGAGTGCTTGCCAAGCATTAGGAGAGGGTTCGACTTCCCTCACGCCGCTCCAGTTTCTACGGGGAAAATGCAACGCGTAGCGTTGGTAGGACCCGCCAATTTTCTAAGCATTGTTGGTCCAAAGGTACGACACTTCTTTCGTAAAGAAGAAATTTCCGTCCGAGTCGGAAACGATGCTCCAGTTTGCTTTGTTCGTACAAAGGTAGTACACGTCTTTGGTAAAGACGAAACGGTGGGTCAGTACCACCACGAAGCTCCAAAATTGTCCCGGCGAAACTCCGAGGCTTAGTTGTGGCGGTGAAACAAGGATAAACCCGTCCCGCGAACGGTTGGTCATATTGCAATAAGAATGCTACGCGCCAACACAACGCCAGATTTTCTAAGCACGTCTCATATAGCGGCCTAATATGCGAAGCTTGTACCTTCGACACGTTGGTTCAAATCCAGCGATGTGCTCCAATTTTAATGGATGGTTCGCATAGCGGCAATTGCCTCTGACTGTAAATCAGATGCCCCTTGTGGGCTTCGAACGTTCGAGTCGTTCACTATCCACCATTTTATGAACATACCACTAGTAGTGGCATCGGCAATTTTATCCGGAGCGTCGTTCTTTGACGGCTGGACAACTGTTAGATTCTTAAAGAATCCAGATTACTATGAAGCCGATACGGCGTGGCTGTTCGGTCCTAGACCAAGTACGTTGAAGGTTTATGGCCTAGGTAGTTTGGTTATCGCGGCAGAGATTGCTCTCGGCATGTTGGGGAATCACTTCTCAGCTTACTTGGGTTACGTGGCAGCGGCAGGTTTTGCTTATCAAGCGTTCACGCACGTTAGAGCCGGAATTAAAAATTTGAAGATACCAGTTTAGGAGACCGAATGTTTGACCCTCGTACGTTACCCAATGGCGACTTCACATTTAATTTCGCCGCAGTTTTATGGTATGTAGCGATGCTACTAGATGTTTATGTTACTCGCTGGGGTATTTGGTATTACGGTCAAACTGAAGGCAACAAGCTAATGGCGTGGTTTACTAAGAACGCCTTCCGTACGTTTCTCGACGGCGGCATCTTACGCCCAGCGATTGTATTAGCATTTCTTGCGGCGTCTGGTTACGCTGGCGCAGTTGATAAGGCTCACTCGTATCTTCCATTCGGATTGGCCGCAGCAACAATGATCTGGCCTATCAAGAATTATTTGAAGATTCGCAAAGCACAAAAAGTTAAGAAGTAAAATTTCACCCGACTAACAACGGGGTATTAAAACGTTCTCGGACGTAAACCGAGTGGCTGTCATCTTACCGTTGGACTACCTATTAAAAGGTGGTTCTAATGAGTAAACAAAGTAAGGCCGTTATTGATTGGCGGCGTAGAACAAAACGAAGGGCCGTCGAATATCTTGGCGGCAAATGTTCTCGATGCGGATATAATAAGTGCGTTCGCGCTCTTAGTTTTCATCATCGAGACCCATTAATAAAATCTTTTGGAATCGCAAATCCATCCACGAAGAAGTGGGAGATTGTGAAAGCCGAACTCGACAAGTGTGATTTGCTTTGTTTGAATTGTCACATGGAAATCGAGGATGAAGTCTATTGGGGTGTGGCTCAACTGGCACAGCAGACGATTGTTACTCGTCCAGAGCTTAACGCTCATTGAAGGTTCGACTCCTTCTGCCCCAGCCATTTTATGGAGATGTAGAGGAGAGGCCGTCCTCAGCCCCCTGTCACGGGGCAAATCGTGGGTCCGAATCCCATCTTCTCCGCCATTTTCCGCAGCTCGATAAGATAAAGGTAGTCGGCTCGCCTCCAAATCGATGCAGTCCTTGTTCGAATCAAGGTCGTGCTGCCAAATTTTATTATGAACACGTACAATGTCAATTCGTTTAGTTCTTCATCTAGTTGCGCATAACAACTATACGGAGAGCTGACAGAATTGGTATTGTATCACGGTGCTAACGTGAAGTCAGCCCTAACAGGCTGTAGGGGTTCGAGACCTCTGCTCTCCGCCATTTTATGGAAAGCAGCTGGCAATGGTGCCTAACTGTCTCGAAAACAGAGACGCCTGAAAAGGCGACGGAGTTCGATTCCCCGGCTTTCCTCCATCCCGCTTTAGCACAAAGGTAGTGCCCTCGTTTGAAGCACGAGAGATGTCGAGTTCGACTCTCACGGGCGGGACCAATTTTCTAATGCGATGTCGTCCAACGGTAGGACTCGGGACTTTGAATCCCGTTATCTAGGTTCGAATCCTAGCGCCGCATCCAATTTCTGTTCGGATGTCATCTAATGGTAGGATGCGAACCTCTGAAGTTCGTCATTGTGGTCCGAGTCCACACGCCCGAACCAAATTCTTAAATAGTTCTTTTTTTTTTAAATAGCTAAATTCCCCGTTAGCTTAGTTTGATTATCCATCAATAGTCAAACTCAATTTAAGCATTTATGCAACAGCAGCGCTTGGCATAGGATGATTAGCTCTAACTAATATGTCAATCGTTTACAATCTGTAGGCCAGATCGGGCGAAAAATGGCGAAGAGCCGTTGTTCGCTTTTATAAGAGATGTGGATTAGAACCTCCACTACTTCTTCCAGCGCAGAAGCTATTTAAACTTGCGCAACGCACTCTTGGGAGAACCTTTTATGGCGCATGAAATTACAGTCCAATGGGACGCAAGTCCTGGACCAGTATCAGGATATAATATTTTTAGAGGTACAACATCAGGGAATGAATCGAATATTCCAATAAACGGTCCAACACTTGTTGCTGGAACCAGTTTTGTTGATAATACGGTGTTCCCTGGAACGGTATATTATTACAGAATCGAAGCCGTGTTGAACGGCATATCTAGTGCTAATTCAGTAGAAGTCAAGTCAGCGCCAGTTCCGTTCGACCCATCTCCAGCAGTTATTGATATGGGGTCTGCCGAGAGTTTTGAAATCTTGGCGGGTTCAACGGTTACAAATGTTCCGTCAGACGCAACTCAAGTTGCAGGAGACGTTGGGGTTTGGCCAGGAACATCAATAACTGGATTTGGTGCGCCTAGTTCAATCTCAGGCGTATTCCATGCTGGAGACTTTGTTGCTCAAGCAGCACAAGGTGCTTTAGTCACGGCTTATAATTCAGCGGCTGCTGCTTTAAATCCAAACGGTTCTCCAGCGATAGCTATGACTGGCGACATCGGTGGGCAGACTTTACCTCCTGGTGTTTACGCTGTATCTAGTTCTTTGGGAATCACGGGCACTCTTGTATTGGATGCCCAAGGTGACCCTAAGGCGGCTTGGATTTTCCAAATCGGTTCTACATTAGTTACTGCAGCTAATAACAGCAGTGTTGTTCTAGCAGGCGGCGCAAACGCAGATAATGTTTTCTGGCAGGTCGGAAGTTCCGCAACTCTCGGTGTCGGCACAAATTTCGCCGGAACCATTATGGCTAAAGATTCAATTACAGCCAACACGGGAGCTAGAGTTAATGGCCGCTTATTGGCTATCAACGGCGCGGTTACTCTAGATGGAAACTCAGTGGTGTTGTTCCTGTCGGCTACGTTAGCATTGAATCAACGCGATCACGCATTCGGGCTGGGTACAATTATATTTGATTGTGTTAGCAGTTCGTTTCAACAGGTTATTAAAGCTGGTATCACTGGCTCAACGTTACCAACTTATTCTCCCATCTTTGGTGTAATAACACAAGACGGGACGGTTACTTGGATTTCACTAGACCCTCCAGCGGTTAGCGTAGAAGTTTCACTACCGCCGTCGGGACCAAATGTTCCGCCAGCACCGCCAGCGGCACCGTTGAATCCTAGAATCACTTCAGAAGCTTAAGAAACTAATTCCGTGAAAATCGGGACAGCAAAGGTATAGTCCTTTGCTTTTAATTTTTCAGGAGATAACATGGCATCAGCCACTACAACAGCAGGCGGAGTTCCCAACGCAGTCCTA
>Ga0210403_10000457_pt1 | contig 43050 bp, 34 predicted proteins | sample IncBWC19MmetaG_FD_150863 | JGI IMG/M metagenome (GOLD analysis project Ga0210403, IMG submission 150863) | Forest soil microbial communities from Barre Woods Harvard Forest LTER site, Petersham, Massachusetts, United States - Inc-BW-C-19-M | ecosystem: Environmental > Terrestrial > Soil >...
TTTCTCACGATCTGCTAGTGCGCGCGCTCGAAATACGCATCGCTGATTACGATCTCAAGGAATACGAGATGCCGATCAATCAGCAGAACGGCATCCACACCAGCCTCGCGGATTTGCCCCTCTCGGTGCCGCTGGACTCGGTCAAGCATTATGAGGATTACATCTCGCGCCTCCATCAGGTGCCTCGCGCACTGAGCCAGGTGACTGAAGTCTTGCATGCCGGCATGAGGGACAAGCTGATGCCGGTTCGATTCCTGGCGGAGAAAATTCCGGCTCAATGCGAGGGCATCGTCACGGCCGATCCATTTCTGAAGCCCACGAAGAAATATCCTGCCGAGATTCCTGCGGAAGATCAGAAGCGACTTACCCAGCAGATCACGGATGCCGTCAATACCGACGTCATTCCCGCGTACAAAAAGTTCGCCGAGTTTATTCGTGCCGAGTATGCGCCGCAGGGACGCACGACGCTGTCGATCACGTCTCTGGCAGATGGGCAGAAGCGTTATGAGCACGACATTTATGCGCGGACTACGACGCATATGTCGCCGGAGGAAATTCATCAGCTTGGCCTGCGCGAGATTGACCGGATCGAGGCGGAGATGACGGCCATCGCGAAAAAGGAAGGCTTTGCCGACCTAGCTTCCTTCCGTGCGTCGGTAAAGACCGACCCCAAATACATTCCGACCTCGGCCGAGCAGATTCTCGACGATTTCCGTCATTACATCTCGCAGATGCAGGCGAAGCTGCCTGAATTGTTCACATTGCTTCCCAAATCGCCGGTTACCGTCGAGGCCATTCCGGATTTTCAGGCGGCTGCGGCGACTCACTACATGACCGGAACGCCCGACGGCAAGCGACCGGGGCGCGTGGTCGTGGCAACCTCGGATTTCGCCCATCGCTCACTGATCGATGATGAGGCGATTGCCTATCACGAAGGCGTTCCCGGCCATCACATGCAGTTGTCGGTCCAACAGCAACTCACCGACCTGCCGAAGTTCCGTCAACACGGCCTTGGCTTCAACGCCTATGTTGAGGGTTGGGCTCTCTATGCCGAGCAACTGGGGAAAGAGGTTGGCTTTTACCAGGACCCAGCCTCGGACTATGGCAGGCTGTCCTCGGAACTCTTCCGTGCGGTACGACTGGTGGTTGATACCGGGATTCACGCCAAGGGATGGAGCCGCGATCAGGTCGTGGAATTCTTTCGCAAGTCCGGCGCGGTTGATGAACCCACGATCCAGAGTGAGACCGACCGGTACATCTCGTGGCCGGCCCAGGCACTCAGTTACAAACTGGGTCAGCTGAAGTTCCGCGAATTGCGCGAGCGCGCTCAGAAAGAGCTGGGGCCGAAATTCGATCTCAGAAAGTTCCATGATGAAATGCTGAATGGGGGGACGTTACCGCTCGATGTCCTCGATGCCCGAACCGACAAGTGGATCGCCGAACAAAAAGGAAAGTGATTTCTGCAAATAATTGAACGCTAACGGGCAGAGCATTGTGCGCTCGCGGTGTGTGCTATCTTCTAGGTTTACTGCTGAAGCCTAACAGACCCGTTTCAACGCATGGCAACATCCTCAGAGGGAACTAAACCGGTAGTCAAGGTCTTTGTCGCCACTACGGTGATGCTGACCTTCATCTCCTTCTGGCGCGCGGCAGCCATCGTCCTTTCTGACCTTGCCTCTTCCGCCTATTACGCGGGAGGCGACGCCGAAAAAGTCATCGGCAAGAGCGCCCCGTGGTTCATCCTCGCCGTCATGCTCTTTAGCTATGCGGTCCGGGCTCTCTATATCGAGTCCAGCAGCATGTTCACGCGCGGAGGTGTCTACCGTGTCGTGAAAGAGGCCATGGGAGGTACGCTCGCCAAGTTCTCGGTCTCAGCCCTCTTGTTCGACTACGTCCTTACTGGACCGATAAGCGCCGTCGTCGCCGGCCAGTATTTAGCCGGCTTCATTGAAGATCTCGCCCGATATATGGGGCATCCGTTTTCCCATTTCCCAGAGAACGCTTTCGCTGCCTCGTTCGGTGCGCTCGTAGCGATTTATTTCTGGCGGAAGAACACCCAGGGGATTCACGAGTCGAGCCAGAAAGCCGTGCAGATCATGATCATCACGACGGTGATGGTAGTGATTCTGATCATCTGGTGCACCATCACCGTGATGCGCGTTCCGATTCACATGCCCCCCAGTCCCTTCCGGCCGGGGATCGTCCCGCTGAACGGCGAATCTCTGGGGTGGCTGGCCAACACGTCAATCCCGCACCTTGCAGCCGGATCAGCCCTGCTGACATTCATCATCGTCTTCGTAGGCTTCGGGCATTCGGTGCTCGCGATGAGCGGTGAGGAAACCCTGGCACAGGTCAATCGCGAGATCGCTCATCCCAAGCTCAAGAACCTGGAAAAAACCGGGCTGGTGATCTTCATCTACAGCCTCTTGTTCACGTCGCTGGTTTCGTTTTTCGCGGTGATGATCATTCCGGATGGTATCCGGTCGCAGTATTTCGGAAACCTCATCGGCGGGATCGCCGTTTTCCTGGTCGGACCTGAATGGGCCAGGCTCGCGTTTCACGGATTTGTGGTTCTGGTCGGTGTTCTGATTCTGTCCGGTGCGCAGAACACCTCGATCGTGGGTGCCAATGGTGTTCTGAATCGCGTTGCCGAGGACGGCGTTTTGACCGCTGCTTTTCAGAAGCCCCATCCCCGATTCGGTACTAGCTACCGCATCATCAACCTGATTGTTGGCCTTCAGTTAGTAACGATCATATTCACCAGAGGCAACGTCTTTACGCTTGCTGGTCTGTATGCGTTTGGCGTCATCTGGAGCTTCGCCATGATGTCGCTTGCGGTGCTCGTGCTGCGCCACAAGGAACCGGGCGGCCGGCTGTGGAAGGTGCCGGGTAACATCAACATCGGTTCGCGTGAGATCCCAGTCGGCGTAATCATCGTTTCCGCCGTGTTGTTCACGACCGCAATCGTTAACCTCTTGACCAAGAAACAGGCAACGATTGGCGGCGTGGCGTTCAGCGCCCTGTTCTTCGTGATCTTCAGTTATTCCTAGCGGCGGGTTGCGCGCGAACGGCAGGGCAAGCCCGAGAGCTTGGATCAATTCCGCGTCTATGGCAATCAGGAACTGGGCAGCGGAGCGATGGGCGTTCGGCCCGGAAACGTGCTGGTCGCAGTGCGTGATCCACGAAATCTCTATTACCTCCGCCACATTTTGAGCCATACGAATACGAACAAACAGGACGTGGTGGTGATGAGCGCCCGTCTCTACCATCGCGAGCATAGCTTCAGCGGCAGCGCAGTTTTCGAAGCGAGCCAGGTCTTCGACCACTATGAGCAAGAGCTCTTCACCGCAGCGGTGGCTGTAGCCGAAAAAGAGGGCAAGCCGATTTCGCTGCTGGTGGTTCCCGCAACCGACGTGTTCGAGGCCATCATGGTAACTGCGCAGCGCCTCGATGCCAGCAGAGTGGTGTGCGGCCTTTCCAACAAGCTCACCTCTGACGAGCAAGCCAAGCTGACCGGTGACGCATGGGAGCGTCTGGCGGAGCCGCGTCCGCGCCTGACACTCGAGGTCTGCGCGCCCGATGGCACAGTTCGCGAATATTCGCTGGGGCCTCATACCCCCCGCATGCGTCCGCAAGACGTCGAACTCATGCACAAACTGTGGCTCGATATCACTATGGATCCCAAATTCGCGGGGGCTCACCATTATCACATCGTGGCCTTGGCGCTCGAGGAGTTGAAGCGCGAGCTCAGCACGGAACAGCGCGCCCAGCTTCTCAAGAAACTCCACGACGAGATGAACCCTCCCAAGCCGCAGTGAATCAACATACGGTAAGGAGCGCGTAATGGCACGCATTCATGGTGCGACCAGCAATCAGGGCGGTCCTATCCGTCGCCTGTTCGTAGGTCTGATCTATTGGCTGACGCGTCGCAGGCTCGGCCGCGTCGTCATGCCGGTGCAGGTCACTGCTCATCAAGGCAAGATCTTCTGGGGATACCTGCAGATGGAGCAATCTCAAATGAGCAGCAAGTTGGTGGACGCCAAGCTCAAAGGGCTCGCCCAGCTACGAGTGGCAACGCTGGTCGGTTGCCCGTTTTGAATTGACATCGGCTCTGCCGTCGGCAGAGAGAGCGGGATCACGGCCGAACAAATCGCAAATCTGAATCGTTATCGAACCGATTTCAACTTCTCTGACTTGGAGCGGCTGGCGCTCGGCTACGCGGACGCAATGACGCGAACTCCGGTGGAAGTCCCGGACGCGTTGTTCGCGCGGTTGCGGGAACGATTCTCCGAGGCACAGCTGGTGGAGCTGACCTCTGCCATCGCCTGGGAAAACTACCGGGCCCGCTTCGACCACGCCTTTGGAATTGAAGGCGAGAATTTCACCGAGGGCGCGGTATGCGCCATGCCCGTGCGCGAAACGTAGCGCTGGCGTTTGCCAACGCTAAGTAGCTGATTCAAATAGGCAGAGGAGTCGGGGAGCATCCTCCCGACGCCGAAATTCGCCAGAAATGGGGCACATGCATCTCACCCGGGCAGGCGACATCCAATCAAATGTAGGTTAAGGAGTCTATGGGAAACACGTTCAAGACCGCATTCCTTCTGACCGCCCTCACGCTGCTGCTGATGGCTATCGGACGCGTGTTCGGCGGACAGAACGGAATGTTCATTGCGCTGGCTTTTGCCGTCGTCATGAACTTCGTCTCGTATTTCTATTCCGACAAAATTGCACTCTCCATGTATCGCGCGCAACCCGCGTCGCGGGAAGATCTGCCGCGCGTCTACGCGGCCGTCGAACGCCTCTCACAAAAAATGGGCATTCCGATGCCCAAGATCTACGTGATCCCGACGGACTCGCCCAATGCCTTCGCCACTGGGCGGAACCCGCAGCACGCGTCGGTCGCCGCAACACGCGGAATCCTGCAACTGCTGAATGACGAGGAACTAGAAGGCGTACTCGCGCACGAGCTTGGCCATGTCAACAACCGCGACATCCTGATTAGCTCAGTTGCGGCAACGATTGCAGGCGCAATCACAATGATTGCCAGCATGGGCCGCTGGGCCATGATCTTCGGCGGATACGGCGGTGACCGCGACCGCCGCGATGGCGGAGGCCTCGCGGCATTGTTCATGCTGATCGTCGCTCCGATAGCCGCAACCCTGATTCAGCTTGCGGTTTCGCGTTCGCGGGAATATCAGGCCGATGCTACCGGTGCACACCTGACTGGAAATCCGTACGCGTTGGCCAGCGCCTTGAGGAAAATCGACTCATACGCCCGGCGCATCCCGCTGCAAGCGAGCCCGTCCACCGCGCACTTGTTCATCATTCAGCCATTCCTTGGGGTAAACGCCGGGATGTTCGCGAACCTTTTCTCTACGCACCCGCCGATCGAGAAGCGAATTGAACGGCTGACGGGAAGGCCGGCGGAGTATACGCAGTGAAGCTGTCAGCTCTCAGCCATCAGCCGTCAGAAAAATCAGTGCAAGTGCAGGACAGAGTGTCGTTCCTCACTGTGAGCAGACTTAATGGGCACCCTGATCCGCAAAGGTTCTTGCTGAAAGCTGACGGCTGAGAGCTGACAGCTAGTCTCATGACGTCGGTAACTCCTACGCCGTCTGCAGCCGATAGTAGAATCGAAAGAATGTCGCCCGAGATCGCCATCGCTGCGTCTACCAAGGCTGTCGAACTGGAAAAAGCTCTGCGCCGCGTGATTCGCGGTAAGGACGATGTCGTCCGCCTCGCGCTGGTCAGCATCTTCGCCCGCGGACACCTGCTCATCGAAGGAGTCCCGGGAGTCGGCAAGACCACGCTCGGACAGGCTCTGGCCCGCGCTATCGATTGCACGTTTCAGCGGGTGCAGTTCACCAGCGACATGCTGCCCTCCGATGTGCTGGGCATTTCGGTGTATTCCGCCGCAGAGCAAGCATTCGAATTCAAACGCGGCCCCGTGTTCACCAACGTTCTGCTGGCGGATGAGATCAACCGCACCACGCCGAAGACTCAATCCGCGCTGCTTGAAGCGATGAATGAAGGGCAGGTCACGGTGGATGCGCATTCCCACGAGTTGCCGCAACCGTTCCTGGTGATCGCAACACAAAATCCGGTCGAGCATCACGGAACGTATCCGCTGCCCGAGTCTCAACTCGACCGCTTCCTGATGCGCGTGCGCATGGGATATCCAGACCCTCAGGCCGAACGGCAGATTCTGCGCTCGGAAGCGGGGGTGGCGCACCTGGATTCTCTTCACCCTGTTTTGACCGGAGCCGACGTGCTCGAGATGCAGCAGGCGGTGAAGAACATCCGCGTCGATGATTCCCTGGTAAGTTACGCTCTGGAAATCGTGCGCCGCACACGCGAGTCAGAGTTCCTTTCCCTGGGCGTTTCCCCTCGGGGATCGCAGGCCCTTTACCGCGCCGCTCAAGCGATGGCCTTTCTGGAAGGCCGCACATTTTGCATTCCGGAAGATTTTAAGCCGCTGGTTGTGCCGGTCTTCGCCCACCGCGTGGTCGTCAATAATCTCTACGCTTCGACGCTGAAGAAGTCCGAGCAATCGGACCAGGTTCTGAAAGAGATCGCCGAGAACGTGGCTGTACCGGTCTAGCAAGTCCAACCCCGTTTTGCCGCCCTATGGCACTCTCTTCCATGAGAGAATCTGGTCGTTTCATGATCGCCGAGATCATTCCAGAGGCCTACGACGCGATCGGCAGGCAAGTCTCCCAGCCCTTTCTGCACCGCAAGGGACCTCGTCCGACTTTTCCGATGGGTCGGTATGTAAGTCAACCACTGACTGTGCAATGGGGCACGCTGGAAGATGTCTGTCAGTTCCTGAAAACGTGCCGCGCTGTTTCTGATGAAGAGCTGTTCGGTAAAGAGGAGTACTGGCAACCGCCGGATGAATTTGAGAAGCGCAGGGCTGGTGACTGCGAAGACTTTTCTCTTTGGACCTGGCGTGAACTGCTGGCTATGGGTGTTAATGCGCGAATCGTCTTCGGAAGGCACGGACGCTACAGAACTGGACACGCCTGGGTCATGTTTTTCCAGGATAGAGAGTGTTTTCTTCTTGAACCACAAGCCCGATTTCTTGGGCTGCGTCTGCCCCGCCTATCAACGCTACGCTATGAGCCTAAGTTCTCCGTTTCATGGGATGGCAAAACGCTCAGGTACTATGCCCATAAGGAAGACCCGACGTTTCGTCCGAGTTGGCGTCTTATTGTGCCGCTAGTCCCTGAGTGGGTCGGGATTTGGATCCCGTTTTGGGTTCGAAGACTCATCCGTCTTCCGGGTGGGTTAGGCAAGAAGATGTGGCACAAGCTAACTGCCTTGATTCGGCACAGGCAGGAGGGACCATCGAGGTTATAATCCTCCCGCCATGTCCGTCCTCCGTTTCTTAATGCTGCTCTCGCTTGTCGTCTGGATCGGCGGTCTCATCTTTTTCGCCTTCGTGCTCGCGCCGACGGCCTTTCAAGTTCTGCCCAATGCGCACCTTGCCGGCAACGTTGTCGGACGCGCGCTCGGTAAACTGCATTGGATCGCCATCATCGCCGGGATCGTCTTCTTGATTGCTTCTCTGCTCCACAGTTATCTCACGCAGGGAACGGCGCACATCTTTGCGATGCGGCACATCCTGATTTGCCTGATGCTGGCCCTTACATTGTTCTCGCAATTCTGGATTATCCCGCGCATGAACACGCTGCGCGCCTCGGTCGGAGACTTCGCCACTGTTCCGCTTAACAATCCGCAGCGCGTGCAATTCGATGCACTGCACGTCTGGTCGACGCGCGTGGAGAGTGCCGTGCTGTTGTTCGGATTGGTGGTGATCTATCTCACCGCGAGCGCCCTTTACCACCCGCGTTGATCGTGTAGCCCGGACGCCTCGTCCGGGGTTGCGCCCAGGCGCAACATGAACTGCCGGTTGCGAAAACAAACGCCTGTCACTGGCGAAGCTTCATTCTTACGAGCGCGTCGCTCCGCTCCGCGGGGCGGACGAGGCGTCCGCCCCTACACAAGCTCGTAGCGGAAGCAATCTACCACGTGATCGTTCACCATTCCGACGGCCTGCATGAAGGCGTAGCAGATGGTTGATCCGACAAACTTGAAGCCGCGACGCTGCAGATCTTTGCTCATGGCGTCGGACTCTGCCGTTCGCGCCGGAACCTCTCGCAGGGATTTCCGTTTATTGATGAGCGGCTTACCACCCACGAACTGCCAGATGTAGCGGTCGAAGGTGCCGAACTCGTCCTGCACGCGCAGGAATGCCTTTGCGTTCCCGATGGCGGAGGCAATCTTCAGCTTGTTGCGAACGATTCCCGGGTCTGCGAGCAGCGTCTTGATCTTCGCAGGCTGGTAGCGCGCGACGCGCCCGGGATCGAATCCGTCGAAGGCGCGGCGGTAATTCTCACGTTTGTTGAGGATCGTGCTCCAGCTGAGGCCCGCTTGCGCGCCCTCAAGGATCAGGAATTCAAAGAGCGTGCGGTCATCGTGCACCGGCACGCCCCATTCTTCATCGTGATACTGGATATAGCGCTCGCCTTTGGCCCAACCGCAACGGATGCGCTCGGCACCGGCGATCTTCTTCTTCGGCATTCATCTTGCTCCCTGCTGGTACCTTAACTACAGGGGACACCAAGGGTCACAGTGGAACTTACTCTAGAGACTTCGGGTCTGACTTATTTACAGGAGACTTCTTATCCAGCACGGCGACCAGTTCGCGGGCGCAGGCGGGAGTGCCGACCTTGCCTCCTCGAATGATTTCTTTTGCAGTGAGCTTCTTTCCGTAAAGCTTCTCATTCGCACTGCCGTCGGAGCGCAGCGTCGAGCCTTCCAGGGACACACCGGCGAACAGGCCCTTGTTACGAGAGTAGGAGAGAATTTCGGCCTGCATAACGATGTCGGTCGCACCCTCTGCCGTCCGGCCTTTGGGACCGGCGGCCGCGGAAGCATCAGCGCCGAGCTTCACTTTGCTGTACAACAACGATTGGGCGCCTTTGGGATTCATCACCAGCAGCACGAAATCTGTAGCCTGCCCGCCCAACTGAAATCCAATGCTCACACCTTCGAGAGCGTATAGCGCCGGAGCTCCCCACTTGCCTTTGTAGTGCTCGCCACTGCGGCAGATCATCACGCCGCGTCCATAACTGCCGCCGACTCCGAAGGCGCCCTTCTTCACGGAGGGCAGTATCACCACGCATTCGGCCTTGTCGAGAAGATCCTGGGGAATGTCATCCGGAATGTTTAAGATTTCTTTCAACACATCACCGGCATCCTTGACCCGGTCTTCTTCACGTTCGTCGTTGGCGGCAAACGCCGCCACAGACGAGATGAGTACCATTGCGAAACACACGACAAGCTTCTTCATGAGCCCCTCCGCAAAACAGATTTTAAGGAAAAACTTGACGACTGTGCGACTATGATAGCTCCCGCATTCGCAACAGCAACCCCCCGTAACGGGAACCGAGATCGTGCAAGTCATTTGGATTGCATGTTTTGTGCCATGACCAAACGCGTGCTCCTTTTGTAACTTGGCCTTTTGCTGGAACGCCCCTAAATTCAATCAGAAGGCAAGTGCAGTAAGGTCCTGATTTCGGCCCCTGGCGTGCATCCTATAGCTTGGGAGTGTGTTGGGACGCGTTTTATAGTGAAAAATTTGGATTCCCCGGGCATGAAGTACACTAACTGGAATTCGCTTTTTTTTACCCTTTTCCTGGCAACCCTTGCGGGAGTCGCCCCGTTACGCGCCCAGTCCGCCTATGTCTCCGGCCTGCCTACTCTGAATGCGTCGAACGCGACGGCCGGCGCTGCGGACGAACCACAGAACTCGGTGATCACGTTGCATGCTCGCGTGAACGAGGTGAACGTGTTGTTCATCGCGACCGACAAACATGGAAAGTTTGTCCGCGATTTGAATCAAGGTGATTTCAGCATTCTTGACGATCACAAGCCACCGCAGGCCATCCTGAATTTCCGTCGCGAAACCGACCTTCCCCTTCACATGGGATTGTTGATCGACGTCAGCGGATCGGTGGACAGCCGTTTCGATTTTGAGCAGAGCGCGGCTACCAGTTTCCTAGAGCACACGGTGCGTGCACATTTCGACAGGGCCTTTGTCATGGCCTTCAACAGTCACTCGCAGTTGACGCAAGACTTCACGGACAGCACTGCCCTGCTCTCGAAAGGGATCCACAGCCTGCATAATGGAGGAGGCACTGCGCTGTACGATGCCGTCTACCGTGCCTGCAAAGACAAATTGCTGAAGGACCATCCGGAACGTCCGGTGAGAAAAGCGATCATCATCGTCAGTGATGGCGAAGATAATCAGAGTGAAGTCACCAAGGCGCAGGCGATCGAGATGGCGCAGCGAGCGGAAGTCATCATTTACGCGATCTCGACCGATGACAGCGGCTTGGTCATGCGCGGCGACAGAGTTCTTCAGCAGCTGGCGGAAGCCACCGGCGGGCGGGCATTCTTCCCGTTCAAGATGAAAGACATCACGCACTCATTTGCGGCGATCGAAGACGAGTTGCGCAGCCAGTACATTGTGTCGTACAAGCCTGCCGATTTTGACGCCGACGGGCGTTACCGCACTATCGAAATTTCCTCGCTGAAGAAAGACCTGCAAGTGCGGGCACGCAAGGGATACTTCGCACCGGCAGCGGCCCCGCAGCAATAAGTTCTCCGGACGGTCGGTCTTCGGTTTGCTCTTACCTTCTTCTCTTCAGTGTGCGCGAGCGACCAGCACCGTCAAATCGTTCTGCGGATACTCGATTGACCTGAATTCCTCCACCGCCTGCTCGATTTTATCCAAGATCTTGTCCGTCTCGAGCGCGCGCGTCTGGCGCAGTACACTGAGAACGCCTGATTCACTGAACTCGTCTCCGTTTGAAGAAGTAGCTTCGGTCACGCCATCCGTGAAGATACTGAGCACGTCCCCGGTTTGCAGCTGAGTTTCCCGAACCGAACAATCCCAGTTCCCGAACAGGCCAAGAACGGTGGCGGTCGCTTCCAGGCGCTCAACCTCTCCACACTTCCGAAGCAGCAGCGCAGGAATGTGCCCGCAGTTTACATACGCCAGGCATCGAGTATGGTCGTCGTAGCATCCGAAGAAAACCGTGGCATAGCGATTGGCCTCTGTGTGCTCGTAAAGATGGCCATTGACCGCCGCCAGAATAGCGGGAAGATCGCTGGCTCGACATTCAGCCCGGTTGTGAAGGCTGCCCTGGAGGTTGGCCATCAGCAGCGCGGCTGCCACGCCTTTCCCGGCAACGTCGGCCAGAACAAAACCCACGCGGCCGGACCCCACGTCGAGAAAGTCATAGTAGTCTCCCCCCACGGTGCGCGCCTGAACGCATTTGCCGGAATAGTCGAGCGTCTGCAACGGTGGCTTGTGTCGAGGGAAGAGCCGGCTCTGAACATTGTGAGCGACGACGATGTCTTGCATGAGAGGCTCGTCATCCGTGCTCGTAGAGAGATCGAGATCCCATATGTTGGTCTCGGGACTCAAACATTCGAGGCCGACATTGCCTCAGCCGGCGTACCCGCGGGGCCGATCTACAGCACGCGAAAGATGGCCTCGCGCGGTCCGTAGCGGACGTCGAGGAATTCTCCGAGTTTCACGAAGTCGCCGGAGTTGGCGAGACGCGCCCCGCGACTCGATATATCCACCGTAGGGCTTCCCAGCAGACATCTGGACGGGCCAGCGGCGAAACGCGGACGGCGAGTCTGATCTTGACCCGTTTCTCGCGTGACCGAACCGCCCTCCGCACTTCGAGCGTCGTGTCACGGAATGTGGGGACCGTCTTCAGGGTCTCCAGGACGGTGCGGCACTCCTGTTCAGTTGCGAATGGTCCCATGCGCATCGATGGAGGGGCGCTGGACCCTGTGACTGGACCGGTATTTTGAAAAATATGCCACTCAAAAAAATCTGCGGGGAGTTGCTTCATGAAAAGGTCGTACCCCCGAACCGAGATCAAGAAACTTGCAAGAAGAGCCCCAAGTTTGACCTTACGCCACCGTGGCAGCGCATGCCACGCGAAACGGCGCTTCAGGATTACAGCTGCTTCTGCGGTTGTTCTCTTTTGGGAAAGACCCGTTGCGGGACGCTGGCGGGTACGCCTCACCCTTGCATCTCGCGGATCGGGATGCGCAGTTACGGTTTCAGGTTGCGGCAAAGAAGAAGGGCCGCGAGGTGATCGCGGCCCTCTTCGTCGAGGCTTGGAGTTTTACTTCTCGCCCGCGGAGACGTTGCTGCCCCACAAGACATTGCTGCCCCACAAGACGTTGCTACCCCACAAGACGTTACTGCCCCAGAGCACGTTGCTGCCTGCGGGCGCGTTCGATCCCCAGAGGACGTTGCTGCCCCATGGTTCTTGCGAACCCCAGAGCACGTTGCTGCCGTAGAGTGTGCTGCTCGACGAGTAGGCGCTCGACGATGTTGGCACAAATTGCGAGGAGCCCCAGACGGCGGCGTTTGACCAGGTCGAAGATGTGTTCCACACGGCGGAGCTGTCGTCCTTCAAGGTGACCTGGTTCGTGGTCGAATTAAAAGTAGCGAATGGAGACATCGCCGTTCCTTTGGCGACATCGGTGTTGATAAGAGCGGCTTCGAGATCGATGTAGCCAGCACCTACGGTGAAGACGTCGGATTGGTCAGTGTAAGTGATGCCCGTGGTTGGGTCGGTGGTGCTGCTGTAGAGCGGCAAAGACTTCCACGCTGTCTTCATCAGGCGCGCCTTTACTTGATCGGGCGTGAGGGACGGATATTTTTGCAATAGATCGGCGACGACTCCGCTGACCACGCCTGTGGCCATACTGGTGCCGCTCAGCGTGAAATAAGTGGTGGAGGAAGAAGTATTTCCGCCGTAGACGTAATAGTTGTTGGGCACGCGATTGGCGGGATTTTGCGTGTAGAGCGTCGAGTTGGGCGCGGCCAGCGATACCAGCAGGTTGCCGGGCGCGACGAGATCGGGCTTCACGAACGCGTCAACGACTGTCGGACCCTTGGAGCTGTAGCTGGCGATGAGATCATCGGTGCGCTGGGGCGTGCCCATTGTCTTCATTGCGCCGACGGTGAGCACATAGGGGTCGTTACCTGGCGAGGTGACGGTGCCGTAACCGTTCGTGGCCTGATAGCGTCCGTTGTTGCCGGCAGCAACCACCACCACGATGCCGTTTTTCCAAGCGCGCTCGACGGCCTGGCAGAGTGGGTCAAGGGTGTACGTTTCATATACGGCGCGGCCGAGCGAAAGGTTGATCACGCGGATGTTGTAGGTTGATTTCAGAGAGATGGCGCGCGCGATTGCGGCGATCACCGCGCTGTCGGTGGAAGCGCCATTGGCGTCAAGCACTCGCAGGCTGACGATGTTTGCGCCGGGAGCGATTCCTTTGAAGGTCTTGGTATAGAGCGGGCCGGTTGAGCTGAGGCCGTCGCCGGCGATCAGGCCTGCGATGTGCGTACCGTGGCCGTATTGGTCACTGGCGCTGGAATTTCCCGGCACGAAAGATTGCTGATAAACCACTCGCGAGAGCGGCACAGCCCCCAGATTCAGATCGGGATGGCTGGCCACGCCGCTGTCGATCAACGCTATCCCGATGCCAGCACCGGTATAGTTTGACTGCCAGGCGAATTCTGCGTTCACTGCAGAGGCGGCATTGCTGAGGGTTGGCTTCAACGGGCGGTCCGGACTGATGTATACGACGTTCGACTGGTTGGAGAGACTCTGAATGCCATTGCCATCGAGCAGAGCGACTACGCCGTTGATGATCGGCACCTGGCTGAGGATCGTGCCCCCAAGCTTCAGAAGGTCATTGGCAAGGCAGCCTACGAGTCCGAGGAGGCCGCTGCAGTTGACCTGCGTCCCAGGCGCGTATTGGACGATTACCTGTGTCTGCTGGGTGGCAGGCTGATTGCGAAGCTCCGGCGAAATTTTTGAATCGTCGGCGTAGGCCAGAGTAACGCTGACGATCAGAAATAGAAGCACAAGTTTCTTCATGAAATCCCCCACTCACTCCCTACGGTGCAAGTAACCTCACCCCAAGTGACCTGTCTATGTGCAGTTGCCGGTCCAAAGAAGAGTCGCGCGGGTCTTAGGAATCAACGACTTGGAAGGTGATGTTGCGAAACGCTACGGGCAATTTGTCCCAGTGGTTGGGCGCGGGACAAATTGTCGCAGTTTTTGACCGCCAATGAAAGCTGCAGGCTTCGTCTGAATGGAGGGCAAATCATTGATTTCACTGGTCTAAACGTTGGTAACCAAGGGAAGTTTTTTTGGGCGGACTTATGTCCCTAATTCGTTGAAAATTTAAGTACTTCTCATGTCGTGGGTTCGACCCATTGGTGCGCGCGCGTTTATCGCTGGCTTAGCCCTGGCGGGACTTATTGTCTTTGCCTTCGCTTTCGCCCATTGGCAGACGAATGATCCGGTTAGGTTCGTCGCCTACCTGATCGCTGCGTTGCTGGCGTCGTCATTGAAGGTCGGGCTGCCCGGCATCGAAGGAACGCTCTCGGTTAATTTCATTTTCACGCAACTCGGAATTCTGGAACTCAGCCTACCCGAGACGCTGCTGATTGGACTAGCCGGAACAGTGGGACAGTTCTATTGGCGTAACGCGCGGCAGCTCAAGCCGGTCCAGCTGATCTTCAATGTGTCGCAGGTTACGGTCTCTAGTGCCGCGGCCTACGGCGCTTATCAGCTCGTGGTGTCCAGAGTCTTGCACGCCCCGGGTCCGCTTGCTCTCGTGGTTGCCGCGATTACGCACTTCGCGTGCAACACAACGGCGCTTTCAACGATCATCGGCCTGACCGAAGACAAATCCATCCGAAAAGTGTGGGGCGACAGCCATTTGTGGCTCCTTCCTTACTACATGGTTGGCGCAGCCGCGTCCGGCCTGGTGCACTTCCTGAACGGCCATGTCGGGTGGCAATCCTCGTTGCTGGTACTGCCGCCGATGTATCTGATGTACCGATCGTACCGTCTGTACCTCAGCAAACTCGAAACCGAGAAGGTTCATGCTCAGCAGGTGTCGCAACTTCATCTGCGCACGATTGAAGCTCTGGCGCTCGCCATCGAAGCGAAAGACGAAACTACCGGCGAGCATCTGCAGCGGGTACGCGTCTATGCCATGGAATTGGCGAACGACCTGGGATTGAGCGATGACGAGAAGGAAGCACTGCAGGCTGCGTCCGTGCTGCATGACATCGGAAAGCTCGCTGTACCGGAGCACATCATCTCCAAGCCGGGAAAGCTTACGCCGGAAGAATTCGAGAAGATGAAAATTCACCCCATTGTCGGGGCAGAGATTCTGGAGCAGGTTCATTTTCCATATCCTGTGGTGCCGATTGTCCGCGCGCATCATGAGAAATGGGATGGGAGCGGCTATCCGTTTGGGCTGGCTGGCGATGTAATTCCCGTCGGGGCGCGAATTCTGGCTGCTGTCGATTGCCTGGATGCGCTCGCTTCTGACCGGCAGTACCGGAAAGCGCTGCCACTCGATGAGGCCATGGCGAAGGTCGCATCCGAAGCGGGAACGAGTTTCGATCCCCAGATCGTCGCCATCCTGAAGCGCCGCTACATTGAACTCGAGAAACTGGCGAACGAGCAGCCTCTGCAGGCGCCGCCGAAATTATCGACCGACATCAAGGTGGAACGGGGATCGGCGCCCGCGGCAGGATTTGCCGAATCGCCGGAAGCGGCTGCGAACTCTGTGTCGTCCTCCGATTTCAAGGAGCGGATTCCTCAGGCGCGAAAGCAGTCGCAAGAAGTTCTTGAACTCGTCCGAAAGGCCGGCTCATCGCTGCGTTTGGAAGATATCTTCTCGATGCTCTCGGTTCGTCTGAAGCATCTTGTCCCGCATGATTCAATGGCCGCGTACTGTCCGTCGGGCGACGACTTGATCGCAAAGTTTGTGAGCGGTGAAAACTTTCGACTGTTTTCTTCTCTGAGGATACCTTTGGGCGAAGGATTGTCGGGCTGGGTGGCGGAGAATCATAAAGCGATCCTGAACGGCAACCCGTCTGTTGAGCCCGGATACCTGAACGATCCCACCAAGTACAGCACGCTGCGCTCGGCGCTGGCCGTGCCCATCGAGGCGGAGGGAAAGGTGGTCTCCGTTTTGGCGTTATATCGAGCGGGTCAGGACGCCTTCACACGCGATGATCTTCAGCTGTTGGAAGGTGCCGTGGCAGGATTGGGCCCGGCCGTCGAGATCGCCAGTAGGCCCAAGGCTTCTGTAGCCGTTGCAAATTAGCTTTACATCTTTCTGTGAGCAGAGCTCAGCAGCCACGTTGCCGCAGATCAAAGCCTAAATTGGTTCTAGATGTTTGTCCGCGATCCAGTTCGCGATGTTTGCTCACGATGTCATCCTGAGGAGGGCGGTAGCCCTCCGAGGGACCGTACGAAGCGCTGAAAGCGGAAATACCGTTGCGAAGATCCAGCGCGTTGCATACGTCTGGGGCATTCCCATCCACGAAATCAATGCTTCCAGCCGACGTAGGGTCCTTCACGGCGGCTTCGTCTCCGTTCAGGATGACATCGAATCTCCGGGTTAATTCATGAAGCCCTCATTCCATTTCAAAGCTCACAAACACTAATTCCCCATCGCGCTCGATCTGCAGCACGGCCGGATCGCCTGCTTTGAGCTTGTCGACCGCGGCACGGAGCGTCTGGGTCGAGTCGATCGGGACGGTGTTCAATTGGTGAATCACATCTCCGGACTGCAGACCGGTTTCGGGAGTGATGAGTTCCACTGCCCTGCCCACCACGATCACGCCGGACGGAATCCGCAGCAACGAACTCAGCTTGGTGCCCAGTTCGCCTGTGATATCGATTGCCAGAATGCCGAGCCGGGGAATCAGGCTGTTCTCGGGATTCACGGTGTCGACCAGCTGGTCCATCTGATCGTGATGCTCAATTGCCGGAATGTTGATCGTCATTCGTTCCTTGCCCCGCAGGATGTCGAGTTTCACAACCTGATCGAGACGGTGCAGGTAGAGAGCCGCCGATAACGAGGGCAGGGTTTCAACACGGCGATCGTCGGCCGAGAGAATGATGTCCTGAACGTGGAGGCCTGCAGCCTCCGCGGGACCACCCGGTTTCACGTCTGCCACCACGACTCCCCAATGCTGGGGCAGTTGCAGCCCCTCCGCTAGGGTAGGCGTGATTTCCTGCGCCACGGCGCCGATCTCCACGCGGTGAACATGTCCGTACTTGCGCAGGCTGCGATACACAAAGTCGACCACACGCGCAGGGATGGCGAATCCCAGGCCCTCGCTGCCACCGCCTTCAGACAGGATGAAAGTGTTGATGCCCACCACCGAGCCGTTCATATCGACCAGCGGCCCGCCGCTATTCCCCGGATTGATGGGAGCGTCAGTCTGAATGTAGGTGAGGGGCTTGCTCGGATCTGCCTGGCGGGCAAGCGCGCTGACAACTCCCATGGTGACGGAGTTCTGCAGGCCCTCGGGGCTGCCGATGGCAAATACCAACTGCCCGACATGGGGCCGCTGCTGGCCGACGAGCGGCAAGGTCGGCAGTTCCGTTTGATCGATCTTGAGCAACGCGAGATCACTCTCTTTGTGCTGACCGAGCAGCTTGGCCTCGACGATGCGACGCTTGCCAATCGGAACCTGTCCCGACGAGTCCCCCATCGGCAACGGCAAAGCAACGCGAATGCGCTGAGCGCCCTCAACCACGTGCGCGTTGGTCATGATGTAACCATTCGGATCCACGATCAAGCCCGATCCGACCGCGTGCTGGCGCACGATAAATGCGGTTTGCGATCGATTCTCCTCACGGGCGGTGCCGTAACTGGTAACCAGAATCTGTACCACTGCGGGCGAGACTTTTGCCGCCAAGCTCTCCAAAGCACTGTTGAGCTGAACCAGAACGGCGTTGGATTCGGACTTCGAGTCAGACGGTTTCGGACTTGGCTTTGCCGCCTGTGCTTTCTGATCCGCGGATTTATCCGCCGCTGTTTGTCCAAACACGCCCACAGTGATTGCAAAGAAGACAGACACCGCGATAACACGCAGATTTCGCCAGCGTCCCAAGATTCTGCATGAACATTGCATAGGATTACCGTTCCCTTGTCGTAACAAACCTTTCCAAAACACTATCACGCGCATCCATGGTTCGCCTGGAGTCGGCCGGCGAAACGATACTCGCTCACATAGATCAAGCAAGAACGATCCAGATGCCAAACGCACGAAAGAAGTTGAGCCCGGGCAATTGCTACTTACGTTCATGAGATTTCCCTAACGCACAAGATAAAGAGCCCTAAACCTGCCGATCTTCCGTTGAAAGGTTGGTGGGCACGAATGAAAAATTGGTTTCTTCTCACGTTCTTGCTGCTCGGATCAGCACTCCACGCGCAGAACTTCGTTGCATCTTCATTCCACGCAAGTGACCTGCTCCCGCGCGCCTACGTATTTGCCGGGGCTGCAGGCATGGGATCGGGTTATGCACCATTTGCGGCGCTCGGCGGGGCCGGTGTGCGCATCGACTCGGAGCACTTCATCCTGGAGACCGAAGCCTGGTACGACAATGGCCACAAAAGCGGCGAGCGCGGAAAGCCCAATCCAAAGGGCCGCGATCGAGGATTGGTTGGCTCCATGTACTACCGCCTTCCATCGGGTTGGGCATTGGGAGGCGGCGCCTGCTGGAGCCAACTCTCCACCACCACCTATAGGAAAAGCTCATGCCGTCCCACGTTCGGCGGCAATAAGGACTTCTTCCTCGAGAACTGTCAAACGGAGAAGTGCAAGGGCCAGTTTACGATGCGCATCGGCGCCGACTATGTATTGCCCGGCACTGACTGGGCAAACGGTTCGCAAGGTCCTTCGATCATGGTGTATATACCTTCTCCCTCGCTAAAGCGCCATCTCTTCTTCCGCGAACAACTTGGGATTTACAGGTTCCACGATACCGTTACGGATCGCACAAACCCGATCCTGACGCGCGAACAGACCAGCAAGCATTCATTCGATTCGTTCCTGGAATTAACCGTCATGTACCGCTTCTAGCGAGATGGGTGCCGAGTACAAGCATGAAATCCTGCCGAGAGCCACTGGCCCCGGCCCTATGCCCCGACCAATGATAGGACATCAAACTGATCTACTTTGCATTCGCGAAACAGCGCGAAGCACATCGCGAAACGGCCTTGACGGTTGTCCGCTAGTATTTCCTTCGCCGATCGGCCTGAATCACACTCCGTGGATTCCAAGGCCTTCATCGCAGAAGTCTATCGCCGCATGGCCACTCGCCACGCCGCGGGGAAGCCGCACCCTACATGGCAGGAGACAGAAAACCAGGCGATGGTGCTGAACGCTGCGCACCAGTACGCGCCCTATTTGCCGAAGGATCGCAGTGCGCCGATCCTCGATCTCGGCTTCGGCGGGGGATGGTTTGTTGCTGCCTGTCTGAAGCTGGGTTACGAGAAAATTTACGGGGCGGATTTTGGCATAGCTCATAAGCAGCAGTGCGCGAGTGGGCCCCGGATCGTGTCACTCTGCTTGACATCCCGAATGATATTGGGGAGTTCCTGAGCGACAAGCAAGAACAGTTCGAGTTTATCCACATGGCGCATGTCATTGAGCACGTGCCGAAGTACTCGTTGCTGTGGGTGGTCGACTCTCTGTATTGGGCTTTGCGGCGCGGCGGTTCCCTGCTGTTGCGCACGCCAAACATGGAAGGTCCGTGCGCGAATTCGTCGTTGTACGTCACCATGACGCACGAGTACGGATTCGCGGGATCCAATCTCATGTCGTTGCTCGATATATGCGGCTTCGAAGATGTCAGGCTGCTCACTTTTCCCGAGCAAAGCCCGAGCCTGAAGCAACCTGCGGGCAACCTGTTGCGCTGGCCAATTCTGAAGCTGAGCCAGATCCGGCATCGTTTGTTTGGAGTGAATCAAGGCGGTCAATTCGGCTCGGAATTGATCGTGATCGGTAAGCGCGGCGCATTGCCCCCTTATTTTGAACCGGCGGTTCAAATAAGCAATGGCAGTGAGTAATCAGCCTTGAGCAAAACCGGGGCCAGCTGGTTCGCTCTCGATCATCGCTCATTACTCTCCCTGCGCCGGCCCCGCCCAGACCGGGGGAATCGGCCCTACCGTTAACTAACGGGTTATCAGGCTTTTACAGGAGTAACTTTCCGTGATATAACCGCCCGTGAGCACAAAGTGGGCCTCAGCCCGCTGGGAGCTTGGTTTGACGACGTTGGCCTCATTCACAGACAGTACACAGAGAGGTCAACCTAGAGGAGGTACCGTGGGGGAAGAAGCACGGACCGGGAAACGATTTCCGCTGGAATTGCCGATCAAGATTCATAAGGGTGAAACCGGTGCGGATGCCAAGGGAGTCACCGGGAATCTCAGTGCGGCGGGCGTGTACATCCGCGCCGACGCCGCGATGGAGATTGGTTCGCCCGTGGAATTTGAAATCACGCTGCCCCCGGAAATGACGGGTGGTCAGGAGAATGTGACCATCCAGTGCAAGGGGCGGGTAGTGCGCGCCGATGAGACTGGAGAAGGTGGAGAAGGCCGCGGCGTGGCTTGCGTGATCGACACGTACGAGTTCGTCAGGAACTCATAACCCGGACTTTCTTGGAGCGCTGACAACATGCTCAAACTGATTTTGGCCGATAACCAGGCAATCTTCCGAGCGGGCATCGCCAAGGTGCTTGCCGTCGAAGATGAAATGCGCATTGTGGCCCAGGCACAGACGCCGGAACAGATGTTCATGGCGCTGGATAAGTTCCGCGCCGCGGTTCTGGTCGTTGCAGCAGGATTTCATAACGACTTCTCTGCCATCGTGCAGGGGGCTAACAAAGCGAAGACGCGCGTCATTGTACTTGCCGATACGGGCGAGAGCGCGCAGAAACATATGTCGAACGGAGCGCACGGCGTCGTCTATCGCAACGTAACCAGCGCGGCGTTAGTCGATTGCGTTCGCAAAGTCGCGCGTGGCGAGACTTGGGTGCAGGATGTCGCCGTGCCCAGCGAACTCACCGAAAACGATATGGTCGGATTGCGAGTCCGCGACCGGCTGACTGCAAAGGAACTGCGCATCGTCGCGCTGATCGTGCAGGGTTACAAGAACAAGGAAATCGCGTCGCAACTCGGCACCACCGAGCAGGTCATCAAGAACTACCTGCGCAACGTGTACGACAAGATTGGCGTGTCGGACCGGTTGGAACTGGCGCTGTTCACCATCCACCACCGCATTCTGAACGAGGCCGCCGCCGCCACCACCGCCGGAGCAGCACCACAACCGCCCGCGGGCGTTGCACAGTAGCTTCTAGCCGAACCGGGGAAATCAAAGGCTGCCAGCGTTGGCAGCCTTTTGGTTGGATGCGAACGAACGGCGCGCCTGGCAAACCCGGTTTGACAGTGTCGCGGCAAGTTGCCGATACTACCGACAGCGTGCGACAGGGCACCACCGACCCGCGGCAAGGGAACAATCCCACCTGATTCGATTAAGACAGCGTGCATTGCACCTTCTTTCAGCCTGTATCAGCGGGTCACAGGCGCTCATGAAAGGAGGTCGTAATGACCACATCGAAGCTTCCTGCTCGTCCCTCCCTGGAATCCCTGCGCAAGCAAGCCAAGAAACTGGCGCGCGGCATCGCAGCCGGCGATGCCAGCGCCATTGCCCGGGCGCGGGCCCAGTTGCCGCAAGCCGAGCTGCCGCTGTCAAAACGCGATGCCCAGTTGGTGCTGGCCCGCGAATATGGGTTTCCAGGTTGGCAGGACCTGGTGAGAGAAGTAAAGCAACGTGTGGGCATGGGACTCGAGTGGGCCGTGTCCCAAGCCCGCCGCCGCATCCATGACAATGACATCGAACGTCTGCGGCAGCTGTTGGCTGAGTACCCCGCTCTATTGTCGTGGAGGGCGGATGAAAACGACGGCGGGCTGCTCGGGATGGCTACCGAGTCCTACGGCGACAGCTTCGACCCGTCCCGGGAGCAGATATTCACGCGCGCAGCATGTGCCGAGTTCCTGATCGATGCCGGCGCCGTCGTCGCGCCGTCGATATGCGATGGTCTCATCGCTTCCCGCGCAAAGAGACTGCTCGATCTCTTCCATCGCAGAGGCCTTCTTCCCCAATCGCCCCGGTTCTTTGCCGCGCTTGGCGACGTCAATGGCGTTCGAGCCTGTCTTGCTGCGAATGGCGACGATGTTGCAGCGGTGAACCAGGCGTTCATGTGTGCCTGCCATTTCCAGCATGAGATCGTAGCGGTGCTACTGCTGGATCGGTTGATCGCGCTCGACGCCGAGCTGGGAAGGCCGATCGACGGCGGGCCGGGACGTTCCGCATTTGTCCAATACATCATGGCGGAAAGTGAGACGCTCGCCTTCACCAACGCCGACCCGGCCGGGCCCTGGCAGGCTTTTGCCATGCGACAGGTCGTGCGCGCGTTGAACGACGGCGACCTGACATCCTTTGTCGGCGGATTGCGCGGCGAGCCATGGATGCTAAGAGACGCATGCGTGAAATTCCAGGTCGGACTGATCGAGCGGGCGGTGCTGCGCGATCGCGAAGCTTTCATTACTGCTCTTCTTGCTCTCGATCCCGCTGTGCTGCGCCGTCGCGAGCCGCCGCCATCGCAGGCCATTGAATTCGCGTTCACGTATGCGAAGACCCGTCTGCTTCCAACGCTGCTGCGCATCTGGCCCCTGCCCGACGATCTGCCCCACGCAGCAGGGAATGGAGATTTCGCATGCGTGAAAAGCTGGTTCGACGCAGAGGGCAAGCCTGCACTGGGCGACCTGGCGAATCATTCTCCCGCCAACCGCGTTCACCCGCGGGAACCTGAATGGGGCGAGCCCAGTGTGCAGCAGGTTCTCGACACCGCGCTCGCCTGGGCGGTCCTCAATAACCATTTCGAGGTCGCCGACTTTCTTCTCGGTCATGGGGCCGATATCAACACGAACTGGAGCTCCCACGAGCCCGCCAGCATCCTGCATGAGCTGGTGTTCCACAAGAATTACGAAGCGATGCAATTCCTGATCGATCGCGGCATCGACATGACGATCGTCGATTATCGCTGGAGCTCTACCGCCCAGGGTTGGGCATCGTACGCGGTGAAGGACGAAAAGATGGCGCAGTGGCTGCGCGAGGCGCAACAACGGCGGGAGCAGGCATCGCCCTAGGAGCGGCCAAGCGGATCAGTCAGAAGGCCGCCCGGGCAAGTGCGACTAAGTGCAGGAGCGCTTACGGATTGCGGGCGGATCGTCGGCCAGCGAAAGTCGACCCACAGAGAGGTATTACTCGGTCCTCAATGCCTTTGCGGGATCAATGGAAGCTGCCCGGCGTGCGGGGATGAACGCCGCCATCGACGCGGCCAACGCCAGTGTCAGAATGGATGCCAGAAGAACGGCCGCACCAATTCCTTTCACTTCGTAGAGCTGCGCCTTTACGAATCGTACGCAGAGCCAGGCTACGGGGAGGCCAATCGCGAGGCCCAGCACCGCTTGGATCGCCGCACCCCGCATGATCATCGCGGTAACTTTGGACCTCTCCGCGCCCAGAGCCATGCGAATTCCGATCTCAGAGGTGCGCCGCGCGACCGCATAGGCGCTCACCCCGTAGAGACCAAGGGTGGCAAGCAACAACGCCAACAGGCCGAAGGACATGGTCAAGTGCGCCAGCATGCGATCGTCGGTGAAACGATCGGTAATCTGCTGATCAAACGTCTGAAACTTTACGACCGCCAGGTTCGGATTGATGCTGGAAAGAGTCCGGCGCGTCAGGGCTTCCATGTCGTTAATGCGATGAGCGGTCTCGAGCACGAACGCTCCGACATACAACATCTCGTCTTCCTCGATCGGTCTCTTGTCGCTTGCGGGCCGTTGCAACAGCGGCACGAAGTACATCAGGTGATCTTTCCAGCGCACGTCGGTGTAAACGGTATCCTGAACGACTCCCACAATCTCGTAGTCGTGAAGCGAATTCTCGCCACCGCCGAAGTAGTGACCGATGGGATTATCGCCCGGCTTGAAGAACTTCTTCACAAACGATTCGTTCACTACCGCGACGGCAGCGGATGTCGGCGTATCCTGTACTCCGATACCGCGCCCCATCAGCACCTGGGTTCCCACCGAATCGAAGTATTCGGCGCTGGCCCTTATGTTCGAAGCGGAAACGTGCAAATCCTCTTGTCCTTCCACTCGCACGGACCAGCTGTCGTTGTTATCTTCCATGGGCGTGTATGAGCAGATGCCAACTTTTTCTATGCCTGGTATCGCACGAAACTGCACTTCGATCGAGCGGTACAGATCGCCGAGTTGCCTCTGTGAATAGCCCGCGGCCTGCGGGTTGAAGTGAACGATGTAGCGGTTGGTTGATTCGAGCTTTAGATCCGTGTGCTGGAGCTTGTTCAGGCTCTGCGCAAACAATCCTGCGCCTACCAGCAGGACGAGAGATAGCGCCGCCTGCACCACCACCAGGCTGCGCTGCAGCAGTGTTGCTCCACCGGTGGTCCGTGAGCCACTGCGTAGCGCTTCCACGGGTTGGGCCTGCGCCGCAATCCACGCTGGCGCAACGCCGAACAACACGCCCGTCAGCAGCGACAGCCCACAAGCAAAGGCGATCACCTGTGGAGATGGGCTCGCATGAATCGGCAGACCTGCCGCATCGGGAAAAGCCAGCGCCAGCAACATCTTTGTTCCCGCATAGGCGACTGCGAGTCCCGCGAGACCGCCCAGGCCCGCCAGCAGCAAGCTTTCGGTGAGCAACTGCCGAACGATCCGGTAGCGCATCGCGCCGAGCGCGGTCCGCACCGACATCTCAGCCTTACGGCCCATGCCTCGAGCCAACAAGAGATTGGCGATGTTGGCGCACGCAATCAATAACACGAGGCCGGAACACCACATCAACAACTTCAGGTGTGACACATACTCTTCCTGGATGAGCTGAATGCCGGCTCCACCCGGCGTCAAGACAAGATGCGCCCGCGCCAGCGCCGCCTGGCTGTCCTTCGACGAATACGCGTGCGTTGATGCGAGAGCCTGCCGCAACAGACCGCTGAGCTTCGCCTGCAGTTGAACCTGCGACACACCTGGCTTCAGACGGCCGATCATATAAAGCCAGTTGCCGTCGGGATCGTGCACGTACGGGACATTCGCCAGTGGAGGCATGGACTCGATGGGGAGATAGAAGTCTGGGGGCGTGCTCGAAAGCCGGTCTCCATAGAAACCTTCTGGTGCAATTCCTGCAATAGTTACGGGCTTGGTATTTACGTAGAACGTGCTGCCGACAACGGAACGATCTCCGGAGTAGCTGTTCTTCCAGGTTTCGTAGCTCATCACCGCAACGACGGGTGCACCTTGAACGTCGTCGGCATCGGAGAACAGCCGGCCCGCGCGAGGCTGTAGCCCAAAAGTCCGGAAATAGTTGCCGGAGACGAATTCTCCCATCACCGATCGGGCACTCTCCTGGCTGTCGCCGCGTCTGACAACGACAGGCCGGTACAAATAGCCAGCCTGCATGGCAGCCAGTTCCTCGAATTCCGGCGCGTTCTTCTTTATATGCTCGTAAACAGCCGTGGAGAAGAGCGCATAGTCTCCGTCGTCACGGTGGCCGAATCCCACACAACACATGAATTCATCGCCCAGCTTCACCAGCCTTTCGGGTTCGGCCACAGGAAGGCTCTTCATCATGACTGCGTTTACCAGGGTGAAGATTGCGCTGTTGGCCCCGATGCCCAGGGCAAGGGTGAGCACGGCGGTCGCGGTGAATCCGGGGGTTTTGCGGAGCTGGCGCACGGCGAAACGGAGATCCTGCAGGATCGTTGAGAACATAACTCTCCCTTATCATGGACCTAAGGTTCAAGCAGATTGCCTTCCACTTCCTCGGTCAACAATCCTTTATCTCTGTTGTACTTGGAAAAGCGCATCGAGAGACGAGTGTCCTGCAACGAGTTGAAGCGTCCGAAAGCGGACAATTGCGCTGTCGCAAAGAACCTCGGCTAGATGGAGCAATGGTCGCTCTACTCTCCGCTGTTATTCGCGTTATGTCTTGGGCCGAAGGTTGTCCCGAAGAAGTCGCCCTTGTTCCACGTCGGAGTCTCATCTTGCTGGGCAACCTGATATCCGATGAGGAAATCCATCACCGCCCCTTTCGCGGCGGAGTCGAAGTCGATCGGCTGATCCATATTGTCGAGAGGCGTGTGGTAACGCGTCACCAACCATTTTTTGATCACTTCCAGGCCGTTGATCTTTGGATCCGTGGAGTTCACGCCGTCCGTTATGTTAACCGCGGGCACGCCCCGCAAAACGAACGAGTACTGATCGCTGCGGATGAATGAAACCTCTTCCGGCATGGGATCAGGACTGACCTGGTAGCCCATGGATTTTGCGGCGGAGTCAACGACTCGGCCCAGTGTCGAGTGCTCCGCTCCCAGAGCCACAACATCTTTCATGGAGTAGTAGATTCCAGGGGCTCCGTCGATATTCACATTTGCTACGATCGATTTCAGCGGCACAGTTGGAAAATGCGCGAAATAGTCGGAGCCGAGCAGGCCCATTTCTTCGCCGGTCACGAAAACGAAGAGCACGGAGCGGCGGGGAGGCCGAGGCAGGCTCGCGTAAGCGCGCGCGATTTCGAGAAGAACTGACGTTCCGGATGCATTGTCGAGTGCTCCGTGACAGACGTTGTCCCCCTCCACGGCAGGGCAAATTCCCAGGTGATCGACATGCGCGGTGTAGACGACGTACTGATCGCTCAGCGCGGGATCGGAGCCTTTCAATTCGGCAACAATATTCGAGCTCTCAATGACCGATTGGGCGGCGACAGTGTGAATGTGCGCGCTCGCCGGAAGTGTGAATGCCTGCGGTTTGCCGGTCTTCGCCGTGGCGAAGACTTGCTCCAGAGTCTTGGGTGCGGCTGAGAAGAGGGTCTCTGCCCCTTTTTGGCTGAGCAGAGCGTTTCCGCGAAGTTCGGGGAAGAAGTCATGCGGCACGCCGGCTTTATTGAGCCAGTGCATTTCTCCTACCTGTATCTGCGGAACCAGCCACTCCCACGGATAACGCTTCCAGTCCTCAGGAAGCATGATCGAGATATCGCCGATTGCACCGTGGGCCACGGCGTTCTTCGCTTTGATGGTGCCGTCAGAATAATAAGCGCGCTCCGTCGAGGGAAAAGTAGAAGGTGCTCCGTAAATTCCCACGACAATCTTCCCGTGGGCATCCACTCCTGCGTAGTCGTCGTATTTCTGATCGGGAGCAGTCACGCCAAATCCCACGAAAACGAGTGGCGCTGCAACGTCGCTCTCTGCTCGTGTTTCGCCCCTGGACAGCGGACTGGCGAACCAGGTTGAGAGAACGTAATCGTTGGCATCGGCCAGCTTCTGTTCCTTGCCGTTGAGGGTTAGCGTTAAAGAACTGGCGGCGGAGTCTGTCACCGCCTTTTCGAGCGGCACGGATTGAAACCACCGGCCCGAGGCCGCCGTGTGCAAGCCCATGCCTTCCAACTCGGTCGAGACATAACGCGCGGCGATGTCGTAGCCTGGAGTGCCCGGGGCGCGGCCCTGCAGCAGGCTATCGGCGAGAAAGCGGATGTGGGCCCGAATCTGGTCCGGGCGAATCGCTTTCGTCGCGGCGTCGGCCACCGCCCGGTCCGCCGCATTTTGCCCCTGGAGATTGCATGACAGAAGAACGACGCATAGCGACATCCTCAATGGAAATTTCATTCTGTTGTCCTCATTCCCGAATGGATGAGAAGCTAAAGGCGACGGCACGCTCGCAAGTCATGATGACTGCTGCCGAATCATTGTACGACCAGGTGCATCTATGCAAGCTATGGAATACAGAACGCTTGGTAAATCTGGATGGAAAGTTCCGGCCCTGAGCTTTGGGACGGGGACCTTTGGCGGTGGAACGGAGTTCTTCAAGGCTTGGGGGGCCAGCGATGTCGCCGAAGCAACACGGCTGGTCGACATTTGCTTGGAGGCTGGAGTCAATCTCTTCGATACGGCGGACATTTATTCGAACGGGCTGTCGGAAACAATCCTCGGTAAAGCAGTCGCGGGGCGGCGCGAGAAGGTTCTGATCTCAACCAAGGCGTCGTTTCGCATGGGAGACGGACCCAATGATCTGGGATCGTCGCGGCATCATCTGATCGCGGCGTGCGAGGCGAGCCTGCGACGGTTAGGTACGGACTACATCGACATCTATCACCTGCACGGATTCGATGCGCTCACTCCGGTCGAAGAAGTGTTGAGCACGCTCGACAATTTCATCCAAAGCGGTAAGGTGCGTTACCTCGCGTGCTCGAATTTCTCCGGATGGCACCTGATGAAGTCGCTCGACGTTGCTGATCGCTACGGATGGGCGCGATATTGCGGGCATCAGGTCTACTACTCGGTAATCAACCGCGAGTACGAATGGGAACTGATGCCGCTGGGCCTTGATCAGGGTGTCGGGGCGCTAGTGTGGAGTCCTCTGGGATGGGGACGGCTTACGGGGAAGATCCGGCGCGGACAGGCTTTGCCTCCGGAGAGCCGGCTTCACAAAACTTCTGAGCAAGGGCCGCCGGTTGAGAATGAGCATCTTTTTAAAGTTGTCGATGCGCTCGACGTGGTTGCGAAAGAGACTGGCAAGAGTGTGCCGCAAGTGGCTCTGAACTGGCTGCTGCAGCGGCCGACAGTTTCTACCGTCATCATCGGTGCGCGGAACGAACAGCAGTTACGGCAGAATCTTGACGCCGTGGGATGGAATTTATCGGCGGAGCAGATGGCTAGGTTGGATGCTGCGAGTGATGTGACGCCGATTTATCCTTACTGGCATCAACGGCAATTTGTGGAGCGGAATCCGCACGCGGCGGCGCCAAAGAGCACATCGCTCGTGTAGCCCCGGACGCCTTCGTCCGAGGCGCCCCTCGCGCAAGTTTTTGGCGCGGGGCGTTGCCTTCACACGACAGCATCTGGGTCCACTTCGGCTGTCGGCACGCTCCCCTTCGCTTCGCTCAGGGTCGCGGGACGAACGAAGGCGTCCGTTCCTACACAATCTTTTCGCCTACCGCTTTAGCTTGAGTGAACAGATACAGGTAGTCCGGACCACCCGATTTGGAATCGGTTCCCGACATGTTGAACCCGCCGAAGGGATGTGCCCCGACCATCGCACCCGTACATTTGCGATTGATGTACAGGTTCCCGACGTGGAATTCGCGGATGGCGCGATCGATCTTATCCCGCGAATTCGTGTAGACGGCGCCGGTCAGGCCGAACTCGGTGTCATTCGCGATTTCCAGCGCGTGGTCGAAGCCGCGAGCCTTGATCACGGCGAGCACTGGTCCGAAGATTTCTTCCTGCTCGAGCTTTGATTTCGGCTGGATGTCGGCAATCACGGTGGGCTGGATGAAGTAGCCTTCGCCCGCCTGGGTGGCGCGTTCACCGCCGGTGATGATGCGTCCGTCTTTTTTGCCCTGCTCGATGTACCCGAGGATGGTCTTCATCGAGCCTTCATTGATCACAGCGCCCATGTTCGCGTTCTCGGCAGGGTCTCCGACTTTGATCTGCTCGACGCGCGCCTTCAACTGCTGCAGGAACTTGTCGTAGACGCGCTCATCAACGATGGCGCGAGAGCAGGCGGAGCACTTCTGGCCCTGAAATCCGAAAGCGGCTTGGGCGACGCCTTCGACGGCGGAATCGATGTCGGCATCGGCGTCGACGATGATCGCATCTTTGCCGCCCATCTCGAGGATCGTGCGCTTGATCCAAATCTGGCCTGGTGCTTGGGTCGCGGCCGCCTTGTTGATGTGCAGACCGACTTCGCGCGATCCGGTGAACGCAATGTACCGAGTCTTCGGGTGGGCGACGACAGCGTCTCCGAAGCTGGCTCCGGCGCCGGGGCAGAAGTTCACGACACCCTCGGGCATGCCACACTCTTCGAGCAACTCGACGAACTTCGCAGCGATCGTGGGCGAATCGCTCGACGGTTTCAGGATGACGGTGTTGCCGCTGACGATCGAGGCCAGCGTCATTCCAGCCATGATGGCGCAAGGGAAATTCCACGGGGGAATCACAGCGCCGACGCCAAGAGGAATGTAATGCAGGGTGTCGTGCTCGCCGGGCAACTGGATGGGCGTTTGCGCTTTGACGAAGCGCAACGCTTCACGCACATAGAACTCGCAAAAGTCGATGGTCTCGGAGATATCGGCGTCGGCCTCAGCCCAGTTCTTGCTGACTTCGAAGACCAGCCAGGCCATGTATTCCATCTTGCGTTGGCGCATGGTGTCGGCGACGCGGAACAGCAGGCTGGCACGCTCTTCGACGGGAGTGCGGCTCCAGGATTCGAAGGCTTTCAGCGCGGCTTGCATCGCGGGCTCGACGTGCTCCTTGCCGGCCTTCTGGTGGATGCCGACAATCTCAGACGGTTTTGACGGGTTCAGCGATTTGATCTTGTCGGAGGTCTTGACGCGCTTGCCGCCGATGATGAGGTCATACTCGCGGCCTAGCTGGCTGCGGACTTTGGCGATCGCGGCGCGCATGCGGCGGGCGTTCTCTTCGTTGCGGAAATCGAAAAATGGTTCGGTCACAAATGGTCCGGAGTGCAGGCTCGTGCGCGCTGGCCGGACGGGGGCTTCCAGTGTTGCCATGGGAGAATTCCTTTCGAAGCTCGGGAGACTAGAAAAGTAGGTTTACCTCAATATTTTACACCCGCGTTCGGATGTAACACCGAGCTCTGAGATCAAAATCCCCGCCCTGTCGCACAAAATGCGACAAGGACGGGGAACCCGGCTCATCGACGCGAGCGGGTTGGCGCTAATGGCTGCGGGGGTGGACTTCGACGAGCTTTACTTCTGTGTCGCGGTCGCGCAATTTGGTTATCACTTCCCCTGCACTTGAAATCGCTACGCTTGCGCCACCGTAGGTGTATCCCTTCCAGGGGCCTGCGCTCATTACGCCAACCAGGTCAGTGCCGACGACATCGCAATCTAATTCCTTCGCCCGCTTGCTGACAATCTTCTCGAGTTCTTTGGCGTGCTCCGGCCACTCTTGAAGCTTTGCGGCCCAGCCGTAGGGGACGATCATGAAGTCTGGTTTCAGACGCTTGATGCGCTCGAAATGGGCGTCGCTAAAGGTGTCGGCGCAGATCAGGAAAGCGATTCGGCCGAATTCGGTTTCGATGACATCGATGTCTTCAGGTCTGCCTCGCGCGTAAGGCGGATTCATGAGTTCGGGGAGGACGTTGATTTTGCGATGCTTCCACAAGAGCTTGCCGGTCCGGTCGACCAGGATGGCGGAGTCGTAGAGGCGATCGCCATCTTTTTCGTCGAGGCCGATGGCGATCATGAGATCGAATTTCTTCGCGAGGTCCTGGATGCGGCTGCTATCGGTGCCGGGAATCGCATGGGCGAGGCGGTGTGCCTCGGGATTCTCCCATCCAAGAATCGCGGACTCGGGAAAAGTGGCGATTTGCGCCCCCTGCGCTTTCGCGTCGGCTAGCGCGTACTCGATGCGGCGGAAGTTGCCTTCGCGGTCACTGTCGATGACCAGGATCTGGCAGATGGCGACTTTCACCACGTTTGCTGTGCTCGACGCAGTTGCGGAGACACATCCGCAGACAATTAAGGCAAAGACCAGTGAGGGTTCGCAGTACCGACGCATTTACTCCTCCTGCCGCATTCTACTTCTAGCCGTTGAATTGGGTTGGGTTTCGAAAACCTTTAACCACTAAGGACACGAAGGTACACGAAGGAGAAACTTCGAGCACACGCTTTTTTGGACGGTAAGTCTTTCACTTCCCGATGTCGCCGATGTCGCCCAGTCCGCCCTTTGGACGAACGTTGCCTCGCTGGTCGGTTCCGGTGAGCTTTGCGGAATACGTGGTCGTATTCACCGTTATGGAAACGCTGTCGCTGACGGGACCCGTCGGGTAGGTGGCCCAGAAATTGTCGCCTAGCGTGGCGGTTCCCAGGCGTCCGTCGATTTTTGTGTCGAGGTTGTGCCAGAAAGCGATCCACTGGGCGTTCGCCGGACCTGAGGGCCAGGTCTTTGCCGGGCCGTACCATGTGGTGCCAGTCGGGTCTCCGAGGTCTGATCCGAAGTCGTTGCCGAGAACATCCCCGTGATCTGTTCGGAGTTTGTCGAGGAGGTGATTCAGGAAGTCGTCGGTTGAGGTACCCCAGCCCGTGTAGCCCGCGCTGATGACGTCGAAACTATACTGCGCTGAGGGAATCTGGTTGGTTGCGGCCGTGCCGGGGGAATACCAGAGAACGATGGGCTGTCCAGCGTCAGTGCCCGCCGAAAGGATAGTGGCGTAATGTTGCGTATTCGTGAGATCGAGCACATCGGCGGTAGCTAGAGCATCCTGATCGCCGGGCTCGGGATAGTGTCGGCGGCTGAGATCGTTCCATTCGGGGCAAGGCACGAGGATCTGGCTGAAGTCGATGCTGCCGATGCGGTTGTATCCGTAACTGTAGAAGTTGATCAGCGATCCGGTGAACCAGTCGGCTGGCGCTCCATTCATGGTGTTGCCGATGACGATGGAGTGCTGCAGGTGGATATCTTCGATGACGTGAGCGTTTCCGATGGTTGCGGCGGCACCGCCTCCGCCGATGTTGGGCTTACCGCTGAAGATGGCGACCGGTCCGTTGACCTGATTCTCCGCGATAGTGGAACTGATTACTGTGAGCGAGCCGCCGCCCATGTAGATGTCACCGCCGCGATGGTAGTACTGCCCGGTTTCAGGAAGGTCGGGATTGTCCTCGGCGAGGTTTCTGGCGACGTTCGAATTGGTGACGGTCATGCGAGCGAGATCAGTCGGGCCACCGGAGAGAGTGAACATTCCGCCACCGTAGCTGTGCTGGGCAGTGACGCGGTTTCCACTGATGACACATTGCGAGATGGTGGTGTCGTTTCCAGTACCGTCGGAGTGGTCTGCGCCGCCGACGGAGTAGATGCCGCCGCCCGCCGCGCCATACCCTTTGGCGGAATTGCCGGCGACGATCAAATCGGTCAGATTGAGACCATTCGCGTAAATACCGCCGCCGTAAGTACCGCGATCACGGCTGGATTCGTTGTCTCCGACGATCTTGTTGCCGTAGATGGCGGAGTGATCGAGCGTGAGAGTTCCCCAAACGGCGACACCTCCTCCGCGAGCGAGCGTGTAGGGCTGGGCGGTTGAGTTGCTGATGGCTTCAGCCTGCGAAAATCCACCTGTGATGTTCACGTGACGCAAGGTGAGGTCGCCATATACCGCGAGGACGCGGGCTGGATTCGTGTCTCCGCCTGCCCATTTGATGGTGATGCCGTTGGGCAGACTGGTGGCGTCGAGTTCAACATTTTTCTTCTCGTCGATTGCGGACTTGCCGTAGTCGCGCTCCGCGTATCCCTGAAACGTCATGCCACTGTAGGTCTCACCCAGAAGTGTCGAGTGATTCTCTCCGATAAGGTTGAGTTCGATGGTGGCGCCGTTCAGGTTGGTGTCGAAGTTGATCGTGTCGCCAGATGCGGCCTGATCGAGGGCGCTGCGTAGGGTCAGAGTGCCCGAGGGCGGCTGGGCGACGTCGTCCGTGGAGCTAACAACCCATTTGGGAGCGACGGGAGGCGGAGTCGGAGTCGAAGAATTGCCGCATCCAGCGGCGGCAAGCAGAAGAATCAACGGGCAGATTGCGCACGCTGCCTGGGTGAGACTCATGGCGCGAGAAGTGAGTGAATGCGTCTTGGCGATACGTTGGGTGGAAAGACGTGTCAAAGCAATGGCCTCCGGGCGGGGATATCCTTCCGCGGGACTTAACTTGATAGCACCGAGAGGCCGAATGGACACTGACGGAGGTCATAGCGGGACGTGATCGGAGAAGGCGTCGAAAAAAATCCCACCCTAACGCCGGAAGAATCGTGACGTTAGGATGGGGACGTCAGAAGCCGGTCTGTAGTTGTTACTCTGCCGCCGGGGCCTCAGCATGATCAATGACTAGCACCTGGATAGGCTCGGTTTGTGGTTCGAGCTTTAGGCCTAGCTGTTCTTGCAGAGCTGCGAACAGCGGAGGCGCGGTTGTATCCGGCGAGTGCGTTCTGGCGGCTTGCTCGGCGTGTAGTTTCGCGCGTTGGCCGTCGCCAGGACCCATCGTGCGTACTGTGACGAACTGCCGATTTCCTTCCCCGCCTTGCTCAAGACGCTGTTCTTCGGCTGCATCCGGTGTCCAGCGCAGGTCAAACGCGTAATTTCCCTTAAGGCCCGTCTTGTCGATGACGGTCTGCCCAAGACGTAGGGAAAGTTGCTGAGCGAGGAATTCTATGGGAGTTCCCGAAGCCGTCAACTCGCCTCGCTCCATATGCATCATGTGCATTCCCTCGGATTTCTGGAGCTTGGAACCGCCTTCGTCGACGACCAGATCGTAGGCGGGAACGGTTTGAGTTTGGGGATGCATGGCCAGCTTGAAGCGCTCGGACAACAGAGCTTTGAGCATTGCCTGATCGTTGAAGTTCTTATGATCGCTGGTCTGTTGTTGCATGGCGGCCACGACGGAATCATCGAGCTTGGCTTCGATATCGAACCTCGCGGAGTTCAGCCAGTCTGGCCCTCCGGAAATCTGGCTGTCCTGCACGTGGTAAGCCATCTGAATCAATCTCTGCAAGGTGACGCTTTCTGCCACGAAGCTGCCGTCTTTCAACGAGAGCTTCATTTTGGATCGAATCATTGTGTCGCCGGATTGAGAGGGCTTGATGGAGACTGACGAATACACCGGCGCGGAAGCGGTCGCAGGGGCGAACTGTGACTGCCCCCAACTGGGCGCTGGATGCAACAGGCCAAAGGTGATGGGAACGGCTATAGCCAGGATTGCGGCTAGAGTCAGCAATGCTTTTCGAGCAAAGTCCAGCTTGAGCGAAATGCGGTCGTTCATAATGTGAACCATCCTTCTTTTAAGATCGGCGCCGGTGACACCCGACACGCAGGGCAGCGGCGACCCCAGACAAAATTCACAGACTTTCAAAATGCTTTCGGCATAGATTTGGCGGTCCTTGCCAAGCGCGACGACCTCTTCGTCGCAGGCGCGCTCGCGCTCGTCAATGAGGCGGGCTCCAAGCCACCATACGAGTGGATAAAACCAGAAGACAGCTTCGACCAACATGTGCAAAGCGGCAAAGAGATTGTCGCGGCGGCGCACATGCCATAGTTCATGGGCGAGGATGGCTTCTAGATGCGCGTCATCCAGGTGCTGGGAAATTCCTTCCGGCCAAACCAAAACCGGCCGGGCAATGCCGAAGATTCCGGGTTCCAGCGAAGTTCGCGAGAGCAACATCGCGAGCGGGCGTCGGATTCCTCCGATGCGCTCCATGCGGCGCAAGACTTCAACCTCTCGCCCTTCCTGTAAGGGCACTGCATGTTTCGTCGCAGCGGAAACCCGGCGCCAACGGACACACCAAAGAACGAGAACTGCAAGGAATCCGGCCAGCCAGAGAGCGCCGATTGCCTGCGTCAGCTGCGACAGAATCGACGAGGCGATGGAAGGAGCATGGGCCGGCGTAACGTGCACACCAAGTTGGCTGAACGGTTGAGTGATTTCCTCCATGGCGAAATAGATCACAGGACGGACAGAGGGCTTGGCAGCGGGTTCGTGTGACAGCCAGCTTCCAATGGTTACCAGCAAAGAAAAAGGAAGCAGAAACTTGAGCGAAGCTGCCAGCCAGAGCCAGTGGCGAGCCCTGGCATGGTGCTTGCGCAGCAGCAAGGTCAACAAACCGGCAGCAATCGCAAACAACGTTGACTGCCACAGATGATTGGCCATGCCGGGAGCGAGGGTGGCCCACGTTGAAGAAAAGTATTCGCCAGTCATGAGGAGTGCTCCTTCCTCTCAAGCTTGCGGAGGGTCTTCTCGGCTTCCTTTACATCGGCCAGCGTGAGCCGGCCGGATTCGATGAGGTGGGCCATCACGGGCTGAGTTCGTCCACCGAACAAGGCGAGCAGGTCGTCGACCAGTTTTCGCTGGGCGATATCACGACTGACGCCAGCTTCGAAGATGTGGAAGTTGCCGACCTTCCTGACGCGGCGGACGGCCTTCTTGCTTTCCAGACGGTACACGGTGGTTTGGATGGTGGTATAGGCCGGTTTCTTTTTCTCCGGGAAACTTTCCTGAATCTCCCGGATGGAGGCGCTGCCACGGGTCCACAGGGTTTCCATGATCTGGAGTTCCAGCTTGGTGAGTTTGGGGTCCGCCATCTGATCTCCTATTGCTGTGTGCAGTATTACTACATATGTAGTAGATGTCAAGAACTTTTTGCCGAACATTTCATTGAAGGTTCGATGTTCGCGGTGTGGCCGAGGTTAGGTCCTTACCTTTTCGGAAGTCAAAATCCCCCCATCCTGTCCCCGCAACAAATCGCGGAGACAAGGGTGGGGCACCCGCGGGTGTTTTGCGTGCTAGGATGCTTAGCCAGCGAGCGTTTGCCACTCGCAACAAATACTATGAGCAAGCATCTGATTCAGACCAAGCAGGCGCCGGCGCCGCTGGGCGCTTATTCGCAGGGATGGCGGGCCGGAGACTTCATCTTTGTGACTGGGACGGGGCCGATCGATCCGGCGTCCGGAGAACTCATTGGGAGCGATATTGAGCAGCAGACGGAGCGGACTATCGACAATATTGCGGCGATTCTAGCCGCCGACGGAGCTACGCTCAATGAAGTCGTGAAGGTGAACGTTCACCTCAGCGATACTAGCCTGTTTGCGCGTTACAACGCCGTGCACGCGAAGCGCTTCACGAGGCCTTATCCGGTACGCACTACAGTGGGGAGCGATCTGGGACATACCCCGGGGATGCTGATCGAGATCGACTGCATCGCTTATCTGGAAGCGGAGAAGTCTGAACGAGGGCCTGCGCGCAAGTCGAAGAAGAAACCTAGACGGCGCAAATAGCAACTGGCGACGCGGATGGCGAGGTTCGTCGGTCGCGTCGAACTATTTTTCTATTCTTCCAGCAATCGATTCCACAGTTGCTGAACCAATAACGGTTTGGTCCAGCAGCGGCCCTTCGTGTCCGCGAGCAGAGACTTCCTCCACGGACTCGATCTGGCCGTTGCGCAAGATCAGAGCCGCATCGAAATTGTTCACCGTGGGACAGACATGCCGGGGAATCAGGTGAAGGATGTCCCCAACTCGCGGCGAAGTAGCGCCCTCGGCCACCGCGAGTGGCAGATGCTCCTCGCTGGGCGATAGCGGCGTAAGTTCCGGATGGCCGACCACAACGCACGTGGGAACGCCGGCATCAGCCGACACTGCCTTGTGCCCTGCATCGCATGTGATGATGTTTCGTTGCGGATGGCTGACTACACGCGCCATGACGAGAGCGGCGGGCGCGTAACCGTACTCCGTGGGAAACTGGGTTAGACTCGTAGCGTCATGATAGACAACCGTGCCCGGCGAGACTCGGTGCACGAAGTTTGCCTTTTCGAATCCCGGGTACGCGATCGAGCACGTCATAGTAGGCGTCCCCGCGGTTACGACCTCGGGTACGTGCACACCCGCCCTCTCGAGGTCGTGGATGAGTCCCAATAGCTGATCGTACCCGGCATTCGCGGCTTTGGTTCGTTCCGGTTCGGCCACGGCGCCGAACTGGCCATCGTAATAATGCACTCCGCGAAATTCGAGTCCTGACCGGACAACGGTCTGCGCCAGTTCAACGACATATTGTCTGGAATTCTGCTCGATGCCGGTGCGATTCATCCCAGGATTAATGTCGAGGAAGATACCGACGTCGGTGCCGCGCCACTGACGGACCTGCGCTTCATTCTCAGCCAGAACTGAAATCCGCACTTGTGGGAACTGCTGCCTGATCTCAAGCACTCGATGCGCGTTCGCGCCCATCAAGGGAAAAGCGACGAGAACGTCGGTTGCTCCTGCGTGGCAGGCTTGCAGAAGTTCAAGCGTGGTGGCGCATTTGAAGTGGCGCACGCCGCTATCAATCAGTATGCGCAGCGTGTAATTCAGCTTGGCCGTCTTGATATGCGCGCGCCAGCGGTCTGCATTTCCGGCGAGCAGGTCGAGGGTGCAACGCATGTTGGAGGCGATCACGTCGGGATAGAGCGCGAGCGCCGGCGTAAGCACGCGTTCGGGATCGGAGACACGATACCGCTCGTGCCAGGGGAACTCCTGCAACAGGAACTTCGTGCTTGCCATATTGGATGATACCGCGGGAAGCGTGAGACGGAACTCTCCGCTTCGAACACGAGTGCGTGATCGATCAGGAATAGCGTCGGCTGCACGAAGGATCCTTCGCTCCGCCTGAAAAGCGGCTCCGCTCAGGATGACACTTCTTTTGAGAATCAACTCTTCTCAAGACATCCGCTGTCGTTGACCAAGTTGGACGCCGATAGTAGGCTCTCTGAATCCTCAATGGCGACCAATCCTCCTGTACAAGTGGAAAAGTCTGAATCGGCTCATTCGCATTTGGTTCGCGGTCTTGGACTGTGGGCCGCGATCGCGATTGTCATCGGCGACACCATCGGTACGGGAGTGTTTCTGGTGTCGAGCGACATGGCTCGCGCCGTGGGATCGAGCGGACTGGTGCTGGTAACGTGGGTTCTCGGCGGGTTAGTCGTTCTGCTGGGGGCATTCTGTTACGCCGAGCTTGGGGCAGCTTTTCCGAAGGCGGGTGGCCCTTACGTCTACCTGGGCCGCGGGCTGGGGCCCCTTTGGGGATTCCTGTTCGGATGGATGAGTTCGTTTCTGGACCGGCCCGTCGCCATGGCCGGGCTGGGAGCTGGCTTCGTCCGCTTCATGGGATTCTTTTTCCCAGCGGTAGACACGCCGCTTTTTACTGGCCGGGTTTTTCACGAGGAATTCACTTTCACGGCAGCGCAGCCGCTGGCGGCGTTTGTCGTCGTGATGGTAACAGGGATCAACTATTTCAGCGTGAAGATGAGCGGTGCGATCCAGGTGCTGCTGACTTCTTTGAAAATCGGAACGATTGTGGTGATTGCATTCGGTGGGCTGTTGCTTGGCCATCAAGCTGGTGTCGCGGCAATGCCGCACGCGACGCCCATTGGCTGGGGAGTGATCCGTGCACTGCTGACTGCTCTTGTTCCCGCGATGTGGGCGTTCAACGGATTCAACGATCTCGGCGATCTCGGTGAAGAGATCAGGAGTCCTGAGAAAAATATTCCACGGGCCATCTTGCTAGGCCTGTTCATTGTGGGCGGACTCTATCTCGCAGTGAATTTTGCGTACTTCCACGTGCTGCCGTTTGCGGACGTGGCTCGATCACAGCATGTCGCGTCCGATGTGGTGCAGGGGTTTGCGGGCGGCCGCGGGGCGGCATGGCTCACGCTGGCAATGGCTATCTCTGCTTTTGGCGCTTTACACGTGGTGGTGCTAACGGGGGCGCGAATCCCATATGCGATGGCCCGAGACGGAGTCTTCTTTCAGTTTGCGGAAAGAGTGCATCCTTCGTTCCGAACGCCAAGCGGGGCGCTGCTTTTTCTGGGAGCGGTTGCAACGGTGCTCGCACTGACGGGAACTTTCGAGGAACTCTACTCGTTGTTCGTGTTTGCGGTTTGGATCTTCTTTGCGTTAACCGGTGTGGCATTGCTACGGCTGCGCCGCGTTGAACCGAATCTCGCGCGTCCTTACCGGGCGTGGGGCTATCCGTTGACGCCGCTGATTTTTGTGGTGGTCGCGGTAGCATTAACGGTGAACTTGTGGATGGTACGGCCGGTGCGATCGACGCTGGGGCTGGCGGTGATTTTGCTGGGGATTCCGTTCTTCTATCGGTGGCGAAAGACTCGAGGCGCCGGGATCAATCCTCTCTGAGAATCGCCAGGCGCGCGGGGTGTCTTAGTGCTTGCCGGTTTGCAACGGGGCAACGGGAACAAGACGATCAAGCCAATACTGCTTTTCCGTTGTCAGATCCTTCCGATCGGCCGCGGTTGGGACCCGGTCGTAACCAACTCCAGCCTTGATGGACACGACTTTGCGTGCGCTGCCTCTGGCAGAAACCAAATAGAAGATACTCTCGCCCTGAGCTTGGTTCTCTACGAATATCACAATATCGTCGTGCTTTTCTGCAGAGACTTCAAAGCCCCTGACGGTCTGGCCCATCTCGATGAACTGCTGCTTAACGGGAACCTTCTGCTCATCTGGAGAAATCCCGAGCAGGTGGGAAATATGAGGTGGCAAGGAAGCATCGTGCCCTTGCTCGAGGGTCTTGTTCACAGCCAGGGCAAAGCGTTGCTGCGTGGTCGGCGTGGACGCCTTTTGAGAGTGGGCCAAAGAGAACGCTACGACCGCAAGGGCTAGCGTCGCAGCCAGCCGGAGTCCTTTGGGCATCCGCGGTGTGGCCGGTTCGAGTAGCGGAGATGCACCTTCCATGAAGAGCATCATAGCAGCCGCACCGATGGACTTTCTCAATTTGGAGCGGATAAAGTGTCCGCGCGGACGCCAGGACGACAGCACTATTTTGCGACTGCTTCGACCTTTAGCGGTTCAAGGTGGGCCGTGAAATGTCTCAGGAAAGGGGCTTCGTACGCCAGGCGCATGCCGGAAATTTGGTCTCGGGGGCGCCACACTTCCAGAATGATTTCAACTACATAGTCGATGTGGCTTTGGGTATAGACGCGGCGGGGAATCGCGAGGCGGACCAGATCCATCTTTGCCGCGCCCGCGAACATCAGAGTGCCGATTTCTACGCTGCGAATTCCGCCTTCCAGATAAAGTTCGGAGGCGAGCGCAACTCCCGGGAATTGATCCGGCGGAATGTGCGGGAGGAAGGCACGGGCATCCAGATAGATCGCATGGCCGCCGGGAGGCTGGACTATGGGAACGCCCTGGCTTGCGATGTGATTGCCGAGATATGCGGTCGAGGCGATGCGGTAGCGCAGGTAGTTCTTCTAACGCTTCCTGGATGCCGACGGCGATAGCTTCGAGGTCGCGTCCGGCGAGGCCGCCGTAGGTGGGGTAGCCCTCGGTGAGGATCAGGAGATCTTTTTCCTGCTGGGCCAATAGGTCGTTGTTGGTGCAGAGGAAGCCGCCGATGTTTGCCATGCCGTCTTTCTTGGCGGACATGGTGCATCCGTCGCCGTAGCGGAACATTTCCTGCGCGATTTCTTTTGGCGTTTTGGATGCGTACCCTTTTTCGCGCAGCTTGATGAACCAGGAGTTCTCAGCGAAGCGGCAGGCATCGAAGTAGAGTGGAAGGTTGTGGCGCTTGCAGACGGCGCTCACCTGGCAGACATTTTCCATGGAGACGGGCTGGCCTCCGCCGGAGTTGTTGGTGACGGTGAGCATGACGAGCGGGATGCGCTCGCGGCCTACGCGGATAATCAAGGTTTCGAGGGCGGCGACATCCATGTTGCCCTTAAAGGGATGCGTCGAGGCGGGGTGCTTGCCTTCTTCGATCACCAGATCGACGGCTTGGGCTCCGACGAATTCGATATTGGCGCGGGTGGTGTCGAAGTGCGTGTTGTTCGGAATGACATCGCCCTTTTTGCAGGTGACGCCGAAGAGGATGCGCTCGGCAGCGCGTCCTTGATGCGTGGGGATGACGTGGCGGTAGCCAAAGATTTCCTGTATGGAGCTCTTGAAATGGTCGAAGCTGCGGCTGCCGGCGTAGCTCTCGTCGCCTTCCATCACAGCGGCCCACTGGTGGGTGGACATGGCTCCGGTGCCGGAGTCGGTGAGCAGGTCGATAAGGACGTCGTCAGCCGGAAGAAGAAACAGGTTGTAATGGGCGGCTTCGAGGAGTTGCTCGCGCTCTTGGCGAGTCGTCCAGCGGATCGGTTCAACGCTCTTGATACGGAAGGGTTCGATGATGGTTTTGACGGGCATGGATTCCCCTCGTGCTTAGAATCGGGAACACTTTATGCTATGCCGACGTGAGGGACGGCCTTGTGATTCATCGCACGTTAGGGCGTGCGTTGGGTCGCATTAATAGGAGTGAAAGTCAGAAAGTCAATATCCCCACCCTCTTTCGCGAGAGCGCGAAAGAAGGATGGGGCACCCTGAGCCTGAGGCGGCCGGATAGGCCCGGTCGCCTTGTTCTCGACACTATCTCCAGTCATCACGGTCGCGGTAGCGATAGTCGTCGCGATCACGGTCGTGGCGATAGCCATTGGAACTGTATCCCTGGCGGTAGCCGCGCTCGTATCCTTCGCGGTACTCGTGTTTGTAGCGGCCCTTATCGCCCATCCAGTGCTGGTAGCCGCGGGAATCTTCCCAGTCGTCGTTCTTGAATTTGAAGCGGCGGCCGCGTTCGGCATCGGATTGGCCGACGCGCAGGCCGTCGCCATAGCCGTTCCGATAACCTTGATCACTGGCGTCGTCCCGGCGATCGTATCGATCGTCGCCGTCGCGTCCCCACGACTGGCCCCAGGCCACGCTGCCGAAAAGCAAAGAAACCGTCGCGGCCAACAAAGCAACTCTTAACCCACGCCAAATTCTGTCGTGCATCATAATCACCTCCGTCGACGAAGCTAGGCGCTTCGGGCACATGTAGGATCGGATGCTGGCTGGCGGATCGGTGATGCCCGTGCAGAAGTACGCAAATGCCCAGTGATCTTATGGGTTTACGAGGATTGCACCGGGCGCAACTTTTATCGCTAGTGTGGGTTCGGGGGTAGATTTCCGCGAGAAACTGCAAAGCCCAACCACAGAAGACACAGAGGGGCACTGACGACTTCGCGGTGTTAGACTCAAACGTTTTGATTGAGGCGAACATCATGAATATTCGAACGGTGGGCGTGGTGGGCGCGGGAACGATGGGGAATGGGATCGCGCACGTGTTCGCGCGTGGTGGATTTAACGTTGTTTTGTGCGATGTGGAACAGCGGTTTCTGGATCGAGCGCTGGGGACGATTGCGAAGAACCTGGAGCGGGAAGTTGCGAAGAACAAGATCACGGCTGCGGATAAAAATTCCGCGCTGGGACGCATTCAGGCAGTCACGGATCGAAACAAGCTGTCGGATTGCGATTTCGTGATTGAGGCTGCGACGGAGAAATTCGAGATCAAGGCCGAGATCTTTCGCGATCTCGATCGGCTGACGCGGCTGGAAATCATCCTGGCTTCGAATACTTCGTCGATCTCGATCACCAAGCTGGCGGCCTTGACCAAAAGGCCGGAGAGAGTTA
>Ga0210403_10000458_pt1 | contig 42987 bp, 37 predicted proteins | sample IncBWC19MmetaG_FD_150863 | JGI IMG/M metagenome (GOLD analysis project Ga0210403, IMG submission 150863) | Forest soil microbial communities from Barre Woods Harvard Forest LTER site, Petersham, Massachusetts, United States - Inc-BW-C-19-M | ecosystem: Environmental > Terrestrial > Soil >...
ATCTCCGCACCATCGGTGCGAGTGATCGCAGCCGATGGAAGCCAAGCAGGGGTGATGACACGCGCGGAAGCGCTGCAGATGGCCCTCTCGCAAACTCTGGACCTCGTCGAGGTCTCGCCGATGGCGGAGCCGCCGGTGGTAAGAGTCATGGATTTCGGCAAATTCTTGTTCGAACAAAACAAGAAGGCGCACGCGGCGAAGCGTAAGCAGAAGCAGATCCAAGTCAAGGAAGTAAAGTTTCGTCCCGGGACGGAAGAGGCGGACTACCAGGTCAAACTGCGTAGCATCATCCGCTTCCTGACCGAGGGTGATAAGGCCAAGGTGACGCTGCGTTACCGCGGCCGTGAGCTCGTGCATCAAGACATCGGTCGCCGGCTACTCACGCGGATTTCTGAGGACCTCGCACCGTACTCGGTCGTGGAACAGACTCCGCTGATGGAAGGCAAGCAGATGGTCATGGTGTTCGGGCCCAAAAAGAAGTGAGCGGCAACCCTTAAAAGGGTTTGCCGTCCCGCCTGTAGCGGCGAGCCTGGAGAATCGCAAGATTCCGGCGCGCTTGTGAGCAGGGCTATAAATAGGAGTCGATCATGCCCAAGTTGAAAACTAAGCGGGCTGCGGCGAAGCGCTTTCGCAAAACAGCGAATGGCTTCAAGCGCGGTCAGTCCCACCGTCGTCATATCCTGACGAAAAAGCCGAGCAAGCGAAAGCGCCAACTGCGCCGCGAGATGCACGTCAGCGAGTCTGACGTAAAGCGCATCAAGCAATGTTTGCCCAACGCTTAACGAATCAGGAGATAAAACCATGGCACGAGTTAAACGCGGTGTCGTCGCGGGTCGGCGGCACAAGAAAATCCTCAAGAAAGCGAAGGGCTACTTCAATGCCCGCCGCAAAGTATTCCGAACGGCCAAGCAGGCGGTCATCAAGGCCGGCCAGTATGCGTACCGGGGCCGGCGCGAGAAAAAGCGCGAGTACCGCGCGTTGTGGATCACGCGCATCAACGCGGCGTCGCGTCTCTGCGGCATGACCTACAGCACGCTCATCGACGGTCTGAACAAGGCAGGTCTTGCGATCGACCGCAAGGTGCTTGCGGATCTGGCGATGCATGACATGCCGGCCTTTACAGCGATCGCGGAAAAAGCCAAAGCCAGCCTCGCGGCTTGAGTCGTGGACGCAGCGGAATCCCTGTCAGCGCTTGTGAGCCGGGCTCTCGCTGACGTCGACGCGTCTACCGACTTAGGCGCGCTCGATGAGGTGCGCGTGCGGCTGCTCGGCAAGAAGGGACTGCTTACCGAGCAGCTCAAGGGCTTAGGGACACTCTCGGCCGCCGAACGTCCGGCGGCGGGCCAGCGCATCAACGATGCCAAGGCGGCGATCCATGCCGCGCTGGAAATGCATCGCATCCGCCTCGAGCAAGCCGCCATGGACCGGGAGCTTGCCAAGGGGACGATCGATGTCACCTTGCCGGGCCGCGGCCAGGAGGCGGGCAGCCTGCATCCGGTGACGCGCACGCGTTTGCGGATCGAGAAAATCTTCGAGCAGGCGGGATTCGAGGTGCTTACCGGGCCCGAGGTGGAAGATGACTTCCATAATTTCGAGGCCCTGAACATCCCCAAGAATCATCCCGCGCGCGCCATGCACGACACGTTCTATTTCCCGGATGGCCGGCTGTTGCGCACGCATACCTCGCCGGTGCAAATCAGAACCATGCGCGCGCGGCCGCCGCCGTTGGCCATCATCGCGCCGGGCCGCGTGTATCGGATCGATTCGGACATGACCCATACGCCCATGTTTCATCAGGTGGAGGGCATGGTCATTGGCGAGAACATCAGCTTCGCCAATTTGAAAGCCATGCTGCATACCTTCTTCGAGCGGTTTTTCGAGCGGCCCTTAGGAATGCGGCTGCGCCCTTCGTATTTTCCGTTCACCGAGCCGTCGGCGGAAGCCGACATCGAATGCGTGTTCTGCGAAGGCAAGGGATGCCGGGTCTGTAAACAGACCGGCTGGCTCGAGATCCTAGGCTGCGGGATGATTCATCCCAATGTCTTGAACGCCGCGGGTATCGATAGCGAGCAGTGGCAAGGGTATGCTTTCGGCATGGGCATCGACCGTCTCGCCATGTTGCGCTATGGCGTCGATGATTTGCGGTTGTTCTTCGAGAATGATCTGGCTTTCCTGAGACAATTCCCTTGAATGTGAACAATCCGCCGTGAAAGTTACTTATCGCTGGCTGCAGCAATTTACGCCGATCCAGGTAGCGCCTGCCGAGTTGGCGGCACAGCTCACCATGGCGGGCCTCGAAGTGGAATCACTGGCCCCGGTGGCGCCGCCGTTCTCGGGCGTCGTGGTGGGCGAAGTGCTGGAGGCAGGCCGGCATCCGGACGCGGAAAAATTGTCGCTATGCCAGGTCACCACGGATGGCGCGAATCGATTGCAAATCGTCTGTGGCGCAAAAAATGTCCGCGTGGGCCTCAAGGTGGCGGTGGCAATGGTCGGGGCGCAGCTGCCCAACGATGTGCTCATCAAGCGCGCCATGCTGCGCGGTCAGGAATCGAACGGTATGCTCTGTTCAGCGCGCGAGCTGGGTTTGGGCGATGAACACGATGGCATCATGGAGCTTAGCGAGTCGTTGCCGCTCAATCAGAATTTACGCGCGGCCTTGGATCTTGATGACTGGGTCCTGGAGGTGAATGCGACGCCAAATCGCGGCGATTGCATGAGCGTGTTCGGCATTGCCCGGGATTACGCGGCCGCCAGCGCGCGCCGTCATCTCGAATTCGAGGTGACCCCGGTCAGTGCGCGTCAGCGGGCGGTATTCCCCGTGGTGCTGGAGTCATCGGGGTGCCCGGTGTTTGCCTCGCGCGTGATCCAGGGTGTAAAACCGAACGCGCAATCACCCCAGTGGCTGCGCGAGCGCCTGCGTCGAGTCGGGATCAATAGCATTTCTGCCATCGTCGATGTCACCAACTACGTCATGACCGAGCTGGGTCAGCCGATGCATGCCTATGATCTGGCCAAGTTATCCAAGGGTATTTTGGTGCGGTCTGCCAGACCCAAAGAGCACATTACGCTGCTCGACGACAAGGAGTACGAGCTCGATCCTGATTTTATGGTCATTGCCGATGCGGCGGGTGCGATCGGCTTGGCGGGGATCATGGGCGGGCGGGGCACGGCGATTTCCGATTCCACCACGGAAGTGTTGTTGGAGTCCGCTCATTTCCTGCCCGATGCGGTTTCCGGCCGCGCCCGGCGCTTAGGATTATTCACCGACGCCGCGCAGCGTTTTGAACGCGGCGTCGATCCTAACTTGGCGGCGATTGCGATCGAGCGGGCAACGGCATTGCTGTTGGAATGCGCGGGCGGCGCACCGGGCCCCGTGCAAGTGAGCCGCGCGCCGGGAGCGGTGGCGGCTGAGGATTACTGGGTCACCCTGCGCCGCGATCGTGTGACTCGATTGCTCGGCGCGCCGGTTGCCGACAACGAGGTGCACGCCGTCATCAGCGCCATCAGCGAACGGGTTGAGGCCATGTCGGGCGGTTGGCGCGTGCTAAAGCCTTCGCATCGCTTCGATATCCGCATCGAAGCGGATCTCATCGAAGAGGTGGCGCGCCTGAGAGGCTTCGACAAAATCGCGGAGATTCACGCCATCGCTCCGCAGATCGCGGGTTCTGCCACCGAGGCACGGGTCTCGAGCGAACGTCTGCTGATGGCAATGGCCGATCGAGGCTACCGCGAGATGATCAGCTATTCGTTTGTCGACCCGATCCTGCAGCAACAGCTGTTCCCGGATACGCCAAGCCTCAAGCTTGCGAATCCGATTTCCGCGGATCTTGGCGAGATGCGTGTGTCGCTGTGGACCGCTCTTGTGCATACCTGCCGCGAAAATTTGCGGCGGCAGCAAACCCGAGTGCGTCTGTTCGAAATCGGCAGCAGATTCGCGCTGCCGCATGCCGGGGGCAATGAGCTTCAGGAAGTCGAGTCGCTCGCCGGGATCGCGACCGGTTCGCGGTGGCCGCAACAATGGGGCAGTGCTGCCGAGCCGGTGGATTTCTACGACGTGAAATCCGACGTCTCCGAGTTGCTCACCCTGACGGGTGACATCGCGAGCGTACGATTTGTGCCCGAAGCGCTGCCGGCGCTGCGTCCCGGGCGCAGCGCGCGTATTTATCGCAACGCAACGCCAATCGGTTGGCTCGGCGAGATGCACCCGCAGCTCGCCAAGGCCCTCAATTTTTCGACGACGGCATTTTTATTTGAACTAGATATAAAATCAGCATTTGCATGTAAGCAATTGAAATATCAAAAAATATCGAAATTTCCCAGTGTGCGGCGCGATTTGGCCATTGTCGTCGACGAAAGCGTCCCTCTCGCAGTGTTGCAGGAAAATGTTACTGTTAGCGCGTCGGGTCTATTAAGCGAGTTGCGGGTATTCGATGTCTATCGGGGCCCCACTATAGAAACTGGACGAAAAAGTATCGCTTTAGGCTTGATTTTACAGGACTCTTCCCGCACTCTTACTGACGTTGATGCAGATGCCGTGGTAACCGCAGTGGCTGCCCGGTTACGGGATGTATTGAGCGCCACAATAAGAGATCAATAAGCATGGCAGCCCTAACTAAGGCGGAGATGGCCGAGGCCCTATTTGATCAATTGGGGCTGAACAAGCGCGAGGCGCGCGAACTGGTTGATTTATTTTTCGAGGAAATTCGAGCGGCGCTATCCTCGGGCGAACAAGTAAAGCTCTCGGGCTTTGGGAATTTTGACCTCCGGGATAAGAATCGCCGCCCCGGGCGCAATCCGAAGACCGGCGAAGAAATTCCCATCAGCGCCCGCCGCGTTGTCACATTTCGTCCTGGCCAGAAACTGAAGGCGCGCGTCGAGGCATATGCTGGAACCAAGCAACAATAGCGATCTGCCGCCGATTCCAGGCAAGCGCTACTTCACCATCGGCGAAGTAAGCGACCTGTGCGGGGTCAAACCGCATGTGCTGCGCTATTGGGAGCAGGAATTTCCGCAGCTCAAACCGGTCAAGCGCCGCGGCAACCGGCGCTACTATCAGCGCCAGGATGTGCTCATCATCCGGCAAATTCGCAGCCTGCTCTATGAACAGGGCTTTACCATCGGCGGAGCCCGCAACCGGCTCACCGGCGACGATGCGCAGGTCGATCTGAATCAGAGTCAGCAGCTGATTCATCAAATGCGCCTGGAGCTCGAGGAACTGATCAAGATTCTGCGCCGCTGAGAGGCCTCCCGATTCGAGGTCTCTGTCGCCCGATTTGGGCTATCATTCGTTTCCGGTCGGGGCGTGGCGCAGCCTGGTAGCGCACTTGCATGGGGTGCAAGGGGTCGCAAGTTCGAATCTTGTCGCCCCGACCAATACTTTCAGGTCTGTTCCGGTCACATGGGTAACTATGTGTCCGAAAGGACAAACGGTCCATTCCGGGGAAATCGCTGGCAATTTATACCGGAGACAAGGTGGACCACTTAGCACCTTGAGTAATAGTTCGCTCTCGCCGGGACTCGATTGCTCCGGCTCTGCATGCCTGCACTCACGAATCGTCTCCAGTTTTTACACGACGGCGGTTAGAGCCGTAAGCCGGGATATTGCTCGGCGCAGGCTATCCGCCCGCAGTGCCGCCTCGGCGGGCTGCCACACGGTCGCTATGAACTCGACGAGGCGCGACGTGTACGCTGGTCCGATCTGTCGACCGCTGCCTTCGCGTGGAAGCATGTCAGCTCGGATATTAGACCGTCGAGAGCGCCTTGCCAGATTGATCATCGCGAGCTTCGGATCATCGAGTTCCTCTGGCAATCTCGGTACTTTGGTCGGTGCAACGCCCAGGAATGACGCGATGCCAGCAACATCTGCGAGAAGCCAAGCCTCGAGCTCTCGAACGGCCACGCGAAAACAGAGATGTCGGGCGGGATCTGGAGTCCACGCTTCCAGCAGCGGTGGCGCGCACGGGGCATCCTGGTCGAGATCAATGAGCACAATCCATGGGGCATGCCTGGCAGCGTTAGTATAAGCGGCCATTTTTTCACGGAGAAAATTCTTTCCGCATTTTCCGTACGTGGTGCCAGGGTTGCCGCCAACGTATGCGATCAGCCTTCGGACGGCCGCTTCATCCACGATTCCCTCGACAGCCGAATAGATTGTGATCGGCTGCGGCATCAACTATCTGCGAAGAGGGCCAGCTGTTCGGAATCGCTCGGGCGAGTCTTTGGAATGACGACATCGGCGAGCGACATGCCGCCATCAAGTAAGACCCTCATGTCCTCGTATGAGCTGGCAGCCGAGACCTCGGTTCCCTCCGTTCCTGGCCGAAGAAGAAGTACCTCGTCCATTCCGATCCCTTCGTCGCTCAAGAGCTCACGCGAATGCGTACTGAGAAACACCTGCCTCCCGGTCCGACGTTGAACACGGGCAAGCATCTGGGGTAGAGCCCTTACAATCTCGGAGTGCAACGACAACTCGGGTTCCTCGAGAAGCAGAGGGCCATCTCTTTCGAGAGCAACCCAAAGCAGGCCCATCAACCGAAGTGTGCCGTCCGAAAACTGCTCTTCGGTTTGCCATGCACCCTGGGGACGCCAGTGCTGGTATTTTCCGAGGAGATGCGGCCGCCCGCGAGCGTCTCGCATCATCTGAATCTCTTGAAGTTGGGGCACTGCTACTCGCAGCGCATCCTGTATGCGCCTGAGACGCGCGGCTTGGGTCTTCTCGGGGGTTCTGGCCATTTGCTCGAGAAAATCCCCGCCGTAAGGATCATCCGCACGACCCACCGATCGATCGGGTTCTCGTACCAATTGCGGAACGATATGCATGTAGCGTATTGACGAGAAGAACGACGCTATTTCCCTGAATTTCTGATTGACGTTGACCTGTTCGAGCGACGTTTGTGTCAACCGGTCTGGGTCTTCCTCATCCTGCTTGTCTGGCCGGACATGGATCCACTCTCCGTCTTTGCTCACCCGCTCACTACGAACTAACGATCTGCGTTGGTTGTCCTGGGCAAAAGCTAACTGATACTCCCAGCGAACGCGAGGTTTGCCCAAATCCTCCAACACGACTTGGATAGCAATATCCGGATACCTCCTCGCTGCGAGACACCGAATAGCGCTCACCCCGCCTCGAGTTGCGATAGCCTGTTGAAACCCGCCGCCGGACAAAGCTAGGTCGCGCAGGAACCGAAACACATCAAGGAAGTTCGATTTACCTGACGCGTTGGGTCCCACCAGGAAGATGCGGTCCTGGACATCGACTGCTACCTGAGCGAAGTTCTTCCAGTTTTGGAGTCTCAGGCTGCGGAATTTCAATGCCATCGGTGAACCTCGTGAAGAACGGCCGCGGCGCGGCTTCGTAAATGCCAATGCGGCCGCGGCGTTTCAAAGGTGATCCAGGAGCCAGGAGTGCCGATCGAGGTGCTGGGGCCGGAACAGCAGAGATTAACACTCATAAGATCGAGTGCATCAGTTCGCTGCAGGCTGTAGTGTCATGCGGCGGGATTCTACAGCGCCCCTCTTAGGGCCGCTATTTCGTCAGCCTCGATTCCGGCGGTCGATGTGTTGCCGATGCGCAGACAGATGACTTTTGGCGGCGCGCCGTTCACCAACGATAGACTCCGAAAATCATCGTCCTTTGAGATGACCGTGAAATTATGCCCGCGCGCATAGGCCCAGATCTCCAGGTCGGTCGCGCCGGCAAGGCCAACCAACTTGACGTGGGAGCTGTTGGGGAACTGGTCAGCCAGCGCGCCAACCAGCCGCGAGCTCAAGTTCTCATCGAATAATAGCTTCAAGACACTGCAGGCAGTGCACTAAGGCGCCGTTCGCGTTCCGCGGCAAAGCTAAGAACGGCATGAATGTGCTCGCGACGCAACTCTGGAAAATCGGCCAGTATTGCCTGCTCATCCATCCCGCTCGCCAGATATTCGAGGACATCGGAGGCCGTGATGCGGGTTCCCTTGACACAGGGTTTGCCGCTCCGGACGCCGGGCGTAATTGAAATGTAGTCCTGCCAATTCATAATGGATAAAGCATAGGCCAGGGTAAGGAATACGGCAACTGACAGGCATGCGCTCGGACGAGCCTTGCGCTTGAGTTGGCGGCAAAGGCTGCGCGGCCGAAGCTCAAGCCTGGCCGCGCAGCCGCAATTGGCTTGGAGGGGTTGTCTTATTCGTCGTCCATCTCGAACGGCGGCGTAAGGCCGGTATAGTCGCCGATTCGCTTGGCGTCATAAGGTGAGTTCAGTCCTCCGTTGGCTACGTTGTCGGTGTTGTAACCGAGGGCGCCGAGTTGGCCCAACGTGCGTACGATTTCTTTCGCATGGTTCACTTCGATGACGCGGTGGTTGTATTGATCGCTGACCAGCGTGTGGCCGTTCCTCAGGCGCACCGCGCGCGTCGGCAGCGGGCCGGTACCCCGCGACAAGTTGCAGCCTGAACCTTGACAGGTGAAGTACTCCCACACCGGGTTCTTGTCTTCATCTATCTCGACGATACGGCTGTGATTCGAGTCGGTGATGAGTGTGTGGTCGTTTTCTAGCCGGCTGGCGAAGGCGACCCCACTGACGGGCTCGTTGTTGTTCGGGTCGCCGCTGCCGTATTGCCAGACAATATCGCCGCCAAGCGGGAGATTGCGCTTGATTTCGATGGCGCGGTTGTTATTTTCGTCGCAGATGAGAATGTGACCGTTCTCCAAAAGCTCTGCGCAGTTGGGGTTGTTGAGTTGATTGGGGCCGTTGCCGGCGACGCCCGTGGTGCCGTATTGCCAGACGATTCCCTTGGTTTCGACATCGACCTCGATGATCCGCTCGTTCGCTTGATCGGTGATCAGCACGTGGCGGTTGGGAAGCCAGGTGTTCTGGACGGGAACGTTGAGCTGATCGGGGCTGCTGCCGCTTACCCCGAACTGTCCATACTGCCAAATGATGTTGCCATCGTGATCGACCAACAGCACGCGGTTGTCGGGGCAGCCGCCGGAATTGGTGCAGTTGGGCGCTTCGGGCTGGCCGCCGGGAGTGCCGGTGCCGGCCATCAATGTCAGATCTCCGACGCGCTGGGCATCGTTGACGCCGATGATCGACGCGGGTGAGAAATCGTTAGGCCCCAGGCCAAAATGCCAGACAATGTCGCCGCGACGGTCGACTTCGATCACACGGTTGTTGAACTGGTCGGCAATCAGAATGTGCGCCCCTTCGCTCGCGAACGCCGCGATCGGCGCCGCGAAAAGCCACAGCGCCGCGACCGCTGCGATTCCTCGCGGGGTTTGCCGCATTGAGAAATTGTGCTTCTTTCCGCTAAATCTCATGGTGTGTTCCTCGTTAAGGTCGCCCCTCTGCCGGTGTCGTTCATCGGACACAAGCCGGCGGCGCGGACTCGTCTGCCGCGCGTACTGCCGCGTGCCGAATGCACCGACTTGCTGGGTGAGTACCTCGTGAGCGGCCGGCGGTTTATTTGGTCGCGGAATATTTCGCCGCCGAGAATTCCGACCTGGTCGGCTCAGATCGCGTCCGGTTTTTCAAAGTCGTCAATGGGGCGCGGCAGCGCTCGCCTGGCCACGAAGACTCCGGCGATGGCGATGGTCCGGTCGATTTCTCGCAATCGCCGCTCGCAGGCCTTGAAGTGCTTCCCGGTGGTCAGGACGTCATCGAACAGGATGATCGAGCGCGGCGGCGCCCGGTCCCAGGCCTCATGATCGACGATGAGCAGTTCGAACAGACTTTCCGGAGTCATTCTGCTGCTCGAGTCATGATCAGCCTCGACGCTCAGCGATTGTCGGAGCAGCTCACGAATGTCGACGTCATATTCTGCAAACGCCCTGCGTAGCGTTCTCTCGATCCGGTCATCGTATTCGGGATGGTCAGGCAGCTTTGAACTCGGTATCGGCACCCACGTATGGCGCTCGACCTCGCTGCGCGCGATTGCACTCTTAAGTCCGGCTGCGACGGTTGCGATCGCTCGCTCCTTCCAAAGGAGCCGCCGCGATTTTTCGATTGGCTTGCACTTGTAATTGAAAATCAGTTGATTGGTCGGACTATGCCCCCACCCCTGGTCGGCGAAGTATTCCCCGAAGCAGAAACACCGGTCTACCTCGGCGAGGTAGTAGTGATCCGCCCGCGTGGTTTCGTCGATTGCGGTGAGGCGACTAGGTAGCGAAGTGCGCCCGGAGTTCGTCATAGTCCTTAACGCGCACGGCTCCACGCTCGAGGAACTTGTGCGGCCATGTGAGCTCGGGATTTTGGAAGCAGTTATCGAGGATGAAGAGCCTTCGTCCCTGATGAAGCGCGTGGCGGGCCTGGACGAGCGTCCCCGATGTGTTGCCGGCCTCGACGATCACCGTCGCCTCGGTGAGGGCCGACATCGTTGCGTTGCGCTCCGGGAAGAAAAGCCGGTTGCCGGTCCACTGCTGACGGGAATAACGCACGATCGGCACCTGGCTGATCAGGAGAAACTCATCTGCGATCCGCCGTTGAAGCTCGGCATTCTCGGGAGGGTACGAGGAAGTGAGGGGCGTTCCCAACACCGCCACGGTGCGGCCCCCCGCTTCGATGGCAGTCGTATGGGCGATGGTATCGATGCCCTGGGCGAGCCCCGAGACGACCGTGAAATTGTCCTGCACGAAGCAGCGGGCGAGTTTGGCCGCGCGACGCATCCCTTCCTCGGACGGCCGCCGTGTGCCGACGATGGCGACACAACGAGTGGTGGAGATGTCCCAGTTGCCCTGGAAATACAGTAACGCCACAGGGTGCTCGGCATCGAGAAGCCTCGCAGGATACTCCCCCGCGCCCTGGACTCTGACGCCGAAGTGCCGAATGCCGGCCTCGCGAATGGTGCCGAGCGCCAGTCGAGCGTAGCGCTCGGCCTCAGCGGGCGCGACAAAATCCGAGGGGATCGAGTCGGGCAGTGCGCGAAATTTGGCAGCCAGACTCTTGAAGGTGGCACCTTTCTGACACCAAAGCGCTTCATAGGCCCCCAACTCGCGTGCCGGTCGAACCGCTCTCGATTCCAGGTCCGCAGCTTGGGAGATCAGATCCATCGTAACCCTCACTGGTTGTATATACAGTATCCGTGATTGTCGCGCAACTTGAAGCGTCCGCAGCGCCGATCCCAGCGCGCCGCATTTTAGATTAACACCCAGTTCGCGTGCCGGCGCGGCGACGACAACCGACGCATCGATCACGCTACTCAACGCCGGTCAGCGCCTCTGATCTTGAGTATCTGCTTGGAGGAGATGCGAGTCTGCGTCGCAAGCGTGCGTCTCTGAATTGCAATGTCGGCGATCGCTGACAGAGTGTCGGCGAATCCCGCGGACGGGCCGCTGTTATGATCCAACAATCATTGCCTTTGAGGAGTCGCGTTGCTTCCCCTACTTGCGCGTGCGCGTCCGCTGCAGTGCCAGCCGTGAGGCAGCTGGCCCTATTGGCGTTGGCGATTATTTTTCTGAGCAGGTGGCAGCCCGCCCAAGCCGCGCCGCCGCCCATCGCCGTCGATGAAATCAATTATCTGCTCGGCTTCATCGATCGCTCCGGCTGCAAGTTCTATCGCAACGGCAGCTGGTACGACTCGCATCGGGCGCAGTCGCATCTGCGCGATAAGTACAATTATCTGGCGGCAAGAGGCGCCATTAAAACGGCCGAAGATTTCATCGAGCAAGCCGCCAGCAGAAGCAGCATGAGCGGCGAGGAGTACCAAATCCAATGCGAGGCGGGACCCGTGGTGCCGAGCGGCCTTTGGCTGCGAACGGCGCTGAGCGGCTACCGTGCATCGCCCGGGCGGCACGTGAGCGCGAATCCGCCTCTCGGCCCATGAACGGCGCGCCGCGTCGAATAGCCCGGCAGGCAGGCCCGAGGCGCATGTTGTATTATTGAGCGCTGCGATGTCGTCAGTTTCGAGGATTGTTACGATGAAAACCTTGTTTTTACATCCGCCTTCATACGACGGTTTCGACGGTGGCGCCGGCGCGCGCTATCAGATGAAACGTGAAGTGCGCTCCTTCTGGTACCCCACCTGGCTCGCCCAACCGGCGGCGTTGGTGGAGGGCTCGAAGCTGATCGATGCGCCGCCGCACGGCCTAAATTTCGACGACATCGTACCGGAACTCAAGAATCGCGATCTGGTGGTGATGCATACCTCGACACCGTCCTTCAAAGCCGACGTCAAGACGGCGGAGATGATCAAGGCGATCAACCCTGCGGTGAAGATCGGGTTCATCGGCGCAAAAGTAGCGGTCGAACCGGAGAAGAGCCTGATCGCGGGACACGCGGTCGATTTCGTCGCCCGCAACGAATTTGATTTCACGATCAAAGAGGTGGCCGACGGCATGCCCTGGAGCGGGATCAAGGGTATTTCCTACCGCAATTCGGCGGGCACGATCGTGCACAACGAGGACCGTCAGGTTCTGGAGAACATGGATTCACTGCCGTGGGTGACGCCTGTTTACAAGCGCGACCTGGACGTCGAGAAATATTTCGGCGGGTATCTGAAGCACCCTTACATCTCTTTCTACACCGGACGCGGCTGCAAATCGCGCTGCACGTTTTGCCTGTGGCCCCAAACCGTGGGCGGGCACCGCTACCGGGTTCGCTCGGTGGAGAACGTTGTCGAGGAAATGAAGTGGGCCAAGAATGCCTTCCCTCAAGTGAAGGAATACTTCTTCGATGACGATACGCTGACCGATAACCTGCCGCGTGTCGAAGCGCTGGCGAAGGAACTGGGCAAGCTCGGCGTCACCTGGTCATGCAACGCGAAGGCCAATGTGCCGCGTAAAACGCTGGAAGTCATGAAGGCGAACGGCTTGCGCCTGCTGCTGGTCGGCTACGAGTCCGGCAATCAGCAAATCTTGATCAATATCAAAAAGGGCATGCACGTCGATTTCGCGCGCCGCTTCACCAAGGACTGCCACGAATTGGGCATTGTGATCCATGGCACCTTTATTCTGGGTCTGCCGGGCGAGACCAAGGAGACCATCCAGCAGACACTGGATTTCGCCAAGGAGATCAATCCCCATACGATCCAGATTTCTCTGGCGGCGCCTTATCCGGGGACATTTCTGTACCGCCAGGCGAAGGAAAACGGTTGGCTCTATAACGAGGAAATCGATCTTCTGACACAAGAGGGTACGCAAATTGCGCCGCTCACGTACCCGCATTTGAGCCACACCGAGATCTTCCAGTCGGTCGAGGACTTCTACAAGAAATTCTATTTCCGCCCCTCCAAGATCGCCTCCATCGTGGCTGAAATGATCAAGAGCCCGGAAATGATGAAGCGGCGGTTGCGAGAAGGGGTGGAGTTCTTCCACTTCCTGCGCTCGCGGCACGACGCTGCCTGAGTGTGCGGGGCGGCGTGAATTCCTCCTCCGTGATCCATGACGCGAGCCGGGAGGCCTTCGCTGCGGGACCGATTCGTGCCGGCAGCGAGGCGCACAAGATGCTTTTTTGCCGCACCCTGCTCGACACATTCAATCCGTACAAGCCGGCGGTCATCGACTGGCCGACGCTCGACGCGCAGGCGCGCAATCGCCTGGTCGAGCTGCCCATTTGGGACATCGCCGTTCAGACGGAAGGACGCGCGCGCCTCAATGTCGCCTCCTATGCCGCCGTCACCGCGGATCCCTTGCTGCGCAAGGCAATCGAGCTCAACGCCTTCGAGGAAGGGCGCCACAAACACGTGCTTTCCAATCTGGTTAAAGCCTACGGCATTGCGCTGGCGCCCGAGCCGGAGTACGTCGTGCGCGGCGATCCGGAATGGGCCTTCATGGTCACAGGCTACAGCGAGTGTATCGATAGCTTCTTCGCCTTCGGATTGTTCGAATCGGCCAAGCGGTCCGGTTTCTTCCCGGCGGAACTGGTCGAAACTTTCGAACCGGTGATCCATGAAGAAGCCCGGCACATCCTGTTTTTCGTCAATTGGGCAGCCTGGCATCGAAGAAACATGCCGCTTTGGCGGCGGCCGTGGTTCGAGCTCAAAGTCCTGGCGGTCTGGCTCTTCTTGATCTGGGAGCGCATCGGCATCGCACGCGATGTGGGAAGCGGCGTCCAGGACAACAATTTCACCATGACCGGTGCCAAGGCGATCGGCGATGATATCAACGTGGCTGAGCTGGTCGACATCTGTCTGGCTGAGAACGAGCGGCGCATGAGTGCCTATGATCGGCGCCTCTTGCGGCCGTTCGCGGTGCCGGCCCTGGCAGGCTTGGCGCGCCGTTTCATGCGATCGAGCCGCACGCCAACCGACCGCGCTTAAGGCTGGTATGAAATTGCGCATCGTCGTGATTGCGGCTCTGGGCGCCGCCCTGGCCTTCTATTTGGTGGCAGTCGTCGGCATTGGCGCGGTGTTTTCGGCTGCTGTCGCGGTCGGATGGGGCGGGTTCGCAATCCTGTGCGTGTACGTGCTGGGGCTGTTTTTGGTGCTCGGGATGGCGTGGCGCGTGCTGTTGCCGGACTCGAGGCGCTACCGCCTGTGGGCCTTTGTGGCAGCGCGCATGGTGCGCGACGCGGCCACCGAAGTGCTGCCTTTTTCGCAGCTGGGCGGCATCGTGTTCGGCGCGCGCACGGCGATCTTGAACGGCGTGGCGCCCGCCGTCGCCTTTGCCTCGACGGTCGTCGATGTGACCACCGAGCTGCTGGCGCAGGTGGTGTTCGTTGCGCTCGGGCTTGCGATCCTGAGTCAGCAGGGTCCCCACACCTCTTTCGCCGCATCACTGATCACGGCGTTGAGCGTAGGCTTGGGCGTGGCCGCCGGCGGCTGCGCCTTATTTTTCGCGTTGCAGCGACGCAGCGTGTGGTTGACGGGAAAGCTCGCCACGCGCTTGTTGCGCGGCGCGGGTGCGGCCAGCACCGCCGTTGCCGCCACGTTCGACGAGATTCATCGCTCGCCCGCGCGCATCGGCCTAGCCTCGGCGCTGCATTTCGCCGGCTGGATGGCGAGCGCGATCGGCACGTGGATCGCCTTTCGCCTGATTGGAGCTCACGTCGGCCTGCTGCCCGTGCTCGCCATTGAAAGTCTGGTCGGTGCGGCGCGCAGTGTCGCCGCCTTTGTCCCCAATGCGCTGGGTGTGCAGGAGGCGGCCTATGCGGTGCTCGCGCCGCTGTTTGGCGTCGGTGCGGAGTTCGGGCTGGCCGTTTCGCTGTTGAAGCGCGCCCGCGACATCGCGCTGGGCGTGCCCATATTGCTGGTGTGGCACGCCGCGGAAGGACAGCGCGCTCTCGCCAGGAAACCGACCGGCTAACCTTGAGCCGCTTTATCGGAGCCGCAGCCGCTCCCCATAGCCGGTCAGCTCCAAGTACCCGCGGCCGACTTGCAAGTTTCCGTCGAATGCGCGAACCGCACCCTCCCAATAGATGGCGCCCGTCGACAGCCGCGTATCGTTCTCCTGATCTTCGAACAGCGGCCGCAACGTAATTTCGTGCCCGTCCGTGCGCACCGTCCACTCCACCGGATAGGCGATGCCCGTGCGCGGTGATGTCCAGCGCCTGCCGGCGCGAAATTCCACATCCTCCGGTCGCAGAATCTGCGTGGTGCCGCTGCCGCTGCGAATCGTGCCGCCCGCCCAGCGTGGCCTGCCGTCCAGGCCGCGAATCTGAAATGCCATCAGTGCGCCGCCATCTTGCAAATTGATGCCAATCCAATCCCACCCTGCCGCCTCAGTATCGAGGTATTCGCTGGACCACTCGTGATCGAACCAGGCCTCGCCGGTTACCGGCGTCGCCGCGCCCCGGCGCGAGACTGTTCCGGCGACCCGCATATGCGGCAAGCTGTAGTAATAGCTCGCCGCCTGCGCCTGCGGTCCCTTGCGGCTGACTCCCTCTTCGCCATTGACCAGCGCGGCCTGTGTCGCGGACAAGGTGAGATCGAATGAAAAGTCACGCGCGGCAATTTTTGCGAGGTAGGTTTGCGCTTCGCGCTTCAGAGACCACCGATCGATCCAGACATCGGTGTTGCCCTCCGCGGCGCCCGCCAGCCCCAAGGCAGCGCGGCGAATCTTCTGGTCCTGCCACAACGTGCCGCGCTCAGGATCGCTCAACGCGCAGTGCGCGACCACGACTTGGCGCGGTGCGAAGCTGCTCGGATTATCGGCGTCAATGCGCGGCCTGGTGCGAAAAAATGTAATTTGGAATCCAAGCGACTCGCCGTGCGCCGTCAGCAGCCAGCCCGTGACATACCACCATTCGGTTCGAAACTGCGGATGGCTGCCCAAGTCTTCTGGAAACCTCAGGGGATGCCCGGCTATGACGGGCGGGTAAGCGTTCTGCGCCGCCGCCAGCAGCGAGGCGAGACTCATCGCCAGCAGCAGGAGCGGCTTGCTCACCAATCCTCGCGCACCGCGCGGACCGCGTCTTGACTCAGGGCGGCGCGCCCGCTCCAGACCGCAGTGAGGGCGGCCGCGCCGATCAATACCAGGCTGAGCAGCGCCAGCGGCCGCACCGGTACGTCCAGATCAATGCTCCAATTGAAGGACTGGCGATTGATCACGTAGACCAACACCAAGCTCAAGGCGAGACCCAGTGCCAGCCCGTAAATGACACCGAAGGCGCTGGTGAGGATGCCCTCGTCCGCCAACATGCCGATGATTTGCCTGCGACGCATGCCGATGTGTCGCAGCATGCCGAATTCGGCGCGGCGGGCGAGGGCGGTCGAACCGGCGGCAAAACTCACTCCCGCGAGCCCAATGATGACGGCGATCGCTTCGAGTGCGTAGGTAATGGCGAAGGCGCGATCGAATATCTGCAGCGATCTGGCATGCAGCGCGGTGGTGCTCGTGATCTCGACGGCGTCGCCGTCGCTGAAGCAAGCGTGCAGCAGCTTTTCGACCGACAGCGCATCGGCGCCGGACTCGAGCCAGATCGAGCCTTCGTTCGCACTGGCATCGGCGGTAGCGGCTCGATAGGTCCGCAGGGAGATCGCGATCGAGCCGGAGAGGCGCGCGTAATCGCGCCATACGCCGGCCACCGCGAAGGGCTGCATGCGTGCGTCCAGCGGCAGCAGAATCGTGTCGCCCACTTGGTAGCCGTAGATATCCTGCAATGCTTCGGAAATCCATGCCGGCGGATGCTCGCCGCGCTCAACCGGTGCGGTTCGCAGCAGCGGCAATTCCTCGGCAGTTTGGCGCTCCGTCGCGCCGCGTGCGATCAGCGTCACCGGCGCGCGCTGCGCGTCGAGCAGCAGGTGCCGGGTTCTGCGAAACTCAACCCGCGCAACGCCGGGTATCGAGGCAATCTTGGCCTGATCCGCGCCGGACCAAAATGCCGTGTCATTGCCGAATGGCTCGCGCAGCTGCAGGTCCGCGGGCAGCAGTTTGCCGAGCCAATGGTCGAAGGACACGCGGAATGAATGGATCATGATGGCCATGGCCACCATCAGGCTGAAACTGACGATGATCGACGCGAGGCTCAAGGCAGACAAGCCGACATTTTCCCGCAATTGTGCCACCGCGGTGTCCAGCACGATGCGGTGGGTGCGTGGCGCAAACATCAAGCCCTTCAGGGTGACCGCCGGCACCAACAGGACGGCGCCCAGCAGCAGTGCCGCGATCGCGGCGTAGCCAAACAGCGGCAGGCCGTTGATGGGCGGCAGCCAAGCCAGCGCGGACCCGAGTATCAGCAGCGCGCAGCCTGAGCGCCAGCGCGCGCGCGCGACGATCTGGTAGTCGCCATCGCCGCCCTTCAACGAGCGCGCCGGCGCTTGGCCCGCTGCGTGGCGGGCCGGCATCCAGGCGCCGATGCCGGCGACGAAAATTCCAATCGCAAGGAAGCCCAACAATTGCAGCGGTGCGGCTCGAAGCGCGGCGCCCACGGTGCGCAGCTGTCCTCTGCCCAGATCCGCCGTGAGAATTTTCAGTATCGCAGCTGCCGCGAGCGTGCCGAGCATCACGCCGATGAGCGATCCAAGCGCGCCGATCGCCAGTCCCTCGCCCAGCAGCGCGCGGCGCAGCTCGCCTTGCGTCACGCCGAGCGCACGCAACAGAGCCAGAGATCGGCGCCGACGCAGCACCGACAGCGACTGCGTGGAAAACACCAGGAAAGCGCCGGTGAACAGCGCGACCAGCGCCAGCATGTTCAGATTCACCCGGTAGGCTCGGGTCACGGTGACGGCTCGATCGCGTTCGACCTGCGGCGCAATGGCCAGAACGCCGGCCGGCAGGAGTTTTCCCAGATCGCGGCGCAACGAATCCACATCCGTTCCGGGCGCCAACCGCAGGTCGATGCGATTGACGCGGCCCAGTGCATTGAAGGCCCATTGCGCCGAGGCGATGTCCATCAACCCCAAGGGCTGCGCAAAGGCGCTTTCCGGCAATACGCCCAGTACGCGCAGTGCCCTGACCGCACTGCCGACGGTGACCGGCAGCCGATCACCGCGGCGCAGCTTCAACGCCTGTGCAGCGGCGCTGCTCAGGTAAATCGTATCCGGATCAAATAGCGGAAAGACGCCATCGCCGATTTCTGCCATGAGGGCGGGCTGCAATTCCGCCGCTTGGAAGGGATCGATGCCCAACACCCTGAGCGTTTCGTTGCGTCCGGCAAGCGCCACGTCGAGTTCCAATACCGGACTGGCGGCCTGCACGGAGGGATTGCGCGCAAAATCGGCATAGACCTGTTCGGTGAAACCTTCGCGTGGACCCCGAATCACGATGTCGGCCTCGCCGACCAGCTGCTTGGTGGCCAAGCCGAACTCATTGAGCGCTGAGCTGTTGACCAGATACACGGATGAGCCCAAGGCCACCCCGAGCGCCAGGGCGAGTACGGTCACCGCAAATCGGGTTGGCTGTTCGCGAATCTGGGCGAGCAACAACATCCGCCATAGGCTGAACGCACCCCTCACCGCGCCGGCTCCACGGCGTGCAGCCCGCGAGCGTCGAGCACCAGGATGCGATCCGCCGTGTCCGCGGCCATTCTCGAGTGAGTGATCAGAATGCCGGCACCGGCGTTGGCTTTGACTTGCGCGCGCAGCAGGGAAAGAATTTGCGCCGCACTGCGCGTGTCGAGATTGCCGGTCGGCTCGTCCGCCAGCACCAAGCGCGGACGATGCACCAAGGCGCGCGCAATCGCCGCGCGCTGAATCTCGCCGCCCGAGAGTTCTCGTGCGTGGCGGTGCGCCAGCGCCTCGATGCCCACGGCGCGCAACATTTCCCGGGTGCGCTCGCCACGCTCCGGTTCCCCGATGCCGAGCAAATCCAACGGTAGCGCAACATTTTGTTCGACCGACAAATACGGCAGAACATGGAAGGCCTGAAAGACAAAGCCGACCGAGCGGCGCCGCAACAGCGTCGCCGCGTCATCGCTCACGGTGGCAAGGTCGATGCCCTCGAGCAACACCCGGCCGCTGTCGGCCCGATCGAGTCCCGCCAACACGTTGAGCAGCGTCGACTTGCCGACGCCGGACTCGCCCATGACGGCAAGGTATTCGCCCGGCCGAACCGTCAGCTCGACGCCCTCAAAGATCGCAGGCCGATCGGATGAAAAGCGCTTGCTTAAGTTCTCAAGCCGAACGATGGGGTCAGGCGGCAGCGGAATTCTCAGACAGGCTCCCAGCCCGCCGGCCTCAAGCGGCGTCGACTCCAATCACGGCCTTGACCTCCAAGAAGTCGCGCAATCCGAACTCGCCCCACTCGCGGCCGTTCCCGGACATTTTGAACCCTCCAAAGGGCGTGTTCATGCTTCCTGATGCGCCATTGATCGTGACTTGACCGGCCCGAATGCGTGCGCCGATGCGGCGCGCATGCAAATTGTCCTTCGACCACACGTACGCCGCCAATCCGTAGGGCGTGTCGTTGGCGATTTGCACGGCTTGTTCTTCATTGTCATAGGGCAGAATGCACAGGACCGGTCCGAAGATCTCTTCGCGCGCAATCGTCATGTCATTGCGTACATTGGAAAATATCGTCGGCTTGACGAAGTAACCTTTGGTGAGTCCGTCGGGGCGCCCCGAGCCGCCGATGACGACCTTGGCGCCCTCCGCGATGCCCTTCGCGATATACCCCGACACCCGCTCGAACTGCAGCTTCGACACAACGGGCCCCAAATTGGTTTTCTCGGACGAGGGGTCACCCGTGACCACCGATTCGGCCACGCGCTTGGCAATCGCCTCCACCTCGGCCAATTTTGCGGCGGGCACCAACATTCGCGTCGGCGCATTGCAGGATTGTCCGGAATTTTGGAATACATGGAGCACGCTTTTGGTCACGGCTCGCTCGAAATCCGCGTCTTCGAGCAGTACGTTGGGCGATTTGCCGCCGAGTTCCTGATGCACGCGTTTGACCGAGGCGGCCGCGTTCCTGGCAACTTCGGAGCCGGCGCGGGTGGATCCGGTAAAGGACACCATGTCCACCTCGCGGTGCGAGGACAGCGGCGCGCCGACACTGGTGCCGTCGCCGTTGATGAGGTTGAACACGCCGGCGGGGACGCCCGCCTCGTGCAGCACCTTCGCCCAGAGGATGGCGCTGAAGGGCGAATACTCGGAAGGTTTGAGCACCATGGTGCATCCCGCCGCGAGCGCCGGCACCACCTTGGCGGCGACCTGATTTATCGGCCAGTTCCAGGGCGTGATCAAGGCGCAGACGCCGACCGGCTCTTGGACAAGGCGCACCGTGCCGTGCATCTCCTCGAATTTGAAGGTCTTCAACACCTCGATCATGGCACTGATGTGGCCGACGCCGATGCCCGTCTGGGAGCCTTTCGATAGGGTGATGGGGGCGCCCATTTCAGCGGAAATCGCCTGAGCTATTTCATCGTAGTGCGCCTTGTAGGCGGCGAGTATCCGTTCCATGAGCGCCAGCCGCTCGGCCGGAGAGCTGCGCGAGTACCCATCGAACGCGCGGCGCGCGGCCATGACGGCGCGATCGACATCCTTGCTGCCGCCCATCGATATCACGCCCGCAACCTCCTCGGTAGCCGGGTTGATTACTTGCAATTCCTTGGGTTCGACCGGATTGACCCAGGCGCCATCGATGTAGAACAGCCGATTGTCATATGTCATTGCCGAACCCCTTCACTACGCGGTTACTTCCTCACCCGCATTCTACCTGCTGACCGGGCAATTCGCAGGGTGCATGATTGCAGAGGTTATGGCGCGGTATACGCGGCAGGCCTGTCTCCAGAGGCCGACTATGGCCGCATGGCACATCAACAGGCATGATTCGCGTGGGGTTTTGCCGCCATAGTTCGCATTTTGGACCTCCCATAATTGTTAGGCTCCTGTTTATGAGACATATCAGCATACTGCTTGCCGTGGCAGCATTGCCCGGCTTCCTTGGCCCGGCGACGGGCTCGTGGGCGGCTGCAACGGAATGGAACCCGGTGCGCTCGCATCCGGTGGAGATCGGGCCGCAGGCGATACGGTTGGTGGTGGGCTTCAGGGCCACGCCCGAAAATTCGGCGACCAAGGCGATCAGGGCGCGCGCCGAGTCGCAGGCCAGGCGAGTCACCCAGGCGCAAACTTCCGCGGCAGATGTCGTCGCACTAAGCCAGCGTACGGGGATCGCGTGGGCAAGCTCGCGTCAAATTACACCGAGCATGCATGTCGTATTTCTGCAGAAGGCGCTCTACGGTGCGGACGTCGATGCGGCGCTTGCCAAGTTGCGCGGCGATGCTTCGGTGGCGTCGGCGGATGTTGACGAGCGGCGTTATCCACACGCCGTTCCGAACGATCCCCTGTTTGGTCCGACAGGCTCCGCCACGGGGCAGTGGTACATGCTGACCCCGAACCCGGCGGGGGACGCGGCGGCGACCGACGCCGTCTCTGCCTGGGATATTACCAAGGGCAGTTCCGGCACCGTCATTGCCGATATCGATTCCGGCATCCGCTTCGATCATCCCGATTTATTAAGAGCCGGATTCGGCGGGCGGCTCCTGCCCGGCTATGATTTCGTCAGCGAGGATTTGAACCGTACGACCGGTGCCGCATTAGGCACATTTTTAATCGCCAATGACGGCGACGGCTACGATCCGGATCCGTCGGACCCGGGCGATTGGGTCAGCGCGACCGACTTGCAAAACTCACTGTTCCCGCCGAGCCAGTGCGGCGATCCGAACAATGGCAATGGACCGGTCAACAGCTCATGGCACGGCACGCGCGTCATGGGGGTGCTGGGCGCCATCACGGACAACAATGTCGGCATTGCCGGGATGACCTGGAACCCCTACTTGCTGCCGGTTCGGGCACTGGGCAAGTGCGGGGGCTATGATTCCGACATTATCGTCGGGATTCAGTGGGCCGTGGGCATGCCGGTCACGGGGGTTCCCGACAATCCGTACCCGGCCGATATCGTCAATTTGTCCATCGGCGGGGCCGGAAGCTCGTGCCCGTTATCTTACCTGCAACTCTTCGATACGCTGACCACCATGGGTGTGTTGGTGGTCGCGTCGGCAGGTAACGAGAGTGGACCGGTGGATATACCGGGCCGATGCCCGGGCGTTCTGGCAGTCGCCGGCCTGCGCAATGTGGGCACAAAGGTCGGTTACAGCAGTTTAGGCCCGGAAGTCGGTATTGGCGCGCCTGCCGGCAATTGCGTCAGTTCTTCCGGACCGTGCCTGCGCTCGATTGATACCACGGTGAATGAAGGCGCTACCGTTCCTGGCGCCAATTTCTACACCGACCAGGCAAATCCAAACCTCGGCACCAGCTTTTCTGCGCCTATCGTTTCGGGCATCGCGGCGCTGATGCGCGCAGCGAATGCGAATCTCACGCCGCCGCAGCTGATCGCGCGCATCAAGGCCAGCGCCACGCCGTACCCGACACCGGCGGGTGTGGCGCTGTGCGTCAACGGCTCGACATCCAGTGTCGAATGCACCTGCACCACGACGACCTGCGGCGCGGGCATGGTCAATGCGTTCAGCGCCGTCAAAGCGGCGCTCAATCCAATCGCGGCGGTGAAGATACCAACCGGATTTATATCGGGCAGCGGCACCTTCGACGCCGGCGGCAGCGCGCCGGCCTGTCATGCCACGATCGTCTCTTATGCCTGGGCCAGTACTCCGGCAATTCAAATTGTTTCAGGCGCGGCGAGCCCGGCCGTGAACGTGATGGCGAGCGGCGCGGGAACCCTGACATTGGTCGTGACGGATTCGGCAGGCAAAATGGATACGGCGATTGTCACCTTCACCGCGAGCGGCGCGACGAGTCCCGCGCCGTCCACGGCGGGTACCGCTGCATCCGCCTGCGTCGCTCCCTTGACGGTGACGCCGGCAGCGCCGAGCGTGACCGCGGCGTTTTTGCCGGCCAGCGTTGCGGTGAATGCGCCGGCTGCGCTCGTCGTGACCTTGGGTAATTCGAACGCGTATGCATTGACGCAATCGGGAATCACCGTGTCGCTGCCGGGCAATTTGACGTTGGGCTCGCAAGGTCCGACGAGCACCTGCGGCGGCGCAGCGTTGGCGCTGACGAGCACCGCCGGGAGTGTGACCTTATCCGGGGCGAATATTCCCGCCAAAGGAAGCTGCGATATCTCCGTGAGCGTGCAGAGCGCGACGGACGGCATGTACACCGCCAGCATTCCTTCCAACGCACTCGTGACCGGTCCGGCGGGAAAGAACGCGGCGCCGGCCTCCGCGACCCTGACGGTGACCGCGGCCGGCAGAACGGGCGGCGGCGGTGAGCTGGATTGGCTGGATATCATGCTGGTGATGGGAGTTCTGCTCATGGTCCGAGGACAGGCGGCAGGGCGCACGCGCCGCTAGCTCCCGGAGGCGCAGCGCGGGAGGATGGCTATATAATCCGCGGGATGGCAACTCCCCCTTCACGGCGTGCGACGATTCAAGCGGTCAAAATCCATCGCGACGGGCGCGGCACGTTGTTCGAGCCGCTGACGGACGGCGAATTGCAAGCCCAGAGAAATGTGCACGTCGTGCTCACCCAACCCAACGAAGTGCGGGGCAATCACGTGCATAGGACGGCGGTTGAAACCACCACGGTGGTGGGGCCTTGCCGGGTGCGGCTGAAGGAGGAGGGTGAGATCAAGGACATCGACGTGGCGGCGGGAGACATACTGCGATTGACGATCCCGCCCGGTGTCGTGCATGCATTTCGCAATACCGGCAGTTCCGCCATGGTGCTCGTGTCCTTCAGCACCCATGTGCATGATCCCGAAGGCGCCGATACGCAGCGGGAGCAGATTCTGTGAGTTGGCGCAGGCCGGAATTTCGCTGAGCGCGGCCGCGCCGATCCTCACCTGGCGTGAGACCCGCCACCTCCTCCGGGAATATCCAGTTCGTAGCCACGCTTGAAATCGCGAATATGCTTCTCCATCCACTCCTTGGCCTGTTCGCTCTTTTTGAGCTTGATCGCCTCGATGATCTTGCTCTGTGCCGCCTGAATTCGCGCGCGCGCCTGCGGCACCCGATCGATCAGCTGCGTCAGCGTCGGCGTCAACAGCAGGTTCAGCGGCGCTTGCGACAGCGCCAAGACCTGATTGCCGCTGGCCGCCGCCACTGCGGTAAAGAAATCCCCCACCGCTGAGACCGCGCCCGCGGTATCGGTGATGTCGCGCTTGAAACGTGCGCTGGCGCGCGTCAGCCCGAGCAGCTGGGCAGCCGTGCGCCGCGCCGCGGCGTATTGGGCCGCAGCGGGTTCGATTGCCATCATGGCTTCCCACAATTCCATGAAGGTTACATCGTGCAGGGCCAGCGCGCGGCTCACGCCGGAACTGACCCGACGCGGTTCCGGACGCGTGACGCGCAGACGCTTCTCGCCGCGTTCTCGTCCGAGCAATCCGTGCACCTCCAGTTCGCGGATCGCCTCGCGAATCGTCGAGCGGTTGACGCCGAATTGGCGCGCCAGGTCGGTCTCGGAGGGCAGGGCATCGCCGGTGCGCAAGGTTCTCGCGACGATGCGCTGCTCGATCAGGTTCGCGATCTGCCGATAGGCGGGGTGATCATCGAGCGGCACGAATAGATCGCTCAAGCGCCTTCACCAAAGAGTTCGCGTCCGATCAGCATGCGGCGAATCTCCGACGTACCGGCGCCGATCTCGTAGAGCTTGGCGTCGCGCAGCAGTCTGCCCGTGGGATAGTCGTTGATGTAACCGTTGCCGCCCAATAGTTGAATCGCATCGAGCGCGGCGCGCGTTGCCGCTTCGGCGCAGAACAGAATGCACGCGGCGGCATCCTTGCGCGTGTAGTCGCCGCGGTCGCACGCCGCGGCCACCATGTATACGTAGCTGCGGCAGGCGTTCAGGGAGGCATACATGTCGGCGAGCTTGCCCTGCACGAGCTCGAAGGTGCCGATGGGCTGACCGAATTGCTTGCGTTCGCGCACGTACGGCACCGCCACGTCCAGCGCCGCTGCCATGAGACCGAGCGGTCCCCCGGACAGCACCACCCGTTCGTAGTCGAGCCCGCGCATCAAGACATTCACGCCCTGATTCTCGGTGCCCAACAAATTGGCGGCCGGGACCGCGCAGTCGTCGAACACCAATTCGCTGGTGCTGGAGCCGCGCATCCCTAACTTGTCGAGCTTTTGCGCCGCCGCGAATCCCGTGAAACCTTTCTCGATGATGAAGGCGCTGATGCCGCGCGAGCCTGCCTCGGGCGCGGTCTTGGCGTACACCACCAGAACATCGGCCTCCGGCCCATTGGTGATCCACATCTTGCGTCCGTCGAGCACGTAGTGGTCCCCCCGGCGGACCGCCTTGAGCTGCATCGACACCACGTCGGAACCGGCGCCGGGCTCGGACATGGCGAGTGCGCCCACATGCTCGCCGCTGATGAGCTTTGGCAGGTAGCGTTGCTTCTGCGAATCGGAGCCGTTGAGGGCCAGCTGGTTCACGCACAGATTGGAATGTGCGCCATAGCTCAGGCCCACGGCGCCCGACGCTCGCGAGATCTCTTCCATCGCGACGGTGTGCGCGAGATACCCCAGACCCGCGCCGCCGTCTGCCGCGCTCACCGTGAGCCCGAGGAGGCCAAGATCCCCGGCTTCGCGCCAGATATCGCGCGGAAATTCATTGCTGCGGTCTATTTCCTGCGCGCGCGGCGCGATGCGCTCCGCGGCGAAACGGCGCACCTGATCGCGGACGGCATCGATCTCCTCGCCGAGACCAAAGGTGAACTCTCGATATGCGGAATTGGCCATTTGTGCCGGCCCCCATTGTCATCGGACCAGGATCGTTGGATAATCGGACAGTCCGACAATTCTGCCACGCCCGGTGCCACAAAGCCATGGCCAAATTTGCCTCGCAAATCGATATCCGATCCAAGGACTTTGCCGATAACCGCGCGGCCATGCAGGCGCTGGTCGATGAGCTGCGCAGCACGCTGCGCCGCAATGCGGCCGGCGGCAGCGCGGCGGCGCGCCACAAGCACACCAAGGCGGGCAAGTTGCTGGCGCGCGAGCGGATCGCGGCATTGCTCGATGCGGGTTCACCGTTCCTGGAACTCTCGCCGCTGGCCGCCCAGGGTGTCTATGGCGAGGAATTGCCCGGCGCGGGCCTCATTACCGGCATCGGCCGGGTGTCGTCGCGCGAATGCATGGTCGTCGCGAATGATCCGACCGTGAAAGGCGGCACTTACTATCCGCTCACGGTGAAGAAGCATCTGCGCGCGCAGGAGATTGCGGCGGACAATGCGCTGCCCTGCATTTATCTGGTCGAAAGCGGCGGCGCGTTCCTGCCGAAGCAGGATGAAGTGTTCCCCGACCGCGAGCACTTCGGCCGCATCTTTTTCAATCAGGCGCGCCTCTCGGCGCAGGGCATCGCGCAGATCGCGGTGGTGCACGGTTCGTGCACGGCGGGCGGCGCGTACGTTCCGGCCATGTCCGATCACGCCATCATCGTGCGCAATCAGGGCAGGGTTTTTCTCGGCGGACCGCCGCTGGTCCGCGCGGCCACGGGTGAGGAGATCGACGCGGAATCCTTGGGCGGCGCGGATGTGCACTGCCGCCGCTCCGGCGTCACCGACTACTATGCTGAAAACGATACCCACGCGCTGGCCTTCGCGCGGCGCGCCGTCGCGCGCCTGCGCGCGCCCACGCTGCGAGCGGCGCGAGCAGAGTCCGCGACGAGCGCTGCGGACAATCCCTTTGATCCCGCGGAACTGTACGGCATCATCCCGCAGAATTCCCGCAAGCCCTACGATGTGCATGAACTCATCGCGCGGCTGGTCGACGGCGCGTGGTTCGATGAGTTCAAGGCGTTGTACGGCACCACGCTGGTGTGCGGTTTTGCCGATATCCACGGCACCACCGTGGGGATCCTCGCGAACAACGGTATTCTGTTCTCCGAGAGTGCGCTGAAAGGCACGCATTTCATCGAGCTGTGCTGTCGAGAAAGCATTCCCCTGGTATTTCTGCAGAATATTGCCGGCTTCATGGTGGGCCAGGCAGCCGAAGCCGGCGGCATCGCCAAGGACGGCGCCAAATTGGTGACCGCCGTGGCCTGCGCGGCGGTTCCCAAGTACACCGTGGTGATCGGCGGCAGTTTCGGCGCCGGCAATTATGCGATGTGCGGCCGTGCCTACGGCCCGCGCTTCCTGTTTCAGTGGCCGAATGCCCGCACCTCGGTAATGGGAGGCGAGCAGGCGGCCAGCGTCCTGGCAACGATCAAGCGCGAAGCGCTGGAACGCGGCGGGGAAAGCTTCAGCGATGCCGAGGAAGAAAAGCTCAAGGCGCCCATTCGCGAGCAATTCGAGCGGCAGGGACACCCTTACTATGCCTCCGCGCGGCTGTGGGATGACGGTGTCATCGACCCGCTCGACACCCGCAGAATTTTAGGACTGGCCCTCGCGCTGACGCGCGCCCAGGAATCCGCCGCCACCCGCTTCGGCGTGTTCAGGATGTGAGCCGATGATCCGACGAATACTGGTTGCCAACCGGGGCGAAATCGTTTGCCGTATTGCGCGCACGGCGCGGCGTCTGGGCCTGACCACGATCGCGGTCTATTCCGATGCCGATCGCCAGGCGCAGCACGTGCGTAGCGCCGATGAGGCGTATCACCTGGGAGCGGCGCCCGCCGCGGAGAGCTATCTTCATATCGGCAAGCTCATCGCGCTGGCCCAACGCGTGGGCGCGGATGCCATTCATCCTGGTTATGGATTTTTGTCGGAGAACGCCACCTTTGCCCAGGCCTGTGTCGATGCCGGTCTGATCTTCATCGGACCGCCGGCCGCGGCCATCAAGGCCATGGGATCGAAGAGCGCCTCCAAGGCAGCCATGGCGGCGGCGGGTGTGCCGGTCGCACCCGGCTATCACGGCAGCGAACAGTCGGCGCAGCGCCTCATTGACGAGGCAGGACGCGTGGGATATCCGCTCATCATCAAGGCCAGTGCGGGAGGCGGCGGCAAGGGCATGCAGGTGGTGCATTCCGCCGCCGAGGTGCCGGCCGCGGTCGAGTCGGCGCGCCGTCTGGCGCGCACCGCTTTCGGCGACGATCGGCTGCTGCTGGAGCGCTACTTTCCGCTTGCGCGCCACGTCGAGGTGCAGGTTTTTGCCGATGCGCACGGCCAGACGATCAGCCTGTTCGATCGCGACTGTTCGGTGCAGCGCCGCCATCAGAAGATCATCGAGGAAGCGCCGGCGCCGGACCTGCGCGACGCGGTGCGCGCTGCGATGGCGCAGGCGGCGATCAAGGCGGCGCAAGCCGTGGGTTACGTCGGTGCGGGCACGGTCGAATTCTTGGTCGATGAGGCACAGAATTTCTACTTCATGGAGATGAACACCCGGTTGCAGGTGGAACATCCGGTGACCGAAATGATCACCGGCATCGATCTGGTCGAGTGGCAATTGCGCGTTGCACAGGGCGAGCCGCTGCCGCAAATTCAGAACATCGCTTGCCGCGGATTTGCCGTGGAGGCGCGTTTGTATGCGGAGGATCCTGCGCGCGACTACTTGCCGAGCGTGGGGCGCATCGCGTACCTGCGCTGGGCCGCCACGCCGCCAGGACTGCGTCAAGACACCGGCGTCCAAGCGGGTGACGAAGTATCCAGCTACTACGATCCGATGCTCGGCAAGGTCATCGCCTGGGGAGAGACACGCGCCATGGCCATCGATCTGTTGCAGCGCGCATTGGGCGAAATCGAGATCGTGGGTGTTGCCACCAACCGGGCCTTGCTGTCGAGCGTGCTCGCCGATGCGGCGTTTCGCCGCGGGGCGGTGGCAACGAATTTCTTGAGCGAACGCAAGGACCAGTTGCGCTTCGGCGAGCCGGACGCCACCCCGAAGGACATTGCGCTCGCCGCCGTCTGGTGTGCCACACGGCGCACCGAGGGCAACGCGCTTTGGGAGGATACTCGCGGCTGGCGCCCGGCGGCGCCGGCGATCACGACTTGGGCGTTCGGGAAATGGGCCGCGAGCGTCGAGGCGGCGGGGGCGGATCGCTACCTGGCGCGGGTCGAGGAGCAGGAATCTTCGATTCGGATTCTCGCGCGCGATGCGACGTCGCTGCAGGTCGAATGCGATGCTGACATGCACCACTTGCGCGTGTTCGAAACGGCCGCCGTGCTGCATTTATTTGCCAACGGACGCCACGTGGCGCTCGATGTCACGCGCACCGACGATGCACTGCAGGCAATCGGTGCGCCGGAGCAGGGCTCTTTGCTCACCCCGCTGCCGGGGACCATCGTGGCCGTGCACGTCGCCTCAGGCCAGCAAGTCGCGCGCGGTGCGCCGCTCATCACCGTCGAGGCCATGAAGATGGAACACACGCTGACCGCACCCTACGATGGCGTCGTGTCGCGCGTGGCCTTCGGGTTGGCAGACCGGGTTCAGGCCGGCGCGATTCTGGTGGAACTCGCGCCGCTTTAAGCGCCGATCGCGGCGGCCAGCCGGCCGGCCTGGTCGAGTGCCGGCAGGGTCACTCTGAAGCGGGTCTCCCGACCCACGATGCTGGCGAGCGCGATCTTGCCGCCGGCGCCATGCACATAGCGGCGCACGAGCGACATGCCGGTGCCGTGCCGGGCATCTGCGCTGGTTTCTGCCATGGTCGTGAAGCCGGATTTGAAAATCAATTTGATCGCCTGACGATCGCGCAGCTGCCTGGCATCCTCCTCGGACAGCAAGCCTTTGGCAACGGCGACACTGCGCACCCTTTCCGGATCCAAGCCACGGCCATCGTCTTGGAAGAGCATCTCGAAGCCGTTGCCCGGGGCCGAATGGAAATCCAGGTGCAGCGCGGCAACGGACGGCTTGCCGGCTTCCTCGCGCTCGGCAGCAGTCTCGATACCGTGGACCACTGCATTGCGGATGAGCTGGATGGCCACATTTTTCACCGTAGCCTGATAGCGAGCCGGCACCAAGTCCAGCCCGCTGCACGCGAGCGCCACGGTCTTGTGATTTTCCTGCGCCACCAGATCGGTCAGCGTCACCAGTGTGCTTTCGAGGCTGCCGACGGCGGCCATGCGCTGTGCGGGCGCCGATGCGTGCCGCGCCATTTCGGCAAGGAACCTCGGCGCCTCGATGATCTGCGTGCCGTTCTCGGTGACGCGCGCATCCGGCGCGTCGGGTTCCGTGTCACGCACCGGTGCTGCCTGCGATGTCAGGGTTCGCAGCAGCGCAAACTGTCCGTACAGCGAATCGAGCTTGACCGCCAGCGGCAGGAAGTCGCCGCCGCTCAAGGTTTCGCGGCTGCGCAATTCCTGCAGCGCATCTTCGAATTCGCGCGCGGCACCCTGCAAACCGCTCAACTTGAACGCGGCGGCGTCGCGGCGGATCCGATCGACTTCTTCCAGGGTCTCTTCGAGCTTGTGGCGAAATGCCCCGGTCTCGCGCGCGGGCTTTTTCAATACGCCATTGATGGTCTTCATCGAGGCATCGGTCTTTTGCAGGAAGGCGCCGAAGCGCGTGCCGCCGGCTTGCAGGACGCTGCGCAGAATCTCGCCCTGCGTGAGCACGTGCACGCGCAGGTCTTCCAATTCGCGCAGCTCCTGTACGCGCGCGGTGATGTCGGTTACCCGCACCATCCAGGAGCGTGCTTCGAGCGGCAGGTCGACGCTGCTGAATTCGAAGGCGTAGTGGGCGCTCACGAAGCCGCCGTCCGCGTCGCCCAGTTTCACCTCGACGTCCTGCAGCGGATTGGCCTGGTCGCTCTCGCCGTGCGCCGGATCGAGCAGGCGGGTCAGGTAGGCACGCAGCACGCCCAGCGTCTTGGCGGAAACCAGCGGTCCAATCAGTTTCTCGACCGTCAAATTGGCGAAGTCGCGGCGGCGAAACAGCGCCCCCAGGGACGAAGATACCTGCGGTTGGATCTTACCTTTCGAATCGATGAGAAACAGCCCGATGGAACTGGTCTTCAGAATGGCGTCCGTCAGGCGATGGCTGGCGTTCAGGATTTCCTGTTTTTCGCGCTCGTGGCGTTTCGCGGAGATGAACATGGCCGCAACAGCGTGCCAAACCGCAGGCACCCGGGGCATGATGGGATTCACAGCCTAACGCAGGCGATTGACTTATTATGCGCCGTCGCGGCAGCCTGTGACGCGCGTCACGCTCCTGCGCCCCTCCGGCTAGGCGACGGCGGCCATGGGGCCTAAGTCGGCGAGCAATTCATCCACCGATGCGTAGCGGGCGCTTTGCCGTTTCGCCATGAGGCGATCGAGCAGGGGCTGCTGCATGGAGGTGGCCTCGGGCAATTGCGGAACCGGGGAACTCGTGTGCTGCGACATGATGGCCACGGCGCTGCGGCCGCCGTAGGGTCGCTGTCCGGTCAGCATTTCGTAAAACATGACGCCCAGGCTGTATAGGTCGGTGCGCACATCGACGCGCAGACCTTGCGCCTGCTCCGGGCTGATGTAATACGGGGACCCCAGGACCTGGCCGACGCCGGTGTTGCCCACCTCGTCGCGCGAGCGGCGCGCCAGACCGAAATCGATCAGTACCGGGGAATTGTCCTCGCGCAACATGACATTCGCAGGCTTGAGGTCTCGATGCAATATTCCAAATACGTGGATGACGCGCAGCGCCTCCCCGATGGCGCGCAGATAGTAGAGACTCTCATCCACGCTCAAGGGGTTTCGCAGCCGATCGCGCAGGTCGCCGCACGGAAAGTATTCCATCGCCAGGTAGAGGTGGCCGGGCAGCGAGCCGAAGTCGTAAATCTCTGCGATCGCGCGATGCGTAATGCTGGAGATGATCTCGTACTCGCGCTGGAAGCGCTCGGCATCGCCCAATTCCCGCTCCGACTCGCCGCGGGTCATTGCCTTGAGAACGACATTTCTGCGCAGCCGTTCGCTGCGGGCCAAGAACACCGAGGAGAAATTGCTGGTCGCTATCTCCTTGACGATCGAATAGCCGGGTACCTCGATGATGGTCGAATGCTCACTCTGCGCCATCATGGCGGCTGCCTGCGCGGCGATGCGCCGTTTCGCGCAGGCCTCCCCCACCGCCGCAAGCAACTGGTCCCGCGTGATTTGCGCCAGCGGCAGGTAGTCCTTGGCGCCGGCTTTGAGCGCTCGAACGGCCGACATTTCATTGCCATTTTCAGCGAGCAAAATGCAATACAGCGCAGGTTGCATGCGCAGGAGTTGAGTCATCGTACTGATGGCGGTACCGGCCAGACCGTCGTGGGCAAAATCAGCTTGCAGGATGACGGCGTCGGGCGTGCGCTCGCCGATCAGACGGCTCAAAGGGGCCGATTCGCCCTCGAGGAGCGTCGTCACCTGAGCGCTCGGCCAGTGACTCGTGACATGGTGCGTCAGCCATTGCAAACGTTTGCTGTCACCCCCCACGACGACCAGAATTGGACCCAAGTCTGCCATGCCGACTAGGGTAGTCGGTGATTGCCCCGGATTGCCCGTGGGGAATTCACATTTCGGGGCCCCAGGGCGCGAATACCTTGAAAATTGCTCCGTTTAGCCTAGAAAATTGCAACCTGTACCCCAATTCGGGGTCAGTCATTTCAATGCGGGATCATTCATTGGCCAGAGGACGTATTTCAATGGGAAGCATCAGAACTTGGTCGCTCGCGGCTGTCGCGGGCATGTTTGTGATGGTCATCGCTCATCAGCGCTCGAATGCCGACGCGGGCCCGGCCCCATCGGCCGCACCGACGCTGGCTGCCTTAGGCCCCGCCGGCGCCGCAACCGGCGGCGCTGCAACCGGCGGCGCTGCAACCGGCGGTGCCTCAACCTCACGCGTGACCGGGCTGCCGGATTTTTCGGGATTGGTTGCCGAGGCCGGCGGCGCGGTGGTGAATGTCAGCGTCACGGAAAAAGCTCAGAGGGTCTCGGGAATCAATGGTTCGGGCGATGCGGATGATCCGCTGTCGCAATTCTTCCACCGCTTCCAGCTGCCCGCGCCGGGACCTGAGCGCGGACCCCCGGCCAGGGGTGTCGGCTCCGGCTTCATCGTGAGCGCAGACGGATATGTGTTGACCAATGCACATGTGGTTTCCGACGCCTCGGAAGTCACCGTGACGCTCACCGACCGGCGCGAATTCCCCGCCAAGGTCATCGGCATCGACAAGCCCAGCGATGTGGCGCTGATCAAAATAGCCGCGACCGGCTTGCCAACCGTGCGTTTCGGCGACCCCTCCAGATTGCGGCCGGGCCAATGGGCCATCGCGATTGGTTCGCCGTTTGGATTTCAGAACAGCGTGACTGCCGGCGTCATCAGCGCGCTCGGGCGTCCGCTCAACGATGGCAGCGGCTCCGGTTACGTCACCTTCATTCAGACCGATGCCGCGGTGAACCCGGGCAATTCGGGCGGGCCGCTGTTCAATATCGATGGCGAGGTGATCGGCATCAATTCTCAGATTTACAGCCGCACCGGTGGGTACATGGGTGTGTCGTTTGCCATACCGATCGATATGGCATTGAACGTCAAGGAGCAGCTGCAGAAGAGCGGCAAGGTGGTTCGCAGCCGCATCGGCGTGTCGGTTCAGGATATTCGCCAGCAGCTGGCGCTGTCCTTTGGTTTGGCAACGCCGCACGGCGCCTTGATCAGTGCGGTGGATCCCACCGGACCGGGCGAGAAGGCGGGCTTGAAAGCCGGCGATGTGATCATCAGTGTGAATGGCCGCAATGTCGAGCACTCCTGGGACCTGCCCGCCATCATTTCGCAGCTGCCGCCGGGCAGCCCGGCGCGCTTGGGAATCTGGCACAACAAGAAAGCAACCGAAGTGATCGTCAAGACCGTGTTGCTCGAGGATGCACCCGCCCAGCTTGCGCGTGGCACGGGCGAGGACGGCGGCGGCAAGCTGGGGCTCGTGCTGCGATCGCTGCAGCCCGCCGAGCAGCAGGAATTGCGTACCAAGGGCCGGTTGCTCGTCGAAGATGTCAGTGGGCCCGCGCTGGCCGCGGGAGTGCAGCCGGGAGACGTCGTGTTGGGGGTCAACGGAGTCGGCGTGGCCACGGTAGCCGACTTGAAGCGCGAGGTCGCCCGTGCCGGGCATAACGTCGCTCTGTTGGTGCAGCGCGAGGACATCCAGACCTACTACCCGATCGATATCGGGTGATCGGTTTCGTTGTACTTAAGCCTTGCAATCAGGCCTAATCGCGGGCGTGCAAAGCGCCGCCCCGATATTTTCCCAGACCAGTGCTCGTGTCGCCGCCGAAGCGGCGGCGACCTTTCTGCCGACCTCGCGGTCGGAGATGGCGGCACTCGGCTGGACGCAGTGCGACATCATCATCGTCACGGGGGATGCCTATGTCGATCATCCCAGTTTCGGGATGGCCATCATCGGGCGCGTCTTGGAGGCGCAGGGGTTCAAGGTCGGCATTATTGCGCAGCCGAATTGGCACGGCACCGTCGACTTCGAGGCCCTGGGCGAGCCGCGGCTGTTCTTCGGCGTGACCGGCGGCAACATGGATTCCATGGTCAACCGCTACACTTCGGATCGGCGGGTCCGCAGCGACGATGCCTACACGCCCACGGGAGTGGGCGGCAAGCGACCCGATCGTTGCGTCATTGTGTATTCGCAGCGGCTGCGCGAGGCGTTCAAGAATGTGCCGATCGTCATCGGCGGCATCGAAGCCAGCTTGCGGCGCATCGCACACTTCGATTACTGGTCGGAGCATGTGCGCCGGTCGGTTCTGGTCGATGCCAAAGCGGATTTGCTGGTATACGGCAATGCGGAGCGGCAAATCGGCGAGATCGCAAGGCGGCTGCACGCAGGGGCAGCCATCGGCGATCTGACCGATCTGCGCGGCACGGCGTACCTGCGCCGCGGTATGCCGGCTGGCTGGGTGGAAATCGATTCGAGCGAGTTGGATACCCCGGGTCCCTTGAGCCCGCCCATCGACCCTTACGCCGGCGAGGAGCAGCGCCGATCCGCGCTGCAGCCGGCGCAGCCGGCGGGACCCGCTCCGGTGGATACAACGCCGGCTGCGGAGGGCACGTCGCCTGCTGCGGCGGGCACGGCGCCGGCCGAGAAAGTCGTGAAGTTCTACCGCAAGGTTCCCAACGCGCAGCGCGAGCGCAGCGTCATTCGCATGCCCTCTTACGAGCAGGTCAGTCAGGATGCGGCGTTATACGCGCATGCGTCCCGTATTTTGCACATGGAGTCGAACCCCGGTAACGCACGGGCGCTGGTGCAACGGCACGGGACGCAGGAACTGTGGCTGAATCCGCCGCCCATTCCCTTGAGCACGGCGGACATGGATGCCATTTACGAATTGCCCTACGCCCGGCGTCCGCATCCTGCGTACGGCGGGGCGAAAATTCCCGCCTACCACATGATTCGGTTCTCGGTGGCCATTCAGCGCGGCTGCTTCGGCGGCTGCACCTTCTGTTCGATCACGGAGCATGAGGGCCGCATCATCCAGAGCCGCTCCGAGGACTCGGTGATTCGCGAGATCGAGACCATCCGCGACGATGTCAAAGGGTTTACCGGCGTCATCTCCGATCTGGGTGGACCGACCGCGAACATGTACCGCCTGCATTGCAAGAGCACGGCGATCGAGTCCGCCTGCCGCCGGCCCTCTTGCGTGTTCCCCGGCATTTGTCCCAACCTCAATACCGATCACGCGCCGCTCATCAATCTGTATCGGCGCGCGCGGGCGCTCAAGGGCATCAAGAAAGTATTGATCGCCTCGGGCGTTCGTTACGACCTCGCGATCGAATCGCCCGAGTACGTCAAGGAACTGGCGACGCATCATACCGGCGGCTATTTGAAGATTGCCCCCGAGGCCATCGGCGAAGGTCCGCTGTCCAAGATGATGAAGCCGGGCGTCGGCAGCTACTACCGATTCAAAGAACTGTTCGACAAATACTCGAAACAGGCGGGCAAGGAACAGTACCTCATCCCGTACTTCATCGCCGCGCATCCGGGAACCCGCGATGTGGACATGCTCGAACTTGCGTTGTGGCTGAAGAAGAACGGCTTTCGCGCCGATCAGGTGCAAGCCTTTCTACCCTCGCCCATGGCGACGGCGACCGCGATGTATCATTCCTTGAAGAATCCGCTGAAGAAGGTGAGCCGCAGCAGCGAGGAGGTCGTGGTACCGAAAGGCATCAAGGTGCGCCGCCTGCACAAGGCGTTTCTGCGCTATCACGATCCGGAAAATTGGCCGCTGCTGCGCGAGGCCTTGAAGCGGATGGGGCGCGCCGATTTGATCGGCAACGGCAAGCAGCATTTGATTCCCGCCTATCAACCGGTGGGCGCGAGCCGCGCGGCGCCGGGCCGCCCGTTCCGCACGCAGCACACTGGACTGCCGAAATCAGGCCGCGCGGGCGGCAGCGCCGGTCGGCGCAGAGCGTAAACGCGTATTCGCTTGCTAGCGTCCCTTTAGTACGATTACAGTTCCGGGCTGTCTCGCGGCTTGCCGCCGCATTTCATCAGTATCTTTTGAGGGAGCGCGAAGAACGCCCTGGGGTTGTCAGGGCGCGTGTGCAGAATGGATAAGTGGGTGGTACATAAATTTGGAGGCTCCAGCATTGCGGATGCCGCGTGCTTCCGGCAGGTTGCCGAAATCATCGAAGCCTCGTCAAACCCCCGCGAAGCCATCGTATTATCGGCCTGCCGCGGCGTCACCGACTCGCTGCTCGCGCTGGTTGCGTTGGCGGAGCAGCCCGGCAAGGAATTCGGCCCGGCCATTCGCGCACTGCAGGCGCGTCATCTGGAGCTGGCGGCCGAGCTGATATCGAAGCCTGCATACCAGAACTACCAGGCGCAGCTCGAGCGTGATTGCCAGGACATCGACGGCATGCTGCAGACGGTGCGCCTGATCCGCTCCTCGACGCATTCGATGCGTGATGTGATCGCGGGCTTCGGCGAGATCTGGTCCACCCGGCTGTTCTCGCCGTTTTTGCGAGAGCGCGCCCGCACCCAAGGCGACATCCTGTGGATCGATGCGCGCGAAGTCATCATCGTGGAATGGGGCACCTTGGGACCTGCGGTGCAGTGGAGCGCGAGCACGGCGAATCTGCAGCGATTGCTGCCGCCGAATTTCACGGGACGCCTGATCGTGACGGGTTTCATCGCCACCACGGCCAAGGGCAAGCGCACGACCCTGGGCCGCAACGGCAGCGATTTTTCCGGCTCCATTTTCGGGGCATTGCTCGATGCCGCGGAAATCATCATCTGGACCGATGTCGATGGCGTCTTGTCGGCCGATCCGCGACTCGTGCCCAATGCGCAAGTCATCGATCAGCTTTCGTATAATGAGGCGATGGAGCTTGCCTATTTCGGCGCGAAGGTCATTCATCCTCAGACCATGGCTCCCGCGGTAACGCGCGACATCCCCATTCTCATCCGCAATACCTTTGCGCCGCAAAAGCGCGGCACGCTGATATGCGGAAAACCGGTATCGGCGCTGATCGTCAAGGGCATCACCAGCATCGACGCGGTCGCGCTGGTGAATCTCGAGGGCGCGGGCATGATCGGCGTGCCGGGCACGGCGCATCGGCTGTTCGGAGCGCTGCGCGACGCGGAGATTTCCGTCATTCTGATTTCGCAAGGCAGCTCCGAGCACTCCATTTGCTTTGCGATTCCCGAGGCACAAGCCGTGCGCGCCGAACAGGCCGTGCGCCGCGCCTTCGATGCCGAGTTGCGCGACGGCCAGATTCAGCACGTGCAGATCGCGCTGGGGATGAGCATTCTGGCGGTGGTGGGTGACGGCATGGCGGGCGCGCATGGCGTTGCCGCGAAGGTATTCAATTCGCTGGGCGACGCCGCGATCAACGTGCGTGCGATTGCACAGGGTGCCTCCGAACGCAATATTTCGGTGGTCGTGGACGGCAAGGGCGCTGCGCGCGCGCTGCGCGCGGTGCACGCCGCCTGTTACCTATCGCCGAATACCTTGTCCATCGGCCTGATCGGACCCGGCTCGGTCGGCCGGGTGCTGCTGGCGCAGATCGCGACGCAAATCGACCGCTTGCGGGATTTGAACCTCGACTTGCGGGTTCGGGGCATCGCCGGCTCGACGCGCATGTTGCTCGAGGAGAACTCGGTGGACCTGGGCCGCTGGACCGAACGCATGGCGCAGGCGGGCGAGGCTTTGGATCTGGAGAAATTCATCAACCATGTGCATGCGGACTACGTGCCGCACGCGGTCGTTATCGACTGCACCGCGAGCGCGGAAGTCGGCGATCGGTATCGCGAGTGGCTGGCGCGCGGCATCCACATCGTGACGCCCAACAAGAAGGCCAACAGCGGCACGCTGCCCTACTACCGGGCGATGCAGGGCGCGAAACGGGACGCGGGTACGCACTATTTGTACGAGGCCACGGTAGGCGCCGGATTGCCGATTATCCAGACACTGCGCGACTTGCGCGGCACCGGCGACGACATTACGCAGATTGAAGGTATTTTTTCCGGAACCCTGGCGTATCTGTTCAATGTGTTCGACGGCAGGGAATCCTTTTCCTCCATTGTACGAGCCGCCAAGGCGAAGGGTTATACCGAGCCCGATCCGCGCGACGACCTGTCGGGAGTCGATGTGGCGCGTAAACTCATCATCCTCGGGCGCGAAATGGGCCTCACCTTGGAGATAGCCGATGTCCAGGTCGAAGGCTTGGTGCCCGAAGCGCTCACCCGCTGCAGCCTCGATGAGTTCATGGCCCGACTGCCCGAGTCCGATCCGGCCATGGCGGCGGCGCTCGCGGACGCGCGCAAGAAAAGTCAGGTATTGCGCTATGTCGGCCGCATCGATGCCGCCGGCAAGGCAACCGTGGGCCTGATGCGCCTCGGGGCGCAGCACGCCTTTGCGAACATTGCGCTGACCGACAATATCGTGCGCTTTGCAACGCGCCGCTACTGCGAGAACCCGTTGATCGTTCAGGGTCCGGGAGCGGGACCTGAAGTGACCGCGGCGGGCGTATTTTCCGATCTGTTGCGCTTGTCTGCCTATCTTGGCGCACATATTTAGCCGTAGTTGCGAGGACACCCAGTGCTCACCGACGTCACCGCCTTCGCTCCCGCCACCGTTGCCAATGTCGGCATCGGCTTCGATATCCTGGGTCATGCCGTCGATGAGGTCGGCGATCGCGTGCGCATACGGCGTATCGCCGCAAACGAAGTGCGAATTCGCTCGATCACCGGCATCGCCGGAGAGTTGCCCATCGAGCCGCAGCAGAACACCGCCAGTCGCGCGGTGCAGGCGATGCACGCCGCGCTCAAGCCGGGTTTTGGATTCGAACTGGACATCGAGAAGGGCATTCCGTTGGGATCCGGCATGGGCGGCTCGGCGGCTTCCGCCGTCGCCGCCGTGGTGGCGGCCAATGCGCTCCTGCAGGCGCCGGCGCCGCAAATTCAGCTGCTCAAGTTTGCAATGGAGGGGGAAATCGTCGCCAGCGGCGCGGCGCACATCGACAACATCGCGCCGTGCCTTTACGGCGGCTTGACCTTGAGCGTCGGCATCGACAATCCGCGCGTCAAGCAGATTCCGGTCCCGCACGGACTGCGTTGCGTGCTGGTCCATCCGCACATGTATCTGGGGACCCGCGAGGCGCGCGCAATCCTCAATGTCAATGTGAGCCGTTCCGATTTTGTCTGGCAAAGCGCCAATCTCGCGGGCTTCATCAGCGGCTGCTACTCGAACGATCTGGATATGATCCGCGAGTCATTCAACGACGTGATCATCGAGCCGCAGCGGCACTCGTTGATCCCCGGTTTCAAGGATGTGCAGCGCGCGGCCATGTCCGCCGGCGCTTTGGGCTGCTCGATCTCCGGGGCGGGGCCGGCCGTGTTTGCTTGGGCGGAATTTCAGCATGCCGAGGCGGTGCGCGGCGCCATGGTGGCCGCCTTCGCCGTGCATGAACTGCAATCCGACTCGTGGGTTTCGCTCATGCAGAACTATGGCGCCCGAGTGGTAAAAGCCTGATGCCGGACATGAGATTCGCAAGCTCGCGCGGCGGCGCGCCCCATGTGAGCCTGAGTGAGGCCCTGGCGCAGGGACTCGCCCCGGACGGCGGGCTGTACGTTCCGGCCGCGATGCCGACGGTCGACCTCCAAGCCTTCCCGGTCCGCTGCAGTCTGCCGCAGATCGCCCGCGCGAGCCTGGACGGCTTCTTCGCGGGCGACGGCTTGCACGAGGAACTGGCGGCAATCGCCGCCGGTGCGCTGAATTTTCCCGCTCCCACGACGCCGGTGGCCGGCGCTCGCGATCCGCTGTTCGTGCTCGAGCTCTATCACGGGCCGACCGCGGCATTCAAGGACTTCGGCGCCCGGTTTCTTGCGCAGTGCCAGCAGCGCCTGTACTCGCCCGGCGCTGAGCCTCTCACCATTCTGGTCGCGACCTCGGGGGATACCGGGGGCGCGGTGGCGGCCGCCTTTCATCGCCGCCCCTGGGCGAGGGTGGTCATCCTGTACCCTGGAGGGTTGGTAAGCCCGCGGCAAGAACGGCAGTTGACATGCTGGGGCGATAACGTGGTGTCGCTGCGCGTCAAGGGCACGTTCGATGATTGTCAAGGATTGGTCAAGAAAGCATTCCGCGATCCGATTTTGAGCCGCAAGCATCGCTTCAGCTCAGCCAACAGCATCAATATCGGACGGCTGCTGCCGCAGATGGTTTACTACGTCGCCTCCAGTCTCGAGATCGCCAACAGCACGGGCAGGAAGCCGTCGTATATTATTCCCGCAGGGAATTTGGGCAACGCCTGTGCGGCGTTGTGGGCGCGCGCGCTGGGATTTCCGCTGGCGCGCATCGTCCTGGCGCATAACCTGAATCGCACCGTGCCGGATTTCCTGTCAACCGGCAGATGGCAGCCGCGGCCCAGTATCGCGACGCTGGCATCGGCCATGGATGTAGGAGATCCCAGCAACATGGAGCGCTTTCGATCCCTCTATCCGACATGGGAGACAATGCGCGAACACCTGAGCGCGGATAGTGTCGATGACGTTACAATCCGCTCTCGTATCGGAGGGGATTTCATGCAGTTCGGACGCGAATGGTGCCCGCACACCGCGACCGCAGCGGAAGTCTACAATCGCCTGAGCGCGCACGATAAGCGCGACCAACCCTGGGTTTTGGTCGCTACCGCGCATCCGGCAAAATTCAATGAAATTGTGGAGCCCATCATTGGCAGGCAGATCGCGGTTCCGGAGAGTCTCGCTCGACTCCTGCGCTTGCCCGCGCATCACGTGGACCTGCCGCCGACGCTCGAGGCGTTGAGCGCGGCGCTCGAATGACGGGCATCGGAATCGAACCGCAGTGGCTTGGGCTCGGCGCCGCCGGCCTGCTGCTGGCCGCTCTGGCCTTTTTCGGGTTGCGTGCCTACCGGCGCCGCGCGCGGCGAAAGTCTCTGCTGGCGCGGCTGGAACGGGTCGCATCCGCGGCCGCCCACCAGGTCTTGGTGCCCGACGGGATGGGCGGCTTCATTCATGTCGATCATCTGCTGCTGACGCCGCGCGGTATCCTGGTGCTCGATACCCGCCGGGTCGCGGGACTCATATTCGGCGGCGATCAAATGAGCGAGTGGACCGTGATGGGCCGCGGGCATCGCTATACCTTCGACAACCCGCAGCCGGCGCTGTACGATCGCATCGCTGCGGTCAAAGCCGTCGTCGGCGATGTCCCGGTCGAGGGACGGCTGTTATTTTCCAATGTTGGCAAGTTCACCAAGGGCATTCCGAAGTGGGTGGTGATGCTCAATGGCATTGAAGTGGAATTTCCCCTAGTCGATCGCGGCAACCGGGCATTCGCGGCGTCCGGGCAATATGAGGAGGCCTGGAACCGGCTGGTGGCGCAATTGCGCCCGAGCCCGCACATGTTCACGAATCTTTAAGCGCGAATAGCCGTACGGCATTGCGCGTCGTGGCCGCGGCGACCGCTTCGACCGGCTCACCGCGCAAATCCGCAACCGTTGCCGCAATATGCGGCAGATAGGCAGGTTCGTTGCGCCGCGACTTCGGGGCAGGGAGCATGTCTCGCGGCAAAAGATACGGTGCATCGGTCTCGATCAGCAGCCGCTCGAGCGGGATGCGCGGCACGCTGTCTCTGAGCGCGCGACCCCGGCGCTCATCGCACGCCCAGCCGGTGATGCCGATGTGCAGCCCCATTGCCAGGTAGGCATCCAGTTCGACTTCGCCTCCGGTAAAGCAGTGTGCGACTCCGCCCGCGAGCCTGCCCGCGTATTCCTGCAGGATGGCGGTAAAGTCGCCGTGCGCATCGCGCTGATGCAGAAATACCGGTTTGCGCACTTGCACGGCGATGTCCAGCTGCGCGATGAAGGCCTGCCTTTGCGCAGCGGGGGGCGAGAGATTGCGAAAATAGTCGAGCCCGCATTCGCCCACCGCAACCACTTCATCCCGGCGCAATAGTTCCAGCAATTCCGTGCCCTGCGATGCGGAAAAGGATTGCGCGTGATGCGGATGCACGCCGGCCGTGCTCCACAGGCGGGCGGGATGCCCGGCGGCCAGCGTCGCCGCCTGGTGGGAAGCGGCCAGATCCGCGCCGGTGACAATCTGGCGGCGCACGCCGGCCTGCAGTGCGCGCGACATGACCGCGTCGCGATCCGCGGCAAAACTGCCGTGCGTCAGGTTCGATCCAATGTCAATCAGGTCCAGGCTCAAGATTCGACACCTCGTTGTGATATCTTATTTTAGGGTCTTCGTGAAAACGAGTGGGTAAAAGTTGTTCATTTCTCGATCAAATGGCCGGTAGCGTGCAGGTCAACACCTTGAGTTTTAGGTAGTCCTCGTC
>Ga0210403_10000459_pt1 | contig 42940 bp, 32 predicted proteins | sample IncBWC19MmetaG_FD_150863 | JGI IMG/M metagenome (GOLD analysis project Ga0210403, IMG submission 150863) | Forest soil microbial communities from Barre Woods Harvard Forest LTER site, Petersham, Massachusetts, United States - Inc-BW-C-19-M | ecosystem: Environmental > Terrestrial > Soil >...
AGTCGTCCACGGCGCGAAGGAAGATCCCAGCAAGGTGATTGAATGCCTCGTCGCTTGCGACGAACAGCGCGGTATTCTCATTATTGTGCGCGATCCAGGTCCGGGATTCGATCCGGGCGCAATTCCGAGTTGCACAGTGGGCGAGAACCTCTACTCGAACCACGGCCGCGGAATTTTCCTGATCAATCAGTTGATGGATGAAGTGAAGTTCCGAAAGAATGGGACTGAGATTCACATGGTGAAGAAGCGGTAGCTCTACTCCTTCGCGGCAATCCCCAGCGCCTTCATCTTCCGATACAGGTGACTTCTCTCCAGTCCGAGCACCTCTGCGGCGCGGGTCACGTTGCCATGCGTTTCATCCAGCTTCTTGAGGATGTAATCGCGCTCGTAGGCATCACGCGCCTGGTGCAGCGTCGAGAATTCGCCCTTGGGCACGCGCCTTCCGCCATCTCGATAAACCAGCGGCGGCAGATGTTTAGCGTCAAAGCGAGTCGTGGTCGGATTCATGATGACAATGCGCTCGATCACGTTGCGCAATTCGCGGACGTTCCCGGGCCAGGAATAGCGCATCAGGACTTCAACGGCATCATCGGTGATCTCGCGAGGTCGGCGTCCGTAGGTCGCCGCCAGTTCCTTCAGGAAATGCCGCGTAAACAGTGGAATGTCTTCCTTGCGCTCGCGCAGCGGCGGGACGAAGAAGGGAATCACGTTCAGCCGGTAGAAGAGATCTTCGCGGAAGTTGCCGCGTGAAATCTCTTCTTCCAGATCTTTATTCGTAGACGCGATCACGCGCACATCGACGGTGATGGTCTCATCGCTTCCGACCGACGTGAAGCGCTGTTCTTCCAGAGTGCGCAGCACCTTCGACTGCGTCTTCAGGCTCATGTCACCGACTTCATCGAGGAAGAGTGTGCCTCCGTGGGCTCTCTGGAATTTTCCTTCCTTGCCCGCGGCGGCGCCGGGGAACGATCCTTTGACGTGTCCGAAGAGTTCGCTCTCGATCAAGTCTTCAGGGATGGCTGCGCAGTTTACCTCAACGAAGGTTTGGTCTTTGCGCAAGCTTTGTGCATGGATCGCATGTGCCACCATCTCCTTGCCCGTTCCTGATTCTCCATAAATCAGGACGCGCCCGTTCGTCGGAGCCATCAGCGCAATCTGCTGCCGCAGCGCTTTCATGGGAATGCTGTCGCCTACGATGATGCTCTTGGCTTGCAATTGCTTTTTCAGGTCGACGTTCTCGCGCTGCAAGCGCTTCGACTCGATCGCATTCTTGACGACGATCAACGTCCTCTCGATGCTGAGCGGCTTCTCGAGGAAGTCATAGGCACCGAGTTTCGTGGCGCGCACCGCGGTCTCAATGGAGCCGTGGCCGGAGATCATGATCACTTCGGGCCCATTCTCCAACTCGCGGATTTTGGCCAGCGTCTCCATCCCATCGATGCCAGGCAGCCATATGTCGAGCAAGAGCACATCGAAGGCGGTCTTGCGCAGGAGGTCGAGGCAGGCTTCGCCGCTTTCAGCCGACGACGCGGAGTAGCCTTCGTCCCCAAGAATGCCGGCGAGCGAATCGCGAATGCCAGCTTCGTCGTCGACGATGAGGATGCTATACATGTTTGGCGATGACGGCCGCTGGCGTCGATTCTGGCACCACCGGAAGCTCTACGATAAAACGCGTGCCGACCGGATGATTTTCTTCGATGCGAATCGATCCGTGGTGATCTTCTACGATCCGGCTCACGATCGAGAGGCCGAGGCCGGTCCCGCGCCTTTTCGTGGAGAAGTACGGCAGGAACAACTTCTCCTTCAGTTCGCGCGTGACGCCGTGACCGGTATCGGCAACCGTGATTTCAACCGCGTCGCGGCTTGCGACCAGCGCGGTGGAGATTTCGATTTCCCGCACCACGGCACTCTCTGTGGCTTCAGCGGCGTTGTCGACGAGATTTGCTACCGCACGCTTGATCCCCTCGTTGTCAGCCAAAACCTTGGGCAAATCGGCAGCCAGCGATTTGTGCAGCGAGATTCCATCCAGACGGCCATTGAACATCGAGAGCGCACTTTCGATGATTTCGTTGATATCGGCTGCCTGCGGCTTGGCCACCGGGAATCGTGCGAGCGTTGAGAACTCGTCGACGAGGCGGCGCACGGTTTCTACAGCTCCTGCGATAGTTTCGGCGCAGGAGCGCACCACTCCCATTGCGCCGCGCTGGGCTGGTGGGACCCGGTCCAGATGCCTCTGAATGCGCTCGGCCGAGAGCGCGATCGGTGTCAGCGGATTCTTGATCTCGTGAGCGACGCGCCGTGCGACTTCCCGCCAGGCAGCCTGCTTTTGCGCTTTGAGTAGATCCGATAAATCTTCGAATACCACGACGTAGCCCGAGCGCTCATCCTGACGTTGGAGTGGAGCCACCGTGACCGCCACATTCAACGATCCATGCGACAAGGGCATTTCCATTTGGCTGGTGGTGAACCCCATGCGGTCGGCGCGCCGCAGCAGAGGCTCGAAATCCTCGAGCACATCGGCCGGAAATACTTCAGAGAGTGATGCACCTTGAGGAAATGCGGCGCCGACGTGCCCGCCATCGGGATGGAACATTCGAAGCAAAGCCTGATTGGTGTGGGTCACGCGCCGGCCTGCATCGAGCGAAAGAACACCGGTGGGGATACTTTCGAGAATCGTTTCCATCTGCCGGCGGCGTTGATCGAGTTCTGTGTTCGCTGCGCCCAGGTCCCGGGTGGACGATTCCAACTGGCGCCGGCTGGCTTCGAGTTCTTCCGCCATGCGGTTGAAGGAGCGTACCAGGTCGCCAATCTCATCCGTGGCTCTGACATCGACGCGGTAGTCGAGGCGTCCGCGGGAAATTTCCTGGGTTGCCTCTGCCAAAGCTGCAAGGGGACGCGTGACCAGTTTTGCGAGGAAAAGGGCTAGCCACGAGGTCACGAACAGCACGATCATCGTGAGCAGGAGCAGCAGACCGATGTAAGTCTGGCGCACGCGCCGACGTTCACGGCTCCATTGGAAATATCTCTGCTGGCTGGCCTCAACCTGCCGCACCGCTTGAGAGAATTCAGCGGGAAGAGGGATGGCGACGACAATCGTTCCCCCGCCCGCAACCGCTGCGGTTCCCAGCGTGTAGTCCGTGTCGTGCCACGTGTATTGCGCCGGGCGCCCAGCTAGTGCTTCGGTGAGCGGCAACGAGTTCTTCATAACGGCCCATGGAGCCGGAGCGTTGTAGCTGGCTTCGGCGTTGCCATCGCGCAACGCCAGCCCGAATCCGCCCTGCAATGTCATTTCGTGGCGCTGGAATTCGCTGACGATTCCAGACGATCCGTGGCTCGAGAAGCCACGCTCAACTTCGGGAGACGCAGCAATCGCTGCGGCTTCGACGCGGGCATTCTGCTCGGCATATTTGGCCGCCATGGATGTGATGGCCCGTGTATCGGACCGAACCTCCTCGACAGGAGTCGAGAACCACTTGTCGATCGAGCGGTTCATCAAGCCGTACGCAAACCAGTACATCACCATCACAGGCACAAACGACAAAAGCAGGGCACCGGCCACCATGCGGGTGCGGAACTTTGATCCCAGCACTCCCATTCGCCGCTCGGCAAAAAGCTTGAGCAGGTTGCGCGCCAGCACGAACGTCAGCGCAACAAAAAGCAATGAAATCAGCAGCGACAATGCATAGAAGATGATGGCTTGCTGATTGGTATCGGCTTGCAGGATCGTGTTGTTGAACGCGGTTTGAGACGCAAGGACGACGAAGAGCAGCAGGACCGCAACCGCCAACAGAATGATGACTTGTTTGCGTTTGGTCCGGTTCGGCATGCGGGTTGGAGTGGGTGTACTCACACAGAGTCCGAGACGAAGCAGGACGCCCTTATCCGGTCATTATAGAGGCAGAAAAGCGAGTTCGGACGCGCTACCGAAGTGCCATCAGTGAGTCACCTTCGCCCAGCGGCGAGTTCTTTGAGCATTGCGTCGTAAGCGGGCTTGGGCTTGTAGGCGCGGTCAAAGAGCAGACCAGCGCCCTGCGTGCCATGCGAGTGGGAACCAATCCAGGAGTACTTGTCGGTGAATCGCCAGGTTTGAATCGCGGTGCAGCCCGGATTTTGCAGACACGCCCGAACGACTCGCTGGTAGGCTTCCGCCTGGCGCTGGAAATCTTAGCCCCGGGCTCCGCCTTGTGAATCTACGGGCAAAGCCACATCAAGTTCCGTGATGTGAACTTGCAGTCCCAGCTTCGTCAGCCGTTCGATGTTGGCGGCGACAGCCCCGAAAATCGTAGTCGAGGCGGGGCAGGTGCAGTTGCAGTCCGACACCGTGGATCGGAATGCCGCGATTCTTGAACTCCCTGACCATGGCATAGATCGCGTCGGATTTGCGGTTGAGGGTGTCACCCTCTGCCTCGTTGTAAAACAACAGCACCTTGGGATCGGCTTCGTGGGCCCAACGAAAAGCCTGCTCAATGTAAGCCGTGCCCTGATCGGACAAGCCGATTCCTGGCCGGTTGTACCATGGCGAGTCCCGCGGCGTGCCTTTCTCATCCAAACCTTCGTTCACGACATCCCAGGCGAACACGCGGCCCGCATAGTGCTTCAGCACGGTTGTGATGTGCTCATGCAGGAGTTTTGAAAGTTGAGCCGGGCTGAAGTGTCCTTGGGCAAGCCATTTCGGATTATTGTGATCCCAGACCAGGCAGTGGCCGCGTACTTTTATCCCATGTGCCTCGGCAAAACCTACGATTTGATCGCCCTGCTTGAAATCAAAGCTCTCGGCGGTTGGCCGAATCGTCCACCACTTCAGCGCGTCCTCCGGTTCGACCATGTTGAATTCGTGAGCCAGAGTCGCAGAGTAGGCAGGTTCTGAAAGTAGATAAGGACGAACTGCGGTGCCGATGAGGACTCCGGATCCGCTCGCTGCTTCACGCAGCGTATGAGGCGTGGATGCCAGTGCTACGAACGCCACCAGCGGACAGGCAATCCGAAAGAAACTCCGGAACCGCATCCCACCACTCTACGCCTTTGCAGCAATGGCGGCGGGCGAAGGGGATTGCGTCATGCGAGCACTAAGCTCAGCGGTTACGTCCTTGCCACCTTTGAAATTTGTCACCAGCGACTGGATCGTGAAGATCGGTCCCCAGGGAATTCCCCACCAACCGGCGACCAGGCTGATCAGACTCCATGGCAGTCCCTTCGTGATCGCGCTCTCTCCCGCGGGAATGAAGTAAACATCCGAGGAGCGACGAAAGCTCATGACCAGAACGGAAATGGCGTACTGGTAGAAGACGAACTTCCCGCCCCGTTGAATTTCGAATTGCAGCCGGTCAGGAGACATTCCTTCGATACCTTGAACCTTCATGACAACTCTCCTTTGGAATGCGCAATTCTAGGACGGGCGCAGAGGGCCGTAAAGAAGTCGAAGGTGATACGTCCTTTGTTGTGCTTGTAGCTATTTGGCAGGAAGGAATCTTTGTAGCGGGCACGCTTCGCAGATCGGTTTTGTCTTGCGGCAATAGTTCTTACCGACACCCACGATCAATCCGTGCATCTCGTTATAAACCTGCGTCAAAGCGGTGCGATGTGCCGTGCTCATGGCTGAGGGCGGATGCGCTGCGCCACGTATGCCAGCCGCGAGGGGTTCCTGCACTTCCGAACGCCCGTGTTCCAGTTCAGTCGTGACAGGTTCTAGAGATATCTGAAACAGATGCCGAATCTCCTCGTAGTCAGTGCTCTCAGGCACGATCGCATGGCGATCTAAAATGCGACGGGTATAGGCGTCCACGACGAAGACTGGATGATTTCCGGCATAAAGCAGAATCGAGTCGGCGGTCTCAGGTCCAATGCCATTTAAACTCAACAGCTCTTCACGGAGTTTCCCCGTAGGCTGAGAAAACAGTTTTGCAAACGAGCCTTCGTACTTGTCATCCAGAAATGCGACGAAGGTCTTCAGCCGCGCAGCCTTCTGTCGGAAATAGCCCGACGGACGGATCAGATGCTGGAGTCGGGAGAGTCTCACCGCCCGAATCCCTTCGACACTGAGTAGATTCGCCCGATGCAGATTGGCCAAGGCCCGCTCGACATTTGTCCACGCGGTGTTTTGCGTCAGGTAGGCCCCGACGATCACTTCGAACTGCGTTTCCGCGGGCCACCAATGCTGAGCACCCCAGGCACGAGAGAGGGCCGTGTAGTAGTTGCGGATCTCTTGTGCAGGATTGGATTGCGGTGGGCGACTCATCCCGAGATTCAGTTTAGCTGACCGTGCTTAGGGCTGGTGCAGAGCCACGTCGGCGGACAGTCAGACTTACTGAAGTGCATGTACTTGAGCAGATGGGAAGGGTTCGATAACTCGAAATAACCGCAATTTCCGCGTTTTCTGAGGGAACGGCCGTGAGACGCAGCTAAGGCCAAGTACCAAAGTAAGTGGTGCGGTAATCCTCTTGCGTTGACAATTTATGTCAACGCGAATGAGCTGCGTTTCTCTCCCAATGATGGGCAGCCGTTTGCGCCATTGCTCTGCATAAATGCTGGGCAATCGTTCCATCTACGTGGTCAGGAGATCTGCGTATGTCGCAAAGGCTGGGTGATCTTCTCGTCAAAGAGAAAATCATCACACCAGAGCAGTTGGAACAGGCGACCAAAGTTCAGAAAGAGCAGAGCTGCCGGCTGGGGTCTGCGCTGGTGAAGCTCGGCTTTCTGACCGATGAAGACGTCACCAACTTCCTTTCGCGCCAGTACGGCGTGCCCGCCATCAACCTTTCGTATTTCGAAATTGACCCTGCGGTCGTCAAGCTGATTCCGTTCGAGACCGCCAAGCGTTACCAGATCCTTCCGTTGAGCCGCGTGGGCGCATCGCTCACCATCGCCATGGTCGATCCCACGAACGTCTTCGCCATGGACGATATCAAGTTCATGACCGGGTTCAATATCGAACCGGTCGTGGCATCGGAAAGCTCGATTCTCGCGGGGATTGACAAGTCCTACGGAGCGACCAAGGAAGAAGACCTCGAATCGGTGATGCAGTCGATGTCGGAGTTGAATGAAGAAGACGTCGAGCTGCAAGGTGAACAGCAAGAACTGGGCCTGTCGGAGCTGGAGAAGGCGGCTGACGAGGCTCCCGTAGTCAAGTTGGTGAACGTCATTCTTGGCGATGCGGTGAAGCGCGGCGCCAGCGACATCCACATCGAACCTTACGAAAAAGAATTCCGCGTCCGCTTCCGTATTGACGGCGTTCTGCAGTCGATCATGTCTCCGCCGATGAAGCTCAAAGACGCCATCACCTCGCGTCTGAAGATCATGTCGAAGCTCGACATCAGCGAAAAGCGGTTGCCGCAAGACGGCCGCATCATGCTGAAGATGAACATCGGCGGGCGCAAAAAGCAGCTCGATTTCCGTGTCAGCACACTGCCCGTGTTGTGGGGCGAGAAGATCGTGCTTCGGTTGCTCGACAAAGAGAACCTGCGCCTCGACATGACCAAGCTCGGTTTCGAGCCCGAGTCACTGGTGAAATTCGAGAAAGCGATTTTAAAGCCGTACGGCATGGTACTGGTTACAGGACCGACGGGATCCGGCAAGACGAACACTCTGTACTCCTCGATCTCAACGCTGAACCAGCCGGACACCAACATCATGACCGCCGAGGATCCGGTCGAATTCCAGTTGCAGGGTGTCAACCAGGTGCAGATGAAGGAGCAGATCGGCTTGAACTTCGCGGCCGCCCTGCGATCGTTTCTGCGGCAGGATCCGAACATCATTCTGGTCGGCGAAATCCGAGACTTCGAAACCGCTGAAATCGCTATCAAAGCTGCCCTGACCGGACACTTGGTGCTTTCCACGCTCCACACCAACGGTGCTCCCGAAACCATCACGCGTCTGATGAACATGGGTATCGAACCATTCCTGGTGGCGACGTCGGTTCACTTGATCTGCGCTCAGCGATTGGTGCGGCGCATCTGCAAAGACTGCACTGAAGTGGTGGAAGTGCCGCCACAAACGTTGATTGATGCCGGCTTCACCCCGGAAGAGGTCAAAACCGTAAAGATTCAAAAGGGCAAAGGCTGTGGCGTCTGCAACAACACCGGCTACAAGGGACGGTGCGGTTTGTACGAAGTGATGGAAGTTGACGACGAGATTCGGGAACTGGTTCTGGTCGGCGCTTCCGCGGTGGAACTGAAAAAGAAGGCGATCGAACGCGGCATGCTTACGCTGCGCCGCAGCGGCCTGATCAAAGTTGCCGCCGGCATGACGACGCTTGAGGAAGTTGCACGCGAAACGATTCATTGATCTTTTTTTGGGAACTGAAAGGGAAGGAACTTTCTTATGGGTTTGTCGTTAAGCGATCTGCTGAAACGAATGCTGGAGATGAATGGCAGCGACTTGCACATAACCACCAACTCGCCGCCCCAGATCCGCGTTCACGGCCATCTAGTGCCGCTCGATCTGCCGCAGATGACTCCGGCCGAGACCAAGCAGTTGGCCTACAGCGTCATGACCGACTCGCAGAAGCACCGCTTTGAAGAGAGCCTGGAGCTCGACTTTTCGTTCGGCTTGAAGGGGTTGGCCCGCTTCCGCGCCAACGTGTTTAACCAGCGCGGCGCGACCGCTGCCGTATTCCGTCTTATTCCTTTTGAGATTAAGTCGTTCAATCAACTCGGCCTGCCGGCGGTGGTGAGCAAGATGTGCGACAAGCCGCGCGGATTGGTGCTGGTGACGGGGCCTACCGGATCGGGCAAGTCGACAACGCTGGCCGCGATGATCGACAAGATCAATAGCGAGCGCCACGATCACATCCTCACAATCGAGGATCCGATCGAATTCGTTCACATGAACAAGAATTGCGTGGTCAACCAGCGCGAGCTGCATGCTGACACCAAGAGTTTTACGGACGCACTACGCGCCGCGCTTCGTGAAGATCCCGACGTCGTTCTGATCGGCGAAATGCGCGATCTGGAAACCATCGAGTCGGCGTTGCGAATCGCCGAAACCGGTCACTTGACCTTTGGCACGCTGCATACGAACTCAGCCACGTCGACCATCAACCGTATCATCGACGTCTTCCCGGCGCACCAGCAGCCTCAGATTCGAGCCCAGCTTTCCCTGGTGCTCGAAGGCATCATGTGCCAAAGCCTCGTGCCCAAAATCGACGGCAAGGGCCGCGCCATGATCATGGAAGTTCTGGTCCCCAACGCCGCGGTACGCAACCTGGTCCGCGAGGACAAGATTCACCAGATCTATTCGTCCATGCAGTCCGGACAGGAAAAATTCGGGATGCAGACCTTCAACCAGTCGCTGGCGACAGCCTACTTCCAGAAGCAGATTTCCATGGAAACCGCCATCGCGCGTTCCAGCAATGTGGATGAGCTGCAGGAAATGATCAGTCGGGGAGCGAGTCTGTTGAGCCGTCCAACGTCGACAGGAAGCTCGCTGGCCCGAGGAGCCGCTCCATCCAAGCACTAACGCGGTGCGGAGCACGAGAAATTGCAGGAAAGCTTGCACGAATCAGGTACGTGATGAGGAGAAGCTAAATCATGCCAGTCTTTACATTTTCCGGCAAAGACGCGTCAGGACAGAAGGTTTCCGGAGAGCGTATCGCCCCCAATAAGCAATCTCTGGCGCAGGCGCTGCGCCGCGATCGCATTACGCCGGGCGCCATACGCGAAAAGGGCAAAGAATTCTCTATGCCCACATTCGGTACGACAAAGGTCAAAACCAAAGACATCGCGATCTTTTTTCGCCAGTTCTCGGTCATGATCGATGCCGGCCTGCCCTTGGTCCAGTGTCTGGAAATCCTGGCGGCCAACCAGGAAAACCAGACGTTCCAGAAGACGTTGACCGGCGTGCGGACCACGGTGGAAGGCGGTGCGACGCTGGCCAACGCCATGCGGCAGTACCCGACCATCTTCGATGACCTCACCACCAACATGATCGAAGCCGGTGAAACCGGCGGTATTCTCGACATCATTCTGCAGCGCCTCGCGACCTACGTCGAAAAAGCCGTGCGCCTCAGATCGGCCGTGAAGTCGGCGTTGATCTACCCGGTGGCTGTCGTGAGCATGGCGGTGTTGATCGTCGGCGCCTTGCTGAAGTGGGTTGTGCCGATCTTCGCCAACCTGTTTGCCGGTTTGGGAGTGGCCCTGCCTCTTCCAACCCGAATCACCATGGGACTCAGTCAGTTCGTACAGACCTTCTGGTGGATCATCCTGGTAGGCGTTGTCGGTTTGTGGTTTGGCGTGAAGCAAATCCGCAAGAACCCTCGCGGCCGCTACTACTTCGACAAGATGTTGTTGAACCTGCCGGTGGTGGGGGGACTGCTGCGTAAGATCGCGGTCGGCCGCTTCACGCGTACTCTGGGTACCCTGATCACTTCAGGCGTGCCGATTCTGGAAGGCTTGAGCATCACAGCTAAGACCTCAGGCAACGCCGTGCTGGAAGAAGCGCTGATGAAGGTCCGCAAAGCGATTGAGGAAGGCCGAACCATCGTCGATCCTTTACGCGAATGCGGCGTGTTCCCCAACATGGTGACGCAGATGATCGGCGTCGGTGAAGCTACGGGTGCCATGGACTCAATGTTGCAGAAGATCGCCGACTTCTACGAGGAAGAAGTCGATGCAGCCACCAAAGATATGTTGGCCATGTTGGAGCCGGTCATTATCGGCATCCTCGGAATCAGCGTCGGCGGCATCGTGATTTCGCTGTACATGCCGCTGTTTGCCATGATCGCCAAACTGGCTGGATAGGAAAATAAACGGCAGGGAAGGCCGGTGCCGATGCTCGCGGCCTTCTCTGCAATGTCTTAGGTTCAATTCCTGATATTTAAGACCTAGGACACAGGACCGCCTTTGGCGGGTCGGAGAGATCTCCGGAATCGCGATGCAATCGACGTTCGACGAGCGCAATTGGCTGGGATGGCTGGTTCGGGTCCGGATTTTCATTCTGACCGTGCTCCTGGCCATCGAACTGGCGGTGGCACAGTTCAGTCCTGCGCCGGTGCCGATGCGGCTCTTCATCAGCACGATTCTATTCTGGTACAGCCTTTCTCTTTTCTACATCCTGCTGCTTTCGTTCTGGCAGGAACACCGGCTGCAGGCAGCCCTGCAGGTCGTGACCGATGTGGTTCTGGTGACCCTGGTGGTGCACGAGACAGGAGGTTGGGACAGTTCCCTGAACTTCCTGTATCCGCTGGTGATCATCGTTGCGACCGTACTGCTCACGCGGGTCTGGGCCGGGCTGGTCGCCGCGCTCGCGTTCATCCTGTACGGGACCGTACTGGAGCTGAATTACTACGGTGTCATTCCTTCTTATTGCACAACCCATCCCGGGCTGAAATCGCTGCAGTCGATCATCTTCGTCAATTTATTTGCATTTCTTGCGGTCGCATACCTTGCGGGGCTGTTGACTCACAAGCTCCGGCAAGTTGGGGTGCAACTCAAAGACGCGAGCGGCGCCCTCGAAAGCCTGCAGGCCCTGCACGAAAACATTATTCACTCGATCAGCAGCGGCCTGATTACAACAGGACTCGACGGGCGGATTACGCTGGTCAATGCGGCCGCCGAACGGCTTCTTGAGCGTACCGCGGCTGAATTGCTCGGATCCCCGGTGCACCGGTTGTTTCTGGACCCACTGCCTTCAGTCGAGTCGCACCAGTCGCACGGAGAAGTTCGCTTCGATCCTCCGACCAAGTTCCGTAAGACATTGCGGGTGCGCGTCTCGGCGTTGTCAGTTCCGGAGAAGGGCGATCTCGGGTACGTCTATGCCTTCGATGATCTGACCGAAATGCGCCGTCTGGAGCGCGAAGTCCGGATGCAAGACCGCTTGGCCGCGGTGGGGAGGCTGGCGGCAGCGATCGCGCATGAAATCCGCAATCCGCTGACGTCGATTGCGGGTTCGGTCAGCATGCTCTCCGGCCTGCCTGAGATGAACGAAGATCACCGCCGCTTGCTCGACATCGTGACCCGGGAGTCGCAGCGGCTGAATGCGATTATTACGGATTTCCTCGCCTATTCGCGAACCAAGAAGTTTCAATTCGACCGAGTCGACCTGATTCGCCTCGTGGAAGATACTCTGACCCTGATGGACCACCGCATGGCTGCCGAAAAAACCGGGATCGAGATCAAGCGCCGTTTCGTTTCCGAGGCCTGGGTAATCGCCGACGGCGACAAACTAAAGCAAGTCTTCTGGAATCTTTGTGAGAATGCCGTACGCGCCATGAGAGGTGGAGGCACGCTGACCGCGGCGGTCGAGTCGCTGGGCGATGACTGGCAAGTCTCGTTCATGGACACCGGAATGGGCATGACGCCGCAGCAGATCGAAAAAATCTTCGAACCCTTCCAGTCCAGCTTTGAAGGCGGCACCGGACTGGGGCTGGCGATCGTTTACCAGATCGTGCAGGCTCACGACGGGAAAGTATGGGCAAGATCGAAGCCGGACCAGGGCACGACATTTGTCCTGCGACTCCGCCGCTTCGAGGCGGAGCACTCCTTGGCTGCACGCGCCGCGGCAGGCGATAAAGCGCCCGTACGGCCGGTGGCTGAGTCTGCGGCTGCAGCGGCGGGAGGAGGTGCGCGTGGCTAACATTCTTGTTTGCGACGACGAACGCTCCATCTGCGAAATGCTGGATATCTCCCTGCGCCGCGAAGGTCATCGCGTTGAGACAGTCCAGGCCGGGCAGAATGCAAAGAACAAAATTGACGGCGCGCTCTATGACGTCATCATCACCGATATCAAGATGCCGAACATCGACGGCATTGAAGTGTTGCGCCATGCCCACAAAGTCTCGCCCGACTCGGCCGTCATCCTTATCACGGCAGTCGACGACTACGAAGCCGCCGTTCAAGCGGTGAAGGCCGGAGGCGCCACGGACTACATCCGTAAGAGTCCGGGACTGGTGGACGAGATCAAACTCGCCATCAACCGGGCAGTCGAGAAGTTGGCTCTCAGCAAGCAGAATTTTGCTTTGCGCCGCGATGCTGCCACGCGCAACTCGCTCGAGAACATCATCGGCTCCAGCCCGGCGATGGAGAAGCTCAAACAGACCGTCCGCACCGTCGCCTCCACGGCCAGCACAGTTCTGATTCATGGCGAAAGCGGCACCGGTAAGGAGTTGGTCGCGCGCGCTGTTCACGTGTGCTCGCCTCGAGCTACGGAAGCCTTCGTTTCAGTCAACTGCGGAGCTTTTCCCGAGACGCTGCTTGAGAGTGAACTCTTCGGTTATCTGAAAGGCGCCTTTACCGGAGCGAACCAGAACAAGCGCGGACTCTTCGAAGTCGCCGACAGCGGGACGATCTTCCTCGACGAAATCAGCGAGATGACTCTGGCCATGCAGGTCAAGCTGCTGCGTGTATTGCAGGAGCGTACCGTCCGTCCGGTGGGCAGCACCAGTGAGATTTCCATCGACGTGCGCGTAATCGCCGCCACCAATCGCGATCTCGACAAAGCTGTCACCGAAAATGTTTTCCGCGAAGACCTGTACTACCGCCTGAACGTCATCCCGATCCGCGTTCCTCCTCTCCGCGAACGGCGCGAGGACCTGCCGCTGCTGGCCAACCATTTTCTGAAGAAGTACGCGACCGCAGCCGGGCGAAGCATACTGCGGGTAAATCCGGCTTCCCTGGATTCGTTATGCGGCTACGAGTGGCCGGGGAACGTGCGCCAGCTCGAGAATACGGTCGAGCGCGCGGTAGCGCTGGAGACTACCGACGAACTTCGCGTCGAGCTTCCGGCCGAGCGCCCCAAAGTGCGTGCTGCCGCCGCTGCCGCCGGAGCAGGCTCGCTTCCCGAGATGGGCGGCGACTTGAGGCTGCCCGACGGCGTCGGAATGGAGACCTACGTGGCTGGCATCGAACGCTCGTTATTGCAAAGTGCGCTGAGCCAGAGTGGCGGTGTGCAGACAAAAGCCGCCGACGTGCTTGGGATTTCCTACCGCTCCTTCCGCCACCTCATGAAGAAATACGGGCTGTAATAAATCTCGGAAACATCACAGGTATTTTGCTGTGGAAATCGGCCGTTTCAACCTTGGTAACTCGGAAGCCCTAGGGCCTATCGTGTAATTTGTGCCAACGTTCAGCTGTATCCGGGAAGTTTCGTCTAAGGTATTCACCTGAACATGTAATCCGGGTGTAAGCCCCATGAATTTTTTCGGGAAGTCGCTTGGCTTGGCAGATCAGAGGCCCATACACCCCAGAACATGGGGCGGCTGCTGAAACGATCTTCTAATCGCCTACCAGTGGCGTCGAGCCCTCTATTCATGCGCGGTTTGGCGCGTTTCAGCAAAGAAGGAACCGCTTTCACCTATATCCTCATTCCTCACCGAAATCTGAAATCGCTGATGCCCTCTGCAAGTGTCTGTGGAAAATGAGTTTCCGGGTAAAACCGCCCTCTGCGACACAAAATGGCAACGTGGATGCTACGCAATTTGGAAACAGTTCAAGCCGTGCGCCCAGTCGGGTGACACAATTTCACGAGAGGGAGGATGAGATGAAGGAGCAGACTGTTCGGCTCGGTCCGCGCGAACAGCAGATCGTCGAACTGCTATTGCAAGGGTGCGACAACGCCGAAATAGCCAGCCAACTCAAAATGGCGCGGCGTACTGTGAAAGCTCATTTCAACCGGTTGTTTCTCCGTTTCGGAATCACCGGTGGCATTAAGCGAGTCAAGCTCGCAACCCTGTTATACCGGAGGCAAGCATGTCAAGTGGACGCTACGGGAACCGTATCCCAAGTGAACGTGAACACCGGGTCATCCAGCTCGTTGCCGAGGGCCTGAAGAACAAAGAGGTCGCGGAAGCGATCGGAACCACCGAGCATGTCGTTAAGAATTACCTGCGGGTGATCTATGACAAGCTTGGGCTCTGGAATCGGGTTGAGCTTGCGCTTTGGTACGAATCGAGGCGCAGTCCTGCAGCACTCTTTATGCAATAGTCCCACCGTGTGTCTGCCAAGCCTTCCGGAACAGGGGAGTCTTAGGTGGGCATACGGATCTTTAAGCAAGATCAAAAACAATTTATTGGCAGCCAAATGCCTGGAGGTTACGGAGTCGTGCTCCGGCTCCCGACATGCCCCGCCGTGCTGCAGAATCCAGCAGCACGCGGGCTTGGTCGCAGCTCTTGGCGACTCCATCCCCCTTGAGGTAGAGGTCCGCCAGCTCCAGCATCGCTGGGCCGTTGTGTTTGGCAATCGATTTCCATAACCACTTCGCCGCTTCTGCCGAATCGCGTGCTTGGCCGGTGGATCCGTGCAAAAAGTGCTGCGCCGTGGCCAATTCCTCAGCTCCGTTGCCCTGAAAACTCACGCGTTCAACGTTATCGACGGTGGACTGTGAAGCAGGCGCGGGCGCGTTCATTCCGCTAGCGACGGTCTCAAGTTGCTTCGGCGATTCAGCTGGCTTCGCTGATTCAGCGGGCTTAGGCGGGCTCGGCATGGCTGTGCTGTTCGTCGCCGGCGCGGGTTGTTGTTCTGCCGGCTTTGACGGTGCAGACGCCGATGGGCTCGGACTTGTCGCGGCCGGTGCTGTATCCGTCGCAGCAGGCGGTAGCGGCGGAGGCGATCCCTGCGCATTCTGATCACTGCGTGAACCATTCCACGCCGCATAGCCGAGTGCCAGAATCAGAATAGCCAGGATTGACCCGATGTAATAACGGTATCGGCCGGACGGTGACTCGGCGTAGCCCGACGCCGCCCCATCTTCGCTATCCAGCAGGCTTTGGAAAGGCGATAAATCGTACAGGTCTCTGCGAGGCGCCTCTTCTGGTGGTAGGTGTTCCTCGATTGGTTCCCGATAGTCCGTCGATGATTCCGCATAAGCAGGAGCCTGTGCGCGATTGTTTCCTACGCCCCGCGGTTCGTGCATGCTGTCCACCCTCGGGTGTTCGAGCGCGGTTTCATCCAACTGTGCTCCACACATGCCGCAAAACTGATGCATGGGAGGATTGTCATGGCCGCAGGTATCGCAATGTCCCGGATCGCTGGGGTGCCTCTGGGTGGTTGGGCGTTCAAATGCCGTCGAAGGTGCGTTCGGGCTTACCGGACGCACAGCTTGGGCTGACGCCGGATGGTTCTCGACATCTGAGTTCCGCGCCTCCAACTCGCGCAGCAGTTCGGTCACTGCCTCTTCGCGCTTCTCGGGAGGACTGGTGAAATACACTTCAGCCCATCGTCCCATGTTGTCGGCCAAAATCGGGTTTACAAGGGGATTGAGCTCGGGCCGGGGTAGGGCACGCTCATCCTCAGAACGCTCCGTGGAACTAGCCAATCGGCATTCTCCTCAAACCATACTCGACGAACGGCCAGATTTTTTATAGGTATGATTGCACTATTATCCCAGAGGTTGTCAATTCTAAATGACGTGATATCAGTGGGAAAAGGGGCTCAATTGCAGGCTTTGCGATAAGCAGGCTCAAATTGATCGAGTTGCGCTTCGCGCTGCGTGGTGAATTTTCCTTGGGGAGTCTTGCCATAAAGATCGGTGCCCGGGCAGTAGTAAAGCGCGGTGTGCAGATCTACCCAGACCTGAACTCCCGGATTGCCCTTGTCCTCCGGTGGTTCGGGCGCCTCGGCCAGGCCAAGCTGAATCAGCATTCGATCAAAAAACGACAACCCGGGGTCGGGAGCGGGCTTGCGAGGAGTTGCAGTAGCCGCAGCTGGCGTTGCAGTCGCTTTCACCGGATGACTAGACCATAGTCCCCAGCGGATCACGCATGCGACCAGGATGACGGCAACTCCTAGGTAGATATCTCCGCGATGTGCATTCCACAACTGCACCAGGCGCCCGGTTCGCTTGCTGGAAACGAACCGTTCGAGAAATACGCGCGCGGAGGATGCGGAACTCCAGTCTGCCGGATGCGCGAACTTGGGCTTTGCCAAAGCTTGTGAATGGTCCGGCGATTCGGCCGAAAGCTCATCCGCCTCCGTTGGACCTTCCTCGTCTTCGACCGCAGCGATCTCCCTCGACGCGACCGGTGCCGGCTTCTCCGCTGGCTCGGTCTCAGAGCCGGTCTCGTTCTTCTGCGCCTCCTGCAGCTGCCACAGGGAGGCGACCTTACGCTGCATGTCGGAAGTTTCGTAGTCGCCAGCGCGCGGTGTGCCACATTGTCCGCAGAACTGCTCCTCGGCCATCAGCCGATTCCCGCACCTACAGTAGGAATGAGTGGGAGCCGAACGGGACACTTTTTCTGCGGGTGAAGAATTTTTGCTAACGGGTTTTTCGACTAGAGCCGCCAGATTTGGCTGTAGTTTCTCAAGGGCCTCGAGCATTGCGGCGCGCTCACTCGCCAGCGATTTCTTCCACGCGGCCTCCTCCTCGCGCACCAGGGCCTCGGCCACCAGGCTGGCCATCAATTGGCATGTGTGTACGTTTTGTTCCGTGAATGCGTTGGGAGACCCGTAATAGAGTTCCAGTCCTCCCGCGACTCCGCCATCGTGAAATACGGGGACCGCGATGAGTGATTGAATGCCTCGGCGCTTGCACTCATCCACATCCAGCAGGAATTCCGCGTTTGCATCGGCGCAGCGAAAAACCTGCCCGGTGTTCAAGCACGGGGCAAACATCGCTTGGTCAAGCGCGACGATCTTTCCCGAAACCGGGGTACTGCGGCCGAAGACAGCGCGATAGTGTGCGTTCTTGCCATCGATAATGGCGATCGCAGCGCCGCTGGCGTTGGTCATCTCGCAGACCCGCTCAGCCACCAACTTCAGCGCAGTCTGGAATTCCAGGCGGCGAAACTGGATTTGATGTTGGGTCTGTACTATTTTTGCCAGCGTCGATGCGTTATCGGGTAGCGGGGCGGGCTGGGGCGATTTCGCTTGCGGAGATGGCTTCTGAGCCGGGGAGGAATTATCACCAGCCTTGGCTTGTTCCCGCTTTACACCCGGGCGCAACTCCAGTCTCAGCATCTCCCGGTTGTGCTCCTGGATCACGTAGGCAGCTTCCAGCAGCTTTCCGAGCGTCTGCTCGTCTGGAACTGGTTTGTGCTTCTCGTCAGACACAGTTCGGTATTCCACCGGCACTATCACTCGTTGCCATCCGCGATCCGAACCTGGAATTGCTTATTCTAGTGCAATTCCGACGCCAACCCCGACGGATGAAAGCCAGCCAACAGACGGGTGTGGGTCGGTTGGGGAAGCGGGATACGTTGGCTGCCCTTCAGGCAGGTCTCTAATCTATCAATAGTTTACCGCTCAGGTGTTCCTGTTGCGAGAATTCTTGCCGAAGGGATCCGTCGCGTCTAAGCCCAGATCCCCGGGAGTGGTAATCAGCAATTGGTAATACCACTCTGCAGAACTCTGCACATGGCGGGAGATTTTCTTACTAGACGGCAGGAGAGAGTTCTTGGTCTTCTCTCTTTCCACTCAGGTAGTAGTAGACGGCCGGAGTGATGATCAGGGACAAAACCATCGAAATGAGAACGCCGCCGATGACCGCGATGGCGAGAGGCTGAAGCATCTGTGATCCGGCGCCGATCGCGAACGCCAGGGGCAGCATGCCCGCAACCGTTGCCAGTGCGGTCATCACGATCGGCCGCAATCGCCGCCGGGCCGCCAGCAGCATGGCTCGTTCGGCAGACTCACCCAGGCCACGCATCTTTTGATCGGCATCGAGCAGGAGAATGCCGTTCTTGGCCACGATGCCGATCACCATGATCATTCCCATGAACGACGAGATACTGAAGGTTGTGCGCGTAATCAACAGCGCGATGAAAACGCCGGAGGTCGATAGCAAGGCCGAGGAGAGAATTGCAACGGGTGCGGCGAAGCCGCCGAATTCGAAGAGCAGAACGATAAACAGAAGCAGGACGGCAAGAATGAGCACGATCACCAGATCATGAAAGTTTCGCTGCTGTTCCGCGTATTGCCCACCGTAAACGACCCTGATGCCAGCAGGCAGGTGTAAAGTATCCACGGCTTTTTGCACGTCGGCCACTCCGCTGCCCAAGCCGCGGTCTTCGAGTCGTGCGGTAATCGCAACGTCTCGCAACAAGTTCTCACGACGAATTTCGGTTTGGCCCGGACTCTCGACTAGCGATGCGAGCGCCCCCAGGGTTGCGGTACGTCCGGTGCTGCTGACCAGCAGAGTATCGCGCATAGCGTCGAGGGAGGCTCGGTTCGCGACCGGAAATCGCACCCTAAGCGTATAGGCTCGATCGTTTACGACCACGGGCGTGGGAGCGGGCTCGCCCTCGAGGATCGCAGAGGCATCGAGAGCCACTTCTTCGGCGGTGAATCCTGCTCGGGCCGCGACGCTCGGATCGACCTGAAATGTTACGGACGGCCCGCTGATCGTGTTCTCGATTCCGTTCAGAACGTCCACGACGCCTTTAATCTTGGGCTTTCCAGTCTTGTCATCAGGCGCAATCGCGTCCGCCACTTTCGGCGCCCATTCCTCCAATTGCTTGGGATCCTGCGAGAAGAGTTTGATCTCGATCGGCTCGGGAGCGGAGGTCAGGTCGCCAATCATGTCCTGCAGAACCTGAACGAACTCGATCTTGAGCGCCGGTTCCTCCAGATTGATCCGGGTGCGGGCCTCGGCTATGATTTCTTCGATGTCACGGCCGCGTTTCGTCTTCAACTTGACAAGAATGTCGCCGCGATTCGCTTCTGTCACCGCAGCCAGGCCGAGTTCGAGGCCGGTGCGCCGCGAAGAGCTTTCAACTTCCGGTATTTCTTTCAGCATCTGCTCGACATGGCCGATGATGCGGTTCGTTTCGGTTAAAGAACTACCCGAGGGTGTCCAGTAGTCCAGTACAAATCCGCCCTCGTCCATTGCCGGCAGCAGATCGGTATCACTGAACTGAAAACATAGGTATGACACGACGATCAGGGCGATGCTAAAAATGACCAGCAGCACCGGGCGTTCCAGTGCGCGCCGCAGCCAGCGCTCGTGAAAATCGACGACGCGCAGAAAGAATCCGCTGAGGTGCTTCTCCTCGGCAGCCAACAGCTTGGTCGTTTGGTCGGAATTGGCTGCCGCCTTATTCTCCGTTTCTAAAGTCGCCGTGGGTGCGGGGGCATCGCTCCCCTCGTTCTTCCGCCGAATGAAATATTGGCTGAGAGTCGGCGTCCAGGTGACCGCCAGAGCGAGCGAGGTTAGCAACGAGACCGTCATCGTTACCGCCAGCGCGCGAAAGAACACTCCGTAGACTCCATTGATCACGATCAGGGGAATGAACACCACGACCGGTGTAATCGTGGATCCCAGCAGCGGAATTGTGATTTCCTTCAGCGCGGTGCGGATCGCCTCGATCCGCGATTGTCCCAGATCGCGATGCAGTACGATGTTCTCGACCACGACGATGGCATCATCGATAACCAGTCCCACCGCCGCAGCCAGGCCGCCGAGAGTCATCAGGTTGAAAGTCTCGCCCATTAATTTCAGGGCGATGAACGTGACCATCACCGTCACAGGGATGACCAACCCGGCAACCAATGACGTCCCCCAATCCCGCAGGAACAGCACCAGAATGATCGACGCGAGAATCAGCCCGAGCAGGATTGCATCGCGTACGCTCTTGATCGAGCCTTCTACGATGATTGACTGATCGTAAAACGGCTCGATACGAATGCCGGGCGGGAGCGTCTTCCTGATGCTCTCAATCTCATCGTGGACTTCCTGCGCCACTTGCACGGTGTTTCCATCCGGCTGCCGATTGATGTTCAGCAGCACCGCCGGCTTTCCGTTCGCCGTGACCACGGTGTAAATAGGCTTTACGCTCGGTGCTACGGCCGCCACATCGCCGATCCTTACGGGAATGCCGGTCGCCGTGTTCTTGATGACAGCATTGGCGATTTCCTGCGGCGTACGCACTTGGCCGTTCACGAGCCCCAGGTAGAGCTGATGATTTCGTTCGAGCAGTCCGGGGGAGTCGACCAGATTCGTCTTGCGCACGCTATCCAGAATGTCGGACACGGTTACGCCGGTGCTGAGAAGCTTTGCCGGATCCGGTGTGATCTGGAACTCGGGTTCCTGCCCGCCCTGCACAATCACCGTGGATACGCCTTCCAGACGATTCAGCCGCGGCTTCATCTCGTAGGTCGCCATTTCCCAGAGTCTGGTCTGGGGCGTCGTGTCGGACGTCACGCTATACCCGATGATGGGAAAAGCTGCAAAGGTCAGCCGGTGCGCTTCGATCTTCGCCGTGGCCGGAAGTTCCGGCTGGACTCGCGAGATCGCCGCATTTACATATTGCAGCGTCTGGAACATGTCGACGTCCCAGCGGAAGTAGAGGTCGACTTCGGCTGATCCACGACTCGTGATCGACCGCACGGTGAGGAGGCCGGGGACGCTGTTAACCGCTTCCTCCAGCGGACGCGTGATGGTCACCATCATCTGGTCGATGGGCATGACGCCGTTATCGACCGCCACCAACACACGCGGGAAATCCGTGGACGGGAAAACGGAAACCGGGATCGTGAATGCGAGATAAGCCCCGAGCAGACCAAGTGTCAGAATGAGGAAAATAACTGGACGCGAATGCTGAGCGACCCAGTACTGGGATTTCTTTCCGTTTTCTTGCGAATTCACGCCCAGGCTCCGCAGCGGTTATTTTTCACCGGATCCCTCACTGGGAGCTTTCGGCCCCTCGGCCGAAGGCTTTGACTCCCCGCCCGGAGGCTCGGGAGCTTGGACTTTGATCTTGGTTTTATCCGGCAGTCCGTATGCCCCGTTGGTGACGACTTTATCTCCGTCTTTGACTCCCTCCACGATCTGCGCATCGTCACCGTTGCGAATCCCGACTTTCACGGCTTGCTGGTGGGCCATGCCGTCCGATCCCACCAGCATTACCGTGGTCGATCCATCCGGAGCGGTGAGAATTGAGCTCGCGGGCACAACCAGAGCATCTTTTACGGTTTGAGCGGTCATCGAAAGATGCACGCTGGTTCCGGGCTTCAGTTCATGCTTGGGATTCTTAACCTCAAACCAGACTTCCACAGTTGTGCTATTCGGATCGAGGGCAGGACTTACCACCGTGACTTTGCCGTTGATCGGCTCCGTGATCCCAGGCACGCTAATGCTGCCCTTATCGCCCACCTTCAGCGCCGCAGCATCGTCTTGCGGAATGTGCGCCTTGGCGATGACCGAGGAGATATCCATCACCGTCAGCAAGGGCGTGCCTGCTGCGGCCATCTCTCCCGGATAAAGCGGCCGATCGGTAATCACGCCGTTGATGGGACTGCGAATTTCTGAATAGCTCAGCTGTGCTTGTGCTCCGCGATACTTACCCGCGGCGGAATCGCGCTGCCCCTGCGCGGCTTTGAGTTCTTGCTCCTTGCCAATCGCCATCAACTTCTCGAGATGCTGTTTGGCGATATCGGATTGATTGCGGGCTTGCGTAATGTCAACCCGGGATTGATCCAGTTCCTTCCGCGGTAAGGCGCCCTGCTCGAAGAGTTGTTGGCGGCTTTGGAAAACCTTCTCCTGCGCGTCGAGCGCCTGTTGGGCCTGCTGCGCATCTGCTTCGGCTTTCCGGATCTCCTCCGGCAAGTTGGCAGCTGTCGTCGTTTCGTAAACCGCCTGCGCTTGTTTGTATGCGCCTTCGGTGTCCTGCGCGGCAGCGGACAGGTCGCGATTCTCGAGAACTGCCAAAACCTGACCTTGCTTGACCGGACTTCCGCGTTTTACAAGGAACTTCTGCACCGGTGCGCTGATCTTGGGAACGATCGCGGCCTGCTGCAGCGGGAATAAAATGGCCTGCGCTTCGACCACGTGCTGAATCGCGGTCTTTTCGACAGGTGCTGCCTGCACGCTGACAGTCGGCGGTTCCGGAGGTTTTTCCGAAGAGCACGCGGTGCCAAAGAGCCACGCAGCCGTGACCAACATCCCTGAAACTACGTGGCGGAAATCTCTGCGAATATGGATTCCCGAGGTTAGGATTTTGTGCCCGTTCATTCGTTCTAGAAGTTCCCTGTCAGAGTCTGTAGATTCGCGACCGCAACCTTATACCGAGACTGTCCATCGTCATACGCGTTGCGAGCTTGCGTCAACGTGTTCTGGGCATCGACCACTTCCAGTACGGTTGACTCTCCCGCCTGGTAACGCATGGTCGTCAGTCGCATACTCTCGGCCGCCATTTCCGCCGAGCTTGCCAGCGATTCCATTTCCGAGCGCGCCGTTTCCGCTTCGCTGTAGAACTGTCGCAAGTGACTCAACAACTGTTTCTGCGCGAAATTCAGCTCAACATGCGCCTGATCACGCCGTAGTTCAGCCTGTTTCAGCTTGCTGCGGTCGCTTCCCCAGCTGAAGATTGGAATCTGTAAGGTCGCCACCGTGGAGTATCCAAGGTTGCGCACGCCGTCGGTCCGGATGGCGAATTGATTCGAATCGATTCCATAGAAGTAATCCACGTTCAATGATGGCAGCAGCCCGCCCCATGCAGCCGTGACCTCATGCCGCGATGCCTGGTAAGCGGCCAGCGCCGCGCGCAGATCGGGATTATTCTTCTTTCCGGCCGCCTCCGCTTCGGCAAATGTCGGCAGAGGCTCCGGGGTTTGCAGGTCGTCGACCACGGCGAAATTCTGGTTGAAATCAGGGAACAGCAGCACCGCCAGATCCAGACGGCTGCGCTCCATCGCAATTTGAGCTTCCTGTAAATCGCGCTCTTGCTGTTGCGATTGAATGTGCGCTTTGAGTACATCTGCATGCGCGACCTCTCCGCCGGCTTCCAGCTTCTGGCTGATGTCAAGGAACCGCGCAGCTTCAGCCGCGGCGCGCTGTATGTTTGCGTACTTGCGTTGCGCCACAACCAGTCCGTAATAGGCCTGAGTGACGCTCACAACCAGTCCGCGTGTGGCGACCTCAGCCTTGGCTCGAGCTTGGGCCAGCAGGGCAGAAGATCGACGGTAATCGGCGACGTTCGTGAGCGAAAGTGCTTCATGTGCATTCGCCTGGCTGATGTATTCGTGTACACCGTTATTGGCGATGAATCGTGAAGTTGGGCAGCCAGCCGTGCTGGTTTGGCAGGTTGCCGGCAAAGGCCCTGTTCCCTGCGTGTAGATGAACGAATTGTTGTAGCTGACGTTGGGCAGCAATCCGGCGCGAGCCTGTACCCGGTCTTCGCGCGCCACGCCGAGATCGGTGATCACCGAGCGGTACTGTGGATCGTTCTGCCGCGCCCGTTGTAGCGCATCCTGCAAAGTGATCGTCAGGGGTGCGCTCTGATTTTGGTTCGCCGCTGCCACCTGTGCAAAACTCCGCCCCGTGGGTGCGATCAGAACCAAACTGAAAACCAGCAGTGGCAAACACTGCCCGAAATGGGATTGCCATCTCACATGCCTCGTCCCCTTGTTTTTCTGACACATGACAGTTCACCTCAGGATCGAAACCTGCCCTTCGCGCACTCGAAAGTCTATGAACCTAAAGGACAGGCGAGGGCTCCCGACCGTAGCCGCCGCATCCTCCAGGTGCCGGGTGTTTGCGTGTCCTTTTGGCCGGCAGGGAGTTTCAGAGACCCGCACCCAACGCATGGGCCGGACCAAATTGAAACTGGCACAGCCTATCACGGCATTCCTGAAAGCCACATGAAAGTCATCCTTCAGATGCCTAAGTGGCATGCACCGAAGTACTTAGGTCTTGCGGTATTTTTGACGACGAAGAAATGGCGAAAGCCTTGCTTAAGGAAGTACGAGTTCGTTCTTAAAGCAGGCCGGAGGAAGCTATCATGATCAACCTGGAATCCGTAAAAGTGACGCCGCGCGACCAGCAAGTGCTGAACCTGCTGGTTCAGGGCTGCAGCAACAAAGAAATTGCTGGTCAGCTCAACATCAGTCCCGCACCGTGAAGCAGCACTTGCGAACATTGTTTCTGCGTGCCGGTATCCGCGAAGGGCGGAAGCGAGTGAAGTTGGCTATTGCGATGTTCAGCAAAGAGGAGGCGCAATCATGACTCCCCGCGAGCACCTTACCCCCAAAGAGATTCAAATTGCCATCCTGGTCTGGGAAGGGCTTACCAACCGCGAGATCGGCAGGATCATCGGCACCAGCGAACAGGTGATCAAGAATCATCTTCGAAACACATTCGACAAGCTCGGCGTGTGGAGCCGGCTCGAGTTGGCCATGTACGTCGCCAGCCATGGTGGAGAGAACTGGCCGGAAGCTGACGGCGTGCCCGCCCCTTATCCTCAGGCGGTGGGAGCCGACTAGATGCGACATCTCTCCGTCTATGGTTGTAAACCTTACTGGACCGCTGGGCAGCGTACTGGTTCAGCCAACTTCTGCAAAACTTTTCTGGTCGGGTTTCTCGTGAAAACGCCTATGTCGCGATAACCGTAGTCGTGCCAATAGTTTAGGGGATGATAGTGCGGCACTGGAATTGCACAGGCAGTTGCGATCTGCCAAGGGCGGGCTCGAGCTGCGAGCCGGCTTTCGCGACTCCCGGGGCAAAACCAGCGATGGCCTACAAAGAAATCTTCTGGATGGCGTGCGACTCGACCGAACAGCTGAGAGCCGAGTATGGTCCTTTCCACACGCGTCCTGAAGCTGAGGTCGAGGCCCGCAAGCTCGGTTTCGGATACTTGCTGCGTTATGAGCACATTTTGGGGGTGAACGAGGAAATTGAGGAGGTTCGCTGCATTTTCATCGAGCTGCCGGGAACCGTTTCTGAAGCGGCGGAAAGCACTTCGGTGACCCTCCATACACGGTGCGCCACCTGCGGGGAATCGGCCGCCCATGAGACCGGATGGCAAGCTGAGGTCTGGGCCGACATCCACGAATTCGAGCACTCACGCCACCGAGTCCGCCTCTTTGAACACGCCAGAGGCAAAGGCTTGAAGGAAATCGGCGACTGGCGAGGATAGGAAACGTAAAACGGCAGAAGACTCTTAAGTACCCACGGGAATCACTGACCTCAGGGAGTTGGGCCCTCAGACCCTACCAGTGGCGAGAAGGTATCTGGTTTTTTCCCGAAAGACTCCGCGTCCTCAGCGGTATTGATTGGCGGGCTTCACTTCTGCAGCGAGAGTCCACTAGCCGCGGCGCGATCCAGAAACCAGATCAATTTCCCATCCGTCGGCTGGACCAGTTTGGCGGGATACTGTTCTCCCGGCACCTTCTCTTCCAATACCGACTTCAGCACCGGTGCTTTGTCTGTGCCGCTGACCAGGAAGGCCACGGATCGAGCAGCATTGAGCACGGGAAGGGTGAACGTTAGCCGGTGAGTCTTGAGCTTCTCTACCCAGTTCGCGATCACCAATCGGGATTTTTCCTGCAAGCCCGCGGTCCCGGGAAAAAGCGATGCCGTATGACCGTCGGGGCCCATGCCGAGCAAGATCAGATCGAATCGGGGAAGCTGCCCTGGCTCGAGCTGGAAAAACTTTCTTAGAGTGGATTCGTAGTCTTTTGCGACGGCAGCGGCGTCCGGATTCTCAGTGGGAAATCGAAACACATTCCCGGGCGGTACGGGCACCTTCGACAGCATCGCTTCGTCCGCCATCCGATAGTTGCTGTCAGGATCGGTCGGAAGGACGTGCCGCTCATCGCTCCAGAAAAAATACATACGATCCCAAGGCAGGGCAGTGCGGGCGTTGGTAGCGAGGAGATTGTAGAGGCTCTTGGGCGTCGAGCCACCAGATAGAGCGATCGTGAACCGGCCATCCTCGGCAACCGCCTGATTGGCATGCCGAACGACCTCTTCTCCGGCTGCGGCAAACAATTCCTGCGGAGTGGTGAGAACCCGTATCTCGGCAGAAGAGCTCAAATCAGCCTCGGAAGCCCCGGACCGCCGCGCAGCGCGCTGCTCCCAGCAGTCCGGCCTTTTCATTCGTCACTACGTGAACGGGCATGGCTTCTACCAGAGGGCGCATTCTTCCCTTATCGAGAAAGGCTTCCATAAACAAAGTACCGCTAAGCCTGGGAAGGATTTTTGGAGAAATGCCGCCCGCCAGGAACAGGCCGCCAGTCGACATGATCTTCAGTCCCAGGTTCGATGTCTCGGCGCCGTAAACAGCAATCCACAGGTCCAGCGCTTTTCCCGCCAGCGAATCTTTGCCGCTCAACGCAGCCTGCGAAATAGCCGCTGCCGGATCGCCCGCCTCCATGGCAGCGGAAAGCTCGGCCGATTGCTTTCCGCACCCACTGGCGCACAGAAACTCATAGACGTTCACCAGTCCGGGACCGGAGAGAATGCGCTCGTAACTCACGTGTCCGAATTTTGTCGCAAGGAACCGCAGCAGTTCGATTTGAAGTTCTCCGTGTGGAGCAAAGTCGGTATGTCCACCTTCACACGCGAAAACATGGTGACGGCTGCCATCCCAAAACAGTCCCGCCTCTCCTAAACCGGTTCCCGGAGCGATGACGGCCTGATTGCCAGCGACCGAACCCGCTCCCGGGTTGAGAGTGACCAGATCCTCCATCCCGAGGGCGCCTATGCCCCAGGCGCTGGCTTCCAGGTCATTGATCAACAGAGTAGCTGCAAGATGGATCTGATTGGCCAGAACGGACTGCTCGATGACCCAAGGAAGATTGGATGTCTCCACCCGTCCGTTGCGCACCGGGCCAGCGATTCCAAAGCATGCTGCCTCCGGCCGAGTACCCGACTCGTCCAGGAACTGCTTTACGATTTCACCAAGCCCCCGATGGTCACGACTGGGAAAGACGCGTTCCGAGACTAACTGGAAGCGCCCATTCTGCGGTTGGAAGTAAGCCAGCCTGGCATTGGTCCCACCAATATCGCCGGCCAGAATCATTTTTCGAAGTTCCTCCAGCGGCGGCCGTCGCGTTCGATGAGTTCGTCGGCCTCCTTCGGTCCCCAGGTGCCGGAAGCGTAGTTGGGGAAATTGCGCGGCGGGAGCGCTTTCCAGAGATCAAGCATCGGGTTCACTACCGACCAGCCAGCCTCCACCATGTCCGCGCGTTGAAACAGCGTTTGATCGCCGATCATGCAGTCGTGCAGCAGCCGTTCGTAGCCGGTGCTGGGCTGCTTTCCAAAGTATTCCTGATACTCGAAGTTCATGTCCACCGTGCCGAGCCGCATCACCGGGCCGGGAACTTTGGCAGCGAACTGCAGGGAGATGCCTTCCTCGGGTTGAATGTGCAGCACCAGTTGATTCGGCATGAGATGTTCGACCGGCGTGTCGCGGAACAGCACAAAAGGTGCTCGCCGAAACTGTATCACGATATGAGTGTTGCGCACCGGCATCCGCTTGCCGGTTCGCAGGTAGAAGGGAACATCGGCCCAACGCCAATTATCGATCAACAACTTCATGGCGACGAAAGTCTCCGTTCGCGACTCTGGGGGAACGTCCGGTTCCCCACGGTACGCCGGAACCCGCTTGCCATCCTCCGTGCCCTCGCCGTACTGACCGCGCACCGTGCGGCTCAGAACTTCTTCGTCGCTCATGGGCTGAATGGCATGAAGAATCTTCGCCTGCTCATCGCGCACCGCATTGGCGTCGAAGGAAATCGGCGGCTCCATCGCGGTCAGACTGATCAACTGCATGATGTGATTGGGTACCATGTCGCGCAAAGTACCCGCATGATCGAAGTAGCTGCCACGGCCTTCCACGCCGACTGTCTCGGCCACCGAGATCTGCACGTGATCGATGTAGCGTCGATTCCACACTGGCTCGAAAATCCCGTTGGCAAAACGAAACGCCATGATGTTCTGTACAGTCTCTTTGCCAAGATAGTGATCAATGCGGTAGATCTGTGTTTCGTCGGCGACCTTCAATAATTCTTGATTGAGCGCCTTGGCCGATTCCAGGTCGTGCCCGAAGGGCTTCTCGATGACGACGCGGCGCCAGTGATTGTTGCTCTGATCCATCAAACCCGTCGCGGCGAGCTTCTGGACAATAGGGCCAAAGAAATTCGGCGCGACCGCCAGGTAGTAGAAAAAATTCTGATGGGTGGAGTGGGTCTGATCGATCTTGGTTAGAGTCTCTTTGAGACGCGAGTACAGATTGTCGTCGTCGAAATTTCCCTGCAGATAGTAAAAACGCTGCGAGAACCATTCCCATAGTTCGTCATCTACGCAGTCACCGCAATACGTCTTGATGTCGTCAAAGACTTTCTTGCGGAAGTCTTCATCGGAAAACTGCGCACGTGCCACACCCAGGACCGCGAACTCCCGCGACAGCAGCCCGGCGCGCGCCAGGTTGTAAAGCGCCGGGATCAGCATGCGCCCGGTCAAGTCCCCGGCGGCACCGAATATGACCATGACGCAGGGATCACTTTGCTTTCCGATGCGTGGTGGTGGCGGCGCCGTCTTGGGCTGTTCTGCTATTTGAGCCATTGAATAAGTCCCTTTGTCGTTCTCAGCGCTCTCTGCGAGTCCTCAGCGCTCTCTGCCTCGTAACACTTAGCCGTCAGTTGCAAGCGAGCGAATTTGTCCCCATCTCCGGGAACTAGTGTTTCTCTTTTCCGGGGGCCTCCACGTGCCCACCAAACTTCTGACGCATCGCCGATAACATCTTCTCCGCGAACGTATGTTCCTGGCGCGAGCGGAAGCGGACAAACAATGCTGCCGTCAGCACGTCGGCGGGAACAGCCTCGTCGACCGCGGCCTGAATGGTCCACCGTCCTTCGCCCGAATCCTGCACGAAGCCTGTGTATTCGGCGAGCGTCGGATTCTCGGCCAGGGCCATGGCCGTCAGATCCAGGAGCCAGGAACTGACCACGCTGCCGCGCCGCCATACTTCTGCGATGTCGGGCAGGTTCAAGTCATAACGAATGTCTTCCGGCAACTCTTTACTGTTCGCATTCTTGAAGATGTCGAAGCCTTCGGCATAGGCCTGCATAAGTCCGTACTCGATCCCGTTGTGCACCATCTTCACAAAATGTCCCGAGCCTGACGGTCCGCAGTGAATATACCCATCTTCAGCGGTGCCGCCGAGTTTCTCTCGACCCGGAGTGCGCGGAATGTCCCCTTTGCCCGGAGCCAGCGTCTTGAAGATCGGATCGAGTCTCTGCACGGCCTCTTTCGGTCCCCCGATCATCATGCAATAACCGCGTTCCAGGCCCCACACGCCGCCGCTGGTGCCCACGTCGATGTAGTGAATACCCTTGCCCTTGAGTTCTTTTGCCCGGCGCACATCATCCTTGAAATAGGAATTGCCCCCGTCAATGATGGCGTCACCCGCTTGCATGTGTTGGGCAAGTTTTTGGACAGTTGCTTCAGTCGGACCGCCAGCCGGCACCATGATCCATACCGCGCGCGGCGGCTTGAGCCTGGTGATCAGATCCTCGAGCGATGACGACCCGGTAGCGCCCTCGGTACCCAGTTGTTTCACGGCGTCGGGGCTAAGATCGGAAACCACTAGCGAATGCCCGCCCCGCATCAGCCGACGGGTCATGTTCGCGCCCATCCGGCCGAGTCCAACCATTCCTAATTGCATCTCTTGCTCCTTAAGTGGTGGCACCGGCATCTTGCCGGCTGTCGCGCGAACGTCTCGCCCGCGCTGCCGAAGGTTCTAGAGAGCTTTCCGCACTGCTGCCTGCAGTGTCGCAAGCCCGCTCTTGAGATCTTTCCCCAGATGCACCCGAAGCGCGCGTCTTCCTCTCTCCGCCAGGACCTGGAAATCTCCCCGAGCCTGCGCCGCCTTGACGGCGCCGAATGTGTACTTCTGACCTGGCACCGGCAATTCCACAGCATCATCACATGTGATTTGCAGGAACACTCCCGAATTCGGCCCGCCCTTGTAAGCTTGCCCGGTGGAATGCAGGAATCGCGGTCCGAATCCGAGACACGTCGCAACGTGCTTCGAATCGCGAACCGCATGACGCAGCGCTTGCAGAGTCGCCTCGTGCTCCGCATTCATCTGTATGTATCCCAGGACCGCGAAGTAATCGCCAGCATCAATGCGGCTGAGATGCGACTTCAGATATCCGACTAGAGACTTCTCACTTGCAGCTGCAGCCAGAGCAGACGCATTCTTTTCGTCCGTGAACAACTTCACGTCGCTGTCTTCGAGAATTGGCTTTTCCGGCGGCAGCGATCCCGTTTTCTCGTATTCCGAAGTGAGCGTCCGGGTGGCAATTTTACTGGCTTCTACATCGGGTTGGTTGAACGTATTGATACCGATGATCACCCCGGCGACGGCAGTTGCGATCTCCCAACGGAAGAACTCCGCCCCAAGATCATAGATATCAGGCATCGTGATTCGCACCACAGGATGCCCAGCTTGTTCGAGAGCCGCGACTTTCGCGTCCTGGTCGGAGTCGACTTCGCCTTCCAAACGAATGTAAGCAAAAATACGATCGTTGGCGTACACGTCCGTTGAGGCCAGATGCTCGCGATCGACTGGAATGATTCCCTTACCGACTTTTCCAGTGGACTCCGCGATTAACTGTTCCAGCCACGCACCCAGATCGGAAATGCCCGGAGACGTGATGATCGTGACTTTGTCACGCCGGGCATTCGCAGCGGAGCCGAGAATGATCCCCAGCACGGCTCCGGGATTCTCCTCCACCTTCACACTCGGCCCGCAGGCTCGTTCCATCTCCGCCGTGCGCTCGAGAAACTTCTTCGTGTCGAGCCCGATGGCAGCGGCCGGAATCATCCCGAAGTTCGACAGCGCCGAATAGCGTCCACCAATCGACGGGCGCCCAAAAAAGATGTGGAGGAAGTGATCGCCCTCGGCGACCTGTTGCATCTTCGATCCCGGATCGGTGATCGCAACGAAGTGACTGCCTACTTTGTCCGCTCCGACCACCTGCTTCGTGCGTTCAAAGAAATATTGCTTGAAGATGTTCGGCTCGAGCGTGCTGCCCGACTTGCTGGAGACAATGAAGAGCGTCTTCGGGATATCGATCTTATGTTCGAATGCTTTCACCTGCGCGGGATCGGTGGAATCGAGCACATGCAGTTCCGGGAAGTGGGGAATCCGACCGAATGTCATCCGCAGAACTTCCGGACAAAGGCTGGACCCACCCATCCCGAGAAGCAGAATGTGCTGAAATCCGCGGGTTTGTACCTCCTTTGCAAATTTCTGCAAAGTGTCGTGTTGAGTGATCTGCTCGTCAACAATATCGAGCCATCCCAGCCACTTCGACTCATCTTCACCAGTCCACAGGCTCGCATCGCGATCCCACAGTCGCTTCACTTTCCCGCCCGACTGCCAGTCGGCAATCGTCGACTTGACACTGGCGGCCAGCGTCTCGGGCAGGGAAGTCTTCAGTCGGCTCACGGTCTATCCTTTTTGTGCGGTGCTTTTCTCAACAGCGGCCAGCAGTTTGTCGAAGGCGTCTGAGAACAACTTCACCCCATCGACCGTCAATTTGTCCGTGACTTCCTTCATGGAAATCCCGGCCTTGGCCAGATCGTCCATGGTCTTCTGCGCTCCCGGAATATCTTCCGTGAGACTCGGCCGAACCCGTCCATGCTCACGAAATGCGTCAATCGTAGCCGGCGGCATCGTGTCGACGGTGTCTGGGCCAATCAGTTCTTCCACGTACATGACGTCGCGATAGTTTGGATTCTTGGTGCTGGTGCTGGCCCAGAGCACGCGCTGCGTCTGCGCGCCCTTGGCGGCAAGTTTCTCCCACTTCGGTCCGCTGAAGATCTTTTGATAGCGCTGGTAGGTCAGCTTTCCGTTTGCAATTGCGACCTTCCCCAACAAGCTCTTCAGCAGCGCCTGCTGATTCGGGTCCGACGTACTTTTCAGCTTCTGGTCCAGCATTGAATCAATCAGCGTATCGATACGGCTGATAAAGAAGCTGGCGACCCCAGCCATCTTCTTCAGGTTCCCGCCGCGGGCGGCTACGTCTTCCAGTCCCGCGACGTAAGCCTCAGCAACTTTCACATAAACTTCCTGCGCAAAGAGCAACGTCACATTGATGTTGATGCCTTCGCTGATCGCTTGCCGGATCGCGGGAAGCCCCTCGGCTGTGCCCGGTATCTTGATCATGACATTCTCGCGCTGCACCGTCTTCCACAATCGGCGCGCTTCGTCAATCGTCTCCTGCGTCTTGTTCGCCAGATACGGAGATACTTCCAGGCTGACGTAACCATCGCGGAAGTTTGTTTGTTCGTATACTCCGCGCAATTGGTCCGCAGCATCGCGAATGTCGCGGATAGCGATCTGTTCATACTTGGCTGTGGCGGCAAGATCTTTCTGGGGGGCCAGAGAGTGCAAAATATCGTCATACAAGGAACTGTCCGCGATCGCCTTCTCGAAGATGGCCGGATTCGAAGTCATTCCCCGCAGGCCGTCGTCTTCGATCATCGCTTTCAGTTTGCCGGTCGTGAACAGATCCCGGCGAATGTAGTCGAGCCACATGGACTGCCCATACTTGAGCAGGTCTTTTAGTGGGTTTTTTGTGGCCTTTGAACTTTCCAGAACACCAGTGGGTTGCATGAGAGCCTCCATATCTTGTTGGATGACGATCCCCGAACGAGCGACGCAGCCGAACTGCTGGACGAACTAGCTACTTGCCGGCGATCGCTGCTCGCGCCTCTTCGACCACTTTGTCGACCGTAAACTCGAAGTATTTCAGCAAATCCTTCAGCGGCGCCGACGCACCAAACCGGTGCATGCCGATGTTGCGCCCTTTGCTGCCCGTATACCGCCCCCAGCCGAATGTAGAAGCCATCTCGACGGACACTCGCGCCGTCACATCCGAGGGCAGAACGCTCTCTTTGTACGCAGCATCCTGTTGATCGAAGATTTCCATCGACGGCATGCTGACCACGCGCGCCTTGATGCCCTCGGCCTTGAGTTTCTCGTATGCATCGACGCACAGTGAGAGTTCGCTTCCGGTTCCGATCAGAATGACTTGAGGCTTTCCGCCAGTCGCGTCGGCCAGGACGTAGCCTCCTTTCACTACACCCGAAGCCGCCGCATATTTCGTGCGATCCAAAGTCGGAAGAGCCTGCCGTGTGAGCACCAGCGTTGTTGGACGATGCGTCTGCTGCACCGCGATCTTCCATGCCTCCGTGACTTCGTTCGCATCGCCGGGACGCAGCACCAGCATGTTCGGCATCGCCCGTAGCCCAGCCAGTTGCTCGATTGGTTGATGCGTCGGTCCATCTTCGCCAACACCAATCGAATCGTGCGTCATCACGTAAATCACGGGGGCTTCCATCAACGCCGCCAGCCGCATCGATGGTTTCATGTAATCGGTGAAGTTAAAGAAGGTCGCGTTGAACACTTTCAGGCGCGAAATTGCCATGCCGTTCGCCGCCGCAGCCATGCCGTGTTCACGAACTCCGAAGTGGAAGTTGCGTCCAGCATAGTTGTCGGGCTGGAAATCGCCCGCGCCCGGCATCTTCAAGTCAACCTTGTTCGACTTCGCCAGATCAGCCGAGCCGCCGACCAGCCACGGAATGTTCTGCGCGAGGGTATTCAGAACTTTTCCGGAGCTTTCCCGAGTGGCAATGCCTTTGGCGTCGGACGGGAAGGACGGCAGATTCTTGTCCCATCCGTCGGGCAGCCTCCGCGCTTGAATGTCTTTGAGCTCGGAAGCCAGTTCGGGAAACTGCTTCGCATATTCGGCGAATTCCTTCACCCATGACGCATACAGATCCGCGCCGCGCTTTCCCACTCCTTGCTGGAAGTGCTCATAGACGCCGTCGGGTACAAGGAACTTCGCGTCTTCCGGCCAGCCATAGAACTTCTTCACCAGCTTGACCTCATCAACGCCCAGCGGCTCTCCGTGCGCTTCGTAGGAATCCTGTTTGTGGGGCGACCCGTAACCGATGTGGCTGTCGACGACGATCAGCGTCGGGCGGTCTTTCGTCTTCAAGAAGGTCTCATAAGCCCGAGCGAGCATGGCGAGATCGTTCGCGTCGGCGACTCGAGTGACGTTCCATCCGTAACCCAGAAATCGCGTGGCGACATCTTCCGTGAACGACCAGCTCGCCGGCCCGTCGAGCGTGACGTGATTGTGATCGTAGATCCAGCAGAGATTCGAAAGCTGCAGGTGGCCGGCCAACGACGCAGCCTCGCTCGCAACGCCCTCCATCAGATCGCCGTCACCACATATCGTCCAGACATTGAAATCGAATATGTCAAAGCCGGGACGGTTGAAACGTGCCGCTAGCCACTTGCTGGCGATCGCCATGCCAACGCTGTTGCCCGCGCCCTGGCCGAGAGGGCCGGTCGTGGTTTCGACTCCGGTGGTGATGTGCGACTCCGGATGACCGGGTGTTCGGCTTCCGAGTTGACGGAAGTGTTTGATTTCGTCCATGGAAACGGACAGTTCGTCCGTAACTTTGTCGTCCTCGGCCTTGCGCACTCCCGCCAGATGCAGTACGGCGTACAGCAGCATGGAGGCGTGCCCGGCTGAAAGAACAAACCGGTCGCGATTGGGCCACAAGGGATTTTTGGGATCGTAACGAAGATATTGCTGCCACAAGCTGTAGGCCACAGGTGCCAAGCCCATCGGAGCCCCGGGGTGCCCGGAGTTTGCCTGCTGCACGGCATCAATCGCAAGAGTGCGAATCGTGTTGATGCAAAGAGTGTCTAACTGCTGTCCCGTCGCTAAAACTTGTTCCGTGGCAACCATGCGACTCCGTTCCTCCAGTCGTTCGTTGGCGCGAACCACTGGCTAACCAATTAGAGATCCCCGGGCAGAGAAAGGGTTCAGTACGCAGAAAGTGTATCAATTTCTTGGAACGGATGGATGACGCTCCGTTGAAAAACGGAGCGAAGGCGGAGGGATTTCTTACTTTACCAGCTGGATGTAGCTATTTTCGCTCTGCGAGGCGCGCGTCATTTCCTGCACGAACTTGAGGAATTGACGTAAACTGTCGCGCTCTCCGGACGACATGCCCTCAAACCGGACACGCACTCCGTTGGAACCCGCACTGCGCGTCACGATCCCGGTTAAGGCGAAGCCCTTAACCCAAATCTTGCCGTTCGGCACCCACAATCCGATCTCTACTTTGGCGCCCGGCTTGACCGGGCTAGCCGTTTCGACCAGGCAACCGCCGGCACTGGTGTTCGAAAGGTTTCCCCAAATCGAATTCGGCAAATCATCCACGCGCAATTCCACCGCGACAAAGCACTTGATGCGCGGATGCCGGCGGCGATCGCTGCTCCAGTTGGGGCTGAAAAGATCGGGTTCGAACGGAGGGGTGGAGGAACTGGGCGTCGGAACCGGGCGTGGAGTTTCCTGCTCAGGCTGGCTGGTCTTCTGCCGGGATTTCGAAACGTCTGCCTTGATTTCGCGCATGGCGTTCAACAAGGCTTCTTCCCGTTTTTCGACAGGCGCTTCCCGATAAGCCTGCAGAAGCTTTCCCACTTGCCGTACCAGATCTGGATCGGACAGTATGCGAGTCCAGTCAGTTCCCGTTGCAGCGCTCATGCAATATGAATCTCTCGTTCTGTAAGGATTTGCGTCTCTGCCTAGGATGAGCCGCTGGTCACCGCGGTTCAAGATGACCTTAGTCACGAAGAAAAGGGCGATATTGACTGTTGAGAAAGGGAGTTTACTGGCTGCCCTCGAATCCGACCTGCACGATTTCCGTGGTCTCGCTCTGAGTTTGCTCGAACTTCCATTTGCTCACCGCGTCCTGCGCGGCTTCCACCAGCACCGGGCTTCCACCCAGCACTCGACTGGATTTGACGCTACCATTAGGCCGGACAATGGCTTCCACCTTCACAACTCCATGAATGTGCATCTTTTTTGCCAGTTCTGGATAGACGGGCGCGACACGGGATGAGACCTTTCGCTCCGAACTCGAGGATACGGTCGTGTTTTGCGCATGCGCTAGATGGAACGAGAGCGCGAGGATGAAGGCCAGATATAAGACACCACTGCGCATGACTCCGGCTCCTTTACATGTCCAGATTATCGGCACTGACCGGTTACTGGCAGAGTACTGAAGGCATTGCACCTAAGTTGCCGCATCCCGATCTACGCAGGCGAAACACGTCTGATTTCGTTTGCATCGCAATTGCGCGCAAAAGAATCAAAGCTAACGAGTTATGCTATAGACGGAAAGGAAGATTCAGCCCCCGTCGGGGTGTCTGAACGTTCCCGATCAAGAATGCGACGCTCATTGAAAGTTTTCCCCACCGTAGTTCTTGGTTTCATATCGTTCTTTGCCGTTTCGTCTACGCTGTTCTCACAAACGACCGGCGGCACGCCATCTGTTTCCCTGCCTGGAACTCAGAGTCCTTTTCAGGGGAGTTCCCCCGAGGGCGCCGCGACATCGGAAGTTCTTCAGATCGATTTCAAGGAAGCCATTGACCGTGGATTACGCAATAACTTAGGCCTGCTGCTGGCCGGGGATCAGTCCGAGGCCGCTCGCGGCCAGCGCTGGCAGCAGTTGGCCGAACTGTTGCCCAACATCTCCATTCGCGCCGCGGAAGACGCGCAAACCACGAGTCTTGCGGCCCTCGGGCTGAGAGGTAAATTCTTTTCTGGGCCTGTACCGAGGCTGATTGGTCCGTTTAATTACTTCGACCTGCGCGCGAATGCGACGCAAAGTGTATTCAACTATAGAGCCCTGGAGAAGGAGCGTGCCGCCTCGCAGAGCCTCAAAGCGGCTCAACTCAATCTCAAGGATGCACGCGAACTGGTGGTGCTCGCGGTTGGGAACTCATACCTGCAGGCCATTGCCGCCGCTGCCCGCGTTGAGACCTCCGAAGCACAGGTCAAAAGCGCTCAGGCTCTCTACCAGAAAGCCGCGGATCAGCAAAAAGCAGGTCTGACTCCAGCCATTGATGCTCTGCGTTCGCAGGTTGAATTCCAGACTCGGCAACAGCAACTCATCGTGGCACGCAACGAATTGGCGAAATCCACATTGAGCGTGGCTCGGATCATCGGACTGCCGCTGGGCCAGCAATTCGTGCTCACAGAAAAGGCTCCATACCAAGCGCTGACTCCTCTTCCGCTGGAAACCTATTTGCAGCATGCGTATAACGGGCGTGCCGACTATCAGGCTGCTATGTCACAAGTGCAGAGCGCCGAACACAGCAGGAAAGCGGCGGTCGCGGGACGTTATCCATCCATCGACCTGGATGCCAATTTTGGTGATATCGGCGTCAACCCCGCGAATTCCAACGGCACCTGGCAGGTCACGGGCGGCATCGATATTCCAGTTTTCGCCGGCAATCGAGTTCACGGCGATATCCTCGTAGCTGATGCCCAACTCAAGGAGGCTCGCTCTCAGTTAGGCGATCTCCGTGGCCGCATCGATTATGAAGTCCGTTCGGCCTTGCTCGATCTCAATGCCGCCGCCGAGCAGGTCGAGGTCGCCCGCAGTTCAGTCGAACTGGCCGAACAGGCGCTGGCCCAGTCGCAGGATCGCTTCACCGCCGGAGTCGCCGACAATCTCGAGGTCGTCCAGGCCCAGGAAGCCGTTGCCGGCGCGCACGAAAGCTTTATTCAAAGTCTTTATGCTCATAATCTAGCGAAGGTCGAATTGGCTTACGCCATCGGCGATGCCGAGCAAGGCGTAAGGCGATATCTGAAAGGCAATCAATAAGCGTATGGAGCAATCGACGCAGGCTGCCCCCCCTACAGCGAATCCATCTGTAGCCGAAAGACCGGAGTCCGGCAATAAGCCGCTGCCGGCGACTGAGCGGGACTTTCACACTCGTCCTTCGCGCACGCAGAGTCCTGGTTTTCGCATTGCAGTTCTGATTGCACTGGTGGTGCTGCTGGTCGTCGGATTCTTCGCATACCGCTATTTCACCAGTTACGAATCTACCGACGATGCCCAGGTTGACGGGCACATTAACTCCGTCAGCGCTCGAATTTCAGGACACGTGATCAAGCTCAACGTCCAGGACAACCAGTACGTGCAGGCGGGAACCGTGCTCGTCGAGATCGATCGAACCGACTACCAGGTGGCCTACGAGCGCGCGAAGGCGGATTTTGCCGATGCTCAGGCAGCGGCTACCGCAGCGGGAGTTACGGTCCCGATCACATCCGTCAACACCAACAGCCAGATTTCCGCTAGCGAGGCGGATGTGGCCAGCGCCCGCGCTGGCATCCAGGCGGCACAACAGCAGTTCCAGGCCGCAAAGGCGCAACTGCAGCAAGCCGAGGCGAACAACGTAAAAGCGCAGAACGACCTTGCGCGCTACAAACAACTCGTCGAGAAGCAGGAGATTTCGCAGCAGCAGTACGATCAAGCCACTGCCGCAGCTCAAGCTGGCGCCGCTGGAGTCGAAGCTGCTCGCGCCACTGCCGATGCCGCCGATCAACAGGTGACGCAGGCCAAGGGCAGGCTGGTTCAGGCGGAAGCCAATTGGCGTTATGCCAATACGGCGCCCAAGCAGATGCAGATCTCGCAAGCGAGAGCGCAGTCGGCCCTCGCGCAAGTTGAACGCATGAAGGCGAGTCTCGATCAGGCGGAACTGAACCTGCAATACACCAAGATCGTCGCTCCGGTGAACGGCGTGGTGAGCGACCGTACCGTCGAAGTGGGACAGAATGTGGCTCCCGGGCAAGAATTGATGAAGGTCATCAATCTCGACGACATCTGGATCACTGCAAACTTCAAAGAAACGCAGTTGCGCGAGATGAAGCCTGGTCAGCGCGTCACGATCGAGGCCGATTCGAATGGCAACAAGTACAACGGCAAAGTGGACAGTATCGCCGGCGCCAGCGGGGCGCGCTTCAGCTTGTTGCCTCCGGAGAACGCCACCGGCAACTACGTCAAGGTCGTGCAGCGCGTCCCAGTTAAAATTGTTCTCGACCCTGGTTCTACCAAAGATCATGCGCTGCGTCCCGGCTTGTCGGTGACTCCCAAGGTGTGGATTCGGGAATGAGCGCGGCCGCGGGGACGATCGACCAGTCGGATGCCTGGCGTCCTGCTGTAAACCCCTGGATCATCGCTCTGGCGGTCACGCTGGCGACCTTCATGGAGGTGCTCGATACCTCCATTGCCAATGTTGCCCTGCCGCATATCGCAGGGAGCCTTTCGGCCGGGCAAGATGAGAGTACCTGGGTTCTCACTTCCTACCTTGTCTCGAACGCGATCGTTCTACCGCTCAGCGGATGGTTGTCGTCGATCGTCGGGCGCAAGAACTTCTACATGGGGTGCGTGGCGCTGTTCACCATCAGTTCCTTCATGTGCGGTCTCGCGCCGAATCTGGCGGTTCTGATCATTTGCAGAGTTCTTCAGGGTATTGGCGGCGGCGGATTACAGCCCAGCGAACAAGCGATCCTCGCCGACACTTTTCCTCCAGCCAAGCGCGGAATGGCATTTGCCGTCTATGGCATGGCTGTGGTTACCGCGCCAGCGATCGGTCCCACTCTCGGAGGATGGATCACCGACAACTTCAGCTGGCGCTGGATTTTCTTCATCAATATTCCCGTCGGGATTCTGTCTATCCTGCTGACTTCCCGACTGATTCAGGATCCGCCTTATTTCAGGCGCCGCAAGCGGAGCGAAACCCACATCGATTACATCGGGCTGGGATTCGTCGCACTTGGGCTTGGCACACTTCAGGTCGTCCTCGATAAGGGCCAGCGCGAAGATTGGTTTGAGTCGAACTTCATCCTGATCCTGTCGGTGATTGCGGCCTTATCGCTGATCTTCGTGATCTATTGGGAGTGGAAGCAGAAAGATCCCATTATCGATCTGCATCTGTTCAGTGACCGCACCTTCGGCATCTCAAATCTGCTGATGTTCATGCTCGGATTCGCGTTGCTGGGCAGCACGCTGCTGCTGCCGCTGTTTTCGCAAACGCTATTGGGATATACGGCGCAGCAGGCGGGACTGGCTTTGATGCCGGGTGGATTTGCGATCATCCTTCTTCTGCCGCTTGTGGGATTCTTGCTCTCGCGCTACACACCGCGATGGCTTCTGATGTTCGGTTTAATAGTCCTGTCGTACTCTTTGTTTCACATGACGAAGTTTAATCTCCAGATCGACTTCCGAACCGTCGCGGAAGCGCGCGTCCTTCAAGCCGTGGGCATGGCTTTCTTGTTCGTTCCGATCAATACAGCTGCCTATGCGTTTCTGCCAAGAGACAAGAACAACGCTGCTTCCGGCCTGATGAATCTGGCGCGTAACATCGGCGGCAGTGTGGGGATTTCTGTGGTCACGACAATGCTCGACCGTCGGACGCAAAAGCATTTAAGTGATCTCGCGGGCAACCTCAGCGCTTCGAACCTTTCCTTGCAGGCGACGCTTCAGGGAGCGGCGAGAGCCATGCAGGCGCATGGCGCGAGCGCCGCGGAGGCTTCTCAGCGGGCCTACGCGCTGGTGCAGGGTACAGTGCAGCGGCAAGCCGTTATGCTGTCTTATGTCGATTGTTTTTGGTTCCTTGGTGTGTCTATTCTGTGTATGATTCCGGCGGTCTTTCTGATCAAGAAGTCGAAACCTGGCGGAGGAATAGCGGTACACTAAACACCTCTATGTTTCGCCTCGTCACCATCGAGCGTGAGTTCGGGTGCGGTGCAGCATCGATCGCCAACCAGTTAGCGGAACGGTTGGGGTGGAAGGTCTGGGATCATCGGCTGACAGAAGAGATCGCGCGGATTGCGAATGTGGATCCTTCGGCGGTGAAGCGTTGCGACGAGCGCATGGACAGTCGTCTGCATCGCCTGGCGAAGGTTTTCTGGCGGGGAAGCTACGAACGCAGTACTCACTTGGGCAATCAGATCTTCGACACCGATCGCATGATGGCGATGATGCAGGACATCATGGATCGCATCGGTCAGGAAGGGAATGCAGTGATCGTCGGGCGCGGAGCGCCTTTTTTCCTGCGCGAACATCCCGATGCGTTTCACGTGTTTCTGTATGCACCGCGGGCAGAGAAGATTCGCCGGACGATCGCGGATGGGCACTCGGAAGAAGAAGCCGAGGAAATGGTCGACAGCGTCGATCGTGAGCGCATGGCGTACGTGAAGCACTACTTCAACGCTGATTGGCCCACGCGATCGCTCTATCACATGATGATGAACACTGCGGTCGGCAATGAACCGGTGATCAGCACGATCCTCGATACGATGCATCAGGTTGCCGGAAGCCCGAAGGCAACGGATTACGAAAGTCCGAAGACGCCGACGACGCACTCCACCAATTAACGTTGAGCAGTTTGCGGGCGCACAGGACGTTGCGGCGCGGGGCAGCAATCTTCGGCGCAGATGTCCTGGCGCGGTCCTAACGATCCCAAAGCTCGACGTTCGACTCCTTCCGTTCTCTCCAGGATTAACTCCCGAATCATCGCGATGAACTTCGGATGTACGCCAACAGTCTTTGCGCGCGCCATGGGTAGCGCGAGTTCGTCACATAATTGCCTGGCTTCAATGTCGAGGTCGTACAGCACTTCCATGTGATCGGAGATGAAGCTGATGGGCGCGACGACGACCGCGCTGGCGAGATTCTTCTGCTTCACCTCACGCAGATGGTCGAGCATGTCGGGCTCGAGCCAAGGTTGTCCGGGAGCGCCGCTGCGGCTCTGATAGACGAGAGCGTCGTTGGTGATCCCGATTGCTTGTGAGGCGAGCCGGCGCACTTCTTCCAACTGCTTCACGTAATCGGAGGTGTTGGCCATCGACATCGGAATGCTGTGCGCGACGTAGACGATCTGTACATTGCGTCGCGTGTCGGCGGGAATCTCTGCGAGCGCTTTCTGAAATCGATCTTCAGTGGCTTCGAGAAATCCGGGGTGATTGAAGAAGACGCGGAGCTTGTCGATTTGCGGAGCGCCTTCGCCAACTTCAGCTTGCGCGCGGGAGATGTTTTCGCGGTACTGGCGACAACCGGAGTACGAACTGTAAGCGGAAGTCACAAAGGCGAGCGCGCGCTTGATGCCATCAGTCTTCATCTGGCGCAAGGTGTCAGCGAGCATCGGATGCCAATTGCGATTTCCCCAATACACAGGCAGCTTCGGTCCGTGCTGCGCGAGTTCGTCTTTGATCGCAGCGATCAATTCCCGTGTCTGCTGATTAATCGGGCTCTTGCCGTCGAAATGGTAGTAATGCTCGGCGACGGCGAGCATGCGCTCGCGGGGAACGTTGCGTCCGCGGAGCACGTTTTCAAGGAAGGGAATGACGTCGTCGTGACCCTCAGGTCCACCAAAGGAGACAACCAAAATCGCGTCGTAGCTCATGGGCTCCGG
>Ga0210403_10000460_pt1 | contig 42940 bp, 32 predicted proteins | sample IncBWC19MmetaG_FD_150863 | JGI IMG/M metagenome (GOLD analysis project Ga0210403, IMG submission 150863) | Forest soil microbial communities from Barre Woods Harvard Forest LTER site, Petersham, Massachusetts, United States - Inc-BW-C-19-M | ecosystem: Environmental > Terrestrial > Soil >...
CAGACCATCGCACATGGCGAAGATCGCGCCCAAAATCCAACCCATCATGGCTTGTGGCCCACCCATAGCGCTCACCATCAGCGGTATGGTGATGAACGGCCCTACGCCGATCATGTCGATCATGTTCAGCGCAGTCGCGCTTCCTAAGCCCACGCCGCGAATCAGCTGCGGAGAACTCTGACCGGTCTGGGAGGCAGGCTGCATGGTGCGAACAACTGAGAACCAAGAACTGAAATATGGGAGCTAGCTACTGAGCACTGTTCTTCTCGTGTCCCGCACTCAACAAGTTCACATAAAGTCGGATCGCACCCGGCACCCCAGCGGGTAGCTGGCGAAAGAATGCATATCCGGTGTAGATATAAGTGCCTTTGCCATACTGAGCGCGCACCAAGCCGCCTTTCTGTGGCGACTCTCCAGGATCGTGAGACGCGAGCAGAGGCTTGAAGTTGCTGTCCCACTGATCCATGAAATACAAGCCGCGTTCTTGCACCCATCCATCGAAATCATGCTCCGTAATCTGGTTGGGGTAATGAAAAATGCCATCCTCCGGAGCGAGGATTTCGACCGGGGCCTCTTCAACCGAAACACGGGCTCGGCTAAGTTGCGCAGGATAAGGCGTGAATTTTCCCTTATTGAAATCGGCAACGCCGGTTTCATATTGTGTTACGAGCGTTCCACCGCTAAAGACGAAGTCCAGCAACTTCTTGTTGTTGGCCGCGAGATCCTTTTGGGTATCGTAAGCCCGAATTCCCACAACAATCGTCTGGTACTGGCTCAAATCCTGGCTGGCGAGTTTGTCCGCCGGAATCAAAGCAACCTTCATTCCGATCTGCGTGAGCACGGTCGGAATGTCATCGCCCGCACCCATAATGTAGCCGACGGTAAGATCCTTCGGCACTCTCACATCTACGATACTGATTCGCTGGATCGCGGGCTGGTAATAGTAAAAGCTGTCGAGATCCTCCCGAGCGACCAGACTGTAACCCTCGGCGTAATTCATTCCCCCCGATTCAAACACCGCGCGGATGTTTGCTCGCCCTTCCTTCAGGCTAGCGGGAGATATTCTGAACTCGAACTCTTGCTTCTCGCCGCGCTTGTGGAACTCCATAGCCACTTTGGCCGGCTCGACGCCCCAGCCAGCCGGTACCTCGAGATGAAGATTCCCCTTGATGCCGCCGGACAAATTGCTCGAAACGCGAACTTTCACCCGTTTTTCTCCGTCGCCTGCCGTTGGAATCACCTGCTGCCCGGGTTCCAGCATCACGGAAAATGCGGGGACGATCGCGAGGGTTCGACTTCGCTCCACACTTTTGTCATCCACAAACTGTGCGACCACTGGAGACGAGATTTCAGTCTCAGGCCCGTTCGTCCCTCCTAATTCGTGCGTCCCACCGAAGAGGGTCAGGTCGTGTGGCGAGCGATGAGTGTGGTACTGGACGGTCGCATGGAACGGCGGTGGTGGGAAGGACAGTGTGACGTATCGCTCATCGTCGATCGTGTTGATGCTTTCGGTTTCCGGGTCAGCGCGATGCCAGTAGGGACGCGTGTAATAATGTCCGTCGGCAGCTTGAACAGGAATCTGTACGACGAAGTTGGCATACTGATCCTTGCCCGGAGCGACGGCCAGAACAGCTTCTTCATCAATTTGCTTGGCCCATGCTTGGGGAGCATCGAGCCGTATTCGGTCCAGAACTAATTTGTTTCTTGAGCCGTTGTGAAACTTAACCCTCACCAGGAACTTCTGTCCGGGAGACACCGTGGTTAATGCTTCTTCTTCGTTCGGCAGGGTCGCTGTGTTCTGAGGCGGAGCGACAGTCGCTTCCAATGTGACGTTCATCGCCAGGTTGATTGCCGTCTGCGCCTGTTCCTGTTTCTCGTGAAGTATCTGTAGCAAGTCTTCTTTCAGCGGCGAACTAATCTGGCTGTTTTGCACACGGCCGACCAAAGAGTCCAGGTTCTGCAATGCGACGAGTAGTGGCCCGGCTGCGTCGCTGGAATCTTTCTCGCTGCGTTGAGCCGCCTCCTGGACGCGACTTGCAAGGTCTACGAGTTCTGATCGCAACCACAGTACCTTTGACTCTCCGGTCCCCAATCGAGACGCAAGCCCCGGCAGACTCGTGTCAATCCCGTCAAAGAAATCCTGCTCATGACCGTCTTTGTCCGTCGTCGCTGGCAGAACCGAATCCAACAGCTTGTAGTAGGTGTAGCGAGGGCCAGGGTCCACTGACCACCCTCCTGCTCCTTGCGAGAGTTGATGCCGTAATCCCTCCAACGCGAATTGGATGTAGGACATTCCCAACCTTGGATTCTGTTCTCCGACATTCAGCCTGACCGTGTAATTCTCCGCCGGACAGGTCTGAGCTCCAAAGCCGCATACGTTTCCGATGTAAAGCTTTTTAGCCTGCCATGGATGAAGACCTTCTGCGATCTGCTCAGGAAATCGATTGGGATCGGCGGCCGCGCGAAAGGCTTCACGCGTAAGAATCGACGAAGCTTGGTGATGGCCGTGGCCGTCACGGTCGGTGCCTGAAAAACGAGCGACCAAAACATCGGGCCGGAAGGTGCGAATTACCCGCACCAAGTCTCCCAGCGCGATATCGTGACCCTGCCACTTCTGGAATGTTTCATCGGCGTTCTTGGAAAAGCCGAAATCCGCAACCCGGGTGAAGCGCTGCTGCACGCCGTAATAGCGATCCGCTCCGAGTAGTTCCAGCGTTCGTAAAACGCCGAGCACATCGAACAAATTACTGCCTACCTTGTTCTGTCCGCCTTCACCACGATTCAGGGTCAGCAACAGAACGGTCGCACCCTTACCGCGCGACTCCAGGGTCAGCATGCCTCCGTCTTCGTCATCGGGATGGGCCACAGTTTGCATCAGGCGCGCGGTTGTCTGCAGGCGCACCAACATTTCCTGCAAGCCGGCAGCGCCAGTGTCCTGAGGTAATGGATTTACGAACTGAGGATCCTTCGGGCTTTCTGGTTTTGCCGCAGTTTGCCAAACCGCGGCGACCGTTATCAGCAGAATCGGAAGAAGGGCAAGCAAAAGCTGCAGAGAGCCGGGTCGAATGTGTTGGTGCCAGACCCCACGGCCATCGTCAGTCATAAATAGAGGATTGTTGTTCTTGCGGACGGGAGCCAATATTTTTCCTGATTGAGCGTCTTAATCGTCGACTGATTGGGAAGAAAAAAAGTAGCCAACCCACTGACCATCCTACCTGATTTCACTGCGCCTGCGGGTTGCGAACGCTCTCCTGGCATTCATGCGCAGCGGTCAATACGGCATCAAACTCCTTGCTGCTGCGCAGTTTTGCCAGCAAAGGATCGGACAACAGAGCAGAATAGGAGCAATAGTTCTGGTCAACCGCGGCCTTGATCATGTGAAGAGCAATGTCGGGCTTTCCGCAGAACGCCATAACCGTTCCTTCGTAGTACCAGCGCTCGGGATCAGGCTCTGCCAGAACGGAGGCTTCCACCTCGTTCGTGATTTTGTCCAACTCGGATGGAGGCCGCATCCCCAGGCACGCCTCCAGCAGCTCGCGATGATAATGCTCCGCCGTCGACACCTTCTTCACGCTGTCTCGCGCTTCCGCCAGTTTCCCGTCGCGCAGCAGAATCAACGGGGTCGCGAAGTTGGCCCATTCTGAGCCCGCGTCCAGACGAACAAAATCCATCGCCCGTTTCGTCTGGCCCAATTCCATAAATCCCCACGCGCACGAGCGCCACTGGTAATTTCCGGGAGAGATCTGGAGTGCGATTTCACACTCGCGCACGGACTCCTCTTGCATCCCGGCATAACGGAGAACATAGGCAAGGGTAAAATGCGCCTGGCCACTCTCCGGACGGCTCTTAACCAGCGCTTCGGCGGCCGTGTAGGCTTTGGTCAACTCGCCCCGCTCCACGCGGTTTGTGATCAACTGGCTCGCGGCCACCAATCGGTTGGGATCAAGCGCCACTGCTTTTTCGGACGCCTGATTGGAACGCTGGAACATCTTCTCGCCGCCGTTGGAATAGTCCGCGTCGTAGTAGGAACGCAGGCCGAGTTCCTCCCAGGCTGGAGCGTAGTTCGGATCCATTTCCACAACATGATCCAACACTGCAATCGCGTCCTTGTTCGGTCCGGCATCATGAGGCAGCGCCAGACTGTGCAGGTAGAGGTCGTAAGCTTCCTGGCTCTTCGGGCGGGTTCCGGTATCAAGGTAGTTGCCTGCTGCGCCCAGAATAGGCAATAAACCCTGGCGGACCTGGTTAGCAAGCCTCTCCTGTAAGGCGATCAAATCCTCGCTGGATGCGGTGAAATTTGTTTGCCACAACATCCGGTTGCTTTTCGTTTCCGTGGCTTCCAGCGTTACCAGGAGATGGTCTCCTTGCCGCAAGTAGTGTCCGGTCAGGACGCTGCCCACGTGCAGTTGGCGCCCTACTTGTTGCGGGTCAATGTCCGGACTCACATACTTCCGCGTTACTCCGGAAGGACGAACATCTAAAGAGCGGCTGTGGGTCAGGACGTTGGAAATTTCGTCCGCCAACGCGAAGCGCAGGTAATCGACACTGAAGTCACCGTTCAAATTCTGCAGGGGAAGCACTGCAATGGTACTGACTCCGGTGCTCGCAGCCGTACTGCGATGCTTGAACCACCATGCTCCGACGGCTGCCAGTACCGCAATCAAAAGTCCGGCCATGCCCAGCAGAACATATTTTTGCCAGGCGCTGGAAGTCTGGAATGTATTGGTGGCCACGCGCAGCGGTGCTTCGCGCGAATTAGTCTTGACCGCGCCTGATTCTGTTTGCTTCTTCAGGCGCTGCAGGTCGGCTTTCATTTGCGCCGCACTCGCGTAGCGCTTGTCGCGGTCCTTTTCCATCGCCTTCCCGATAATGCCCTCGATCTGAGGCGGGAGCGCGGGGTTCAAGCTCCGGGGTGGGGCCGGCTTGTGATGCAGCATCGCATCCAGCGTGGTCACTACATTCGTTCCCTGAAACGGCTTCTTGCCAGTGGCCATTTCGTAGAGCACCACGCCAAAGGAAAACAGATCGCTTCGTGGGTCGAGTTCTTCGCTGCGCGCCTGTTCCGGAGACATATAAACCGCGGTTCCAGGCACTACTCCGATCGCAGTCAGCGAATCTTCATACGGAGTATCCTCGTTTGCCGCCACACCTTGGTCACGTGATAGTTTGGCCAACCCAAAGTCCAAAATCTTCACTTGTCCGGTGGTCGTAATGAACAGGTTGGCAGGCTTTATGTCGCGATGAATGATGCCCTTGGCGTGAAATGCTTCAAGGGCCTCTGAAACCTGTATGGCGATGTCAAGGAGGTCTTCGAACTCCAGCGGCTTCCCGTGAATGCGCTGCTTCAGGCTCTCGCCTTCGAGCCGTTCCATGACGATGAAGGGATGGCCGCCGTTATCGTCGATTTCATGGATGGTGCAGACGTTGGGGTGATTCAAACGCGAGGCGGCGCGGGCTTCGCGCTCGAAACGGTCCAGAGACTTACGGTCGCCGAGCATGTTGTCGGGAACGAACTTCAGGGCAACATGGCGTCCGAGGCGCACATCTTCCGCCTCGTAGACAACGCCCATGCCTCCACCGCCGATTTTTCCCAGAATGCGATAGTGGGAGACTGTCTGACCGACCATGAGGGAGCGCTCGCGGCTATGTTAGGCCGCGCCGGGGCTGGGGTCAACCATTACGTGGAAAACAGAGAATTGAGAAATGTAAACAAAGAACTAAGTCGCAAAACCAAGGCGAAAAGGACCGGAAATTCAAGCCCGTACGCTAATCCGCATAAAACCCGGCCGACGAGCCGACCCATTGCATGTTCTTGTTATGGTCGACACCCATCATCAACCCGCGGCCCATGCGGACGATGGTCATGACGGGCAGCAGTTCGTCCAGCCAGATGTACATGATTCGGATCTCCGCCTTGGTCCCGCCTAAAGGCGTTTCAATCACCGGCTCAAACTGCATGCGCTCCTGCAGGATGTACTGTGATCGTTTTGCCTTGGGAATGTTCGCCAGGTCTTCTTTTGTGGGATTAAGAATGACGCCCAACCCGGCGAAGGAAAACAATGGCTTGATCACGTAGTTTTCCAGATCCTGGGGCACCGGTTCCACACGATCGAGAAAGGAAGTCTTGGGTACACACTCGTGGCGCAGGAACGGCAGGGAAAACTTGCTCATGCGAAAGTACCAGTTGGGATGCCCAGCCCACTCCACTTCCAGGTCATCGGTGAAGTTAAAGGAAAGCTTGAGCTTCTTTCGCACTAGCTCATCGACGATAGCGCGGTTGTAAATCCGGCGAATGGGAGTGCGCTGGCCTCCGCGATCGTAAAAGAGCTCGTTGCCTCTTTTCTCGATTTCGGTAATGTCGACGGTGGCAATGCCAAGCAGCTTTTCGGTGAGCAGAAAATCCGGCAGGGTCTTTTGGTGACTGGGATCGATCTCCATCAAAATCACATTCTGCGGATCCTGATCGCCGACAACCGCTCGCCGCAGCAACTTCTTGTACCCCTCCCAATCCAACCCGCCGAGCAGATACTTCGAGTTCTCATCAAGTTCAAAGACCTCCATGTAAATCTGCGAAATCATCGCCTGATACGCGTAGAGAGAAGGGAAGCCCTGCAGTTCAACCAGCTTGGGTTGAAGCTTGCCGGCGGCATCCCGAACCAGTCCAAAATCTACCTGAATGAACAGAGGATGGGGCGATTCACGGGGGACATTGAAATCGGGCGGTATCGCGTCGAACGAGGCTTTGCGATATTCCAGGCCACCCAGTTGCTGGATGAGTTCCTTGCCGTACTGCGACATCTGGTCCAGCAGGGGCTTAGGAAAGAAGCAGGGCGTTTCCGAAACCTGGAACTTGACCGGGGTACCGCAGCGCTCCTCCATCAACTTCAAAAAGGCCTGATACTTCTCCGGTGTGAAGTCCGAGTTGAACTGCTGTCGCAGGGCAGGAATCATGATTTCTCAAGAGCGCCGTCTGTAGAGACGTAGCTGGCTACGTCTCGCTTTCGCAGCGCCCCAAAACGTTGCAAGCAACGTTTCTACAGTCCTTTATGCCTCCAGCAGGAACTTCCCATCTCGCATAATCTGCTCACTATCCACCCAAATATCAAACTTCCTCCCCACCACGTCGATGTGGGTAGACGAATACCACTCCGCTCCAGTGTGCGCCCCGTAAGGATTGCCAAAGGCAATGTGCACTCCGGGATATTTCTCGTCTTGCAGAATCTGCCCAATTACGTCCTTCAATTCGATATTCGTGCCAATCGCGAACTCGCCCACGCGATCACTGTTCTCGTCGGTGTGGGTGTAAGTCCAGAAATCACTCTCCAGGTCATGGTTCGCGGAATGAGCCTCAACTACGCGATTGCCCTTCACTCGAATAGTCAGCGGATTCTCTCGCAAACTGCCGAACTTGGCGCAAAGCCAATCGCCGACAACGCCATCAATCACAAACGTCCCATTCACCTCGCCCGGAGTAGTGAAAACTTCTCCACCCGGCAGGTTCCCCCATTTGTCCGGGCTGATGATCCCGCTCGTCTTGACCCAGCGATAGTTCGGATTCAAATCCGCCACCAGATCGGTTCCCGCCGGGGTCTTAGCTCGGACTTGTTTCGCTCGCCGTACCCTCTCGACGACCTTGACGCTGATGCGATCCACTTTGAGAAAATCCGCGCGCATCCCCTCCAGCATAATTTGCCGGTTGACGTTCACCATGTGAGCATGGCGAATCTTGCGCCGGTTGACTACGTCAGTCATCTGCATGCGCGAGCGCAATTCATTAGCCTGCGCCTGCACTGCAAAGATGCTGACCTGGCTAGTCTCGAGATCCTCCACGATTTCCCGCGGGAGATCGCCCAGCGGCCGGGGCGCCAGATCCTCCAGCACCCACGCGTGGTACGGAGCCCCTACAGATTCCAATTCGCGGACCATGCTGGCGGCGATTTCCTTGGTGGCTTCGTCGGTGATGACCGTGACCTTCTCGCCCGGTTGGACGCGCAAACAAACCTTGATCGCGTTGCGCGCTCCGGGAGTAAGTTCAGGATCGAAAGGGATCGTATTAAACTTCCGGTTGGCTGTGCTGACAGGAACGCTCATTACCCTACTTTTCTAGCGGAAGCCGTGACCGGCGACTCGGTCAATCCCACTTCCGTCTCATCAATGATGTAATCCACTACCCTTTTCAGGTCGCCGGTCTCCTTGAACACGCGCAACTGGCGGTCGGCCCCGGTTCCCATTTCCAGGATCTCGTGAATGTAATTCAACTCCTCGCGCGAATCCAGCTCGTCCACCACATCGTCCACAAAATGCAAATACTCCAATATCAGATCGCGAGCTGAAACTTCTTCTTGCTTTCCGAAATCGACGAGTTTTCCTTCCAGGCCATAACGCGAAGCGCGCCACTTATTCTCCATCACCAGCGCACGACGGTAGAGCCGGAACCCCTGGTTCGCCGAATGCAGCTTGTAAAGTTTGGCGACGGTTGCCTGGATGAGCGCAGCTAGTGCAACGGTTTCATCCACCCGCATCGGAATATCGCAAATCCTGAACTCCAGCGTGTTAAAGAATGGGTGCGGTCGAATGTCCCACCAGATCTTTTTCGCGTTGTCGATGCAATTGGTCTTGATCAGCAGCTTGATAAAGTTTTCGTATTCCCCCCAGCTGGGGAAATAATCCGGAATGTTGGTCCGCGGAAACTTGTCGAAAACCTTGCAACGGTAAGACTTCAATCCAGTATTCATGCCCAGCCAGAAAGGCGAGTTGGTCGAAAGCGCCAGGATATGCGGCAAAAAATAGCGCGCGTGGTTCATCAACTGGATGGCGATCTCGCGATCCTCAACTCCGATGTGCACGTGCAGACCAAAAATCAGGTTGGCCCGTGCTACCAGTTGCATGTCCTCAACAATGTTCTTATAGCGCTCGTCGGGAGTGATTTCCTGCACTCGCCAATCGGCAAAAGGATGGGTCGCGGCCGAGGCCAACCTTAGACCATTGTCCCGGGCCAGTTTTATCATGTCCCGGCGCAGAGTTTTCACCTCCGCCTTGGCATCTTTAATTCCGGTGCAAACTGAAGTTCCCACCTCGACCACCGCCTGGTGCATCTCGGCCTTCACCCGTTCCTGCAAGCGCATCCGTCCCTGCTCCATCATTTCAGTGTGGATGTGCGAACGCAGATCGCGGGTAACCGGATCGACGGTCTGATATTCCTCTTCGATCCCGATTGTGAATGTAGGTCGCATCGTCAGAAACTCAACTCGATCACACAGTATAACAATCCGACCCCTGAATAAGCCCGATGTTTGTGTTGTGCCAGACGCTCGAGGACAAGGCGTCTCGCCCGTCCGGACCGGGCGAGGACGCCCGGCCTCTATTAAGCCCGAATTCGCTTCCGAGCCGAAGGCTTCGCAGCAGGAACGCCGACCGGCCCTTCGCCCGCCAGAAACGCCGCCCAGCGCAACTCTCGCGCCGGATTCTCCTCGCTAAGTGCTTTCTTTACAGCCATATTCGCAACAGCGTTCACCACCCACTCGAAGTTTTCCTGACCCACCGAAGTGGCTTCCGCATCGGGCGCCGGATTCATGAAGTCAATCGCGTAGGGAATCCCGTCCTCGACCGCAAACTCAACCGTGTTCAGGTCATACCCCAGCGCTCGGCACAACGTTAACGCGTCCTTTTCCACGCGTTCAAGCAACTTCGCATCTGCGGGAACAGGATTGCGCAGGTAGCGCTCATGGAACGGCGCGCGCGGATCGTAGTACATAATCCGCACCTTCTCCTGCCCCACCACATAGCAGCGGAAATACTCCTTGAACTCGACCCCATGCTGCAGAGTCATGCACAGATCGCCGGTCTGGTTGTAGTGATGAAAGAATTCCTCCGGAGAGTGCACTTTGTAAACGTGCTTCCAACCGCCGCCTGAGTATGGCTTAAGGAAAGCAGGGAAGCCGACGTATTCAAAGATCTCGTCCCAGTTCAACGGAAAGATCAAGTTGCGCATGGACTGATCGGTAGTGCCCTCGGGATGCTTGTTGTGAGGCAAGAGAACCGTTGGCGGAATGGCCACCCCCAGCTTGGTCGCGAGGGCATAGTTGAAGAATTTATCGTCGGCCGTCCACCAGAACGGATTATTGATCACGATCGTCCCGTTTAGCGCTGCGTTCTTCAAATAAGCGCGATAGAAAGGAATGTCCTGCGAAATCCGGTCAACGATCACCCGGTACGCGCTGGGATCCGCCATCTTCACCCCACCCAGTTTTACGAACTCTGCCGTCACGCCATCGACCTTCATACTGTTGACCTTGTCGACGAAAGCCGGCGGAAAAGTATTTTCCATCCCAAACAAAATCCCAATTTTCTTCATGACAATCTCCTATACAGACATTGCTTGCAACGTCTCCCTTCCCGCGCGACAAAGACGTAGCAAGCTACGTCTCTACGGGGTCGCTAAAAATACTTCGCTGCCATCCTCTCCCACAACGGCCAATCATGCTGCGAATGGTCGCCGAACACATCCAGCCAATTCGGCACACCCTTTTCATTCAGCATCGCCGACATTTTCACGTTCTGATCCAGACACATATCCCAGTCTGCCGATCCCAGCACGATCTTCATTTGCCGCCAGTGGCTCAGAAACCAGTCGTCGCTCATCTTCGGCACGTAATCCGGCGGGCAATTGAAATAGCAATCGTCGTCGTAGTACCCGTCCAGAAACTGGTGGATGTCATAGGCCCCGCTCATGGGCACACAATGGGTCACCACATCGGGATGCTTCAACGCAAAGTTGACTGCGTGATATCCACCGAAGCTGCACCCCGTCACCGCCAGCCTTGGCGTGTGATTCTTCCAGCGCAGGAAGGGAAGGAATTCAAGCAGAATGTAGCGTTCATACTGCAAATGCCGCAGCACGCGCTGCCGGGGATGAATGCTCTTGTTGTACCAGCTCTCGGTGTCCACCGCATCGGGACAAAACACCTGCAGCTCGCCGCTCTCAATCTTCGGCGCGAGCACCCTGATCATGCCTCGATCTTCATATTCGAAGAACCTGCCCATCGACGTCGGAAACACCAGCAGCGGCGACCCGCCGTGTCCGAAGACCAGCGCTTCCATGTCGCGGTGAAGTTCCTGGCTATAGCCTCTGTGATATTCACGATTCATTTGTCAGCGGACCGAACGACGAAGTATCTTACCTGATTCCGCCGGTCGTGTGGTGACGGGCGACGCGCGCCCGTCCAGGCCGCAGAGCTCCGTCTTACCAAAAAGAAAAAGCCCGCTTCCTGAGAAGCGGGCCATGCCCAATCAACCTGAATCCTAGCTGCCGTTCTGACAAACACCCAACGACTCGCCTTGAAAGGTGAAAAAGCCATTCACCGATGTGCTCGCCGGCGCCCCGAAGTAGGGCAGGGTAACCAGATCCTGCAAGTTGTAGGTGAATCCATTCAACACATATGGATAGCCGCCATAATTCGGGTTGCCCTCTAACGGATCTCCGACTTCCAGGATTCCGCACGGCGTGTTGTTGCCGTTAGTATTGACTACCAGCGGATCGTCTGCCCACTCGCCCACCTCGTGCGACAACGCGGAAACATCCTGGGCGAAGTCCCCCGGGTGATCTACGTAAGTGGCATGCGCATAGGCCTGCGGATTGCTGATGCTACCTTCCGAACTGTGGTAGCCACCAATGCAGCATTGGCCGCTCTCGGTGAGGTAAACATCGTAGGTGAGGAAGATAGGGAAGGTGTTCGGCTGAATCTGGGTGAACTTACTGATAATGCTCTGCAACTGGGCATCAAACCAATTGATGTCCACCAGTCCGGCCTTGAACCCGAATGGGGAACCGGTCGTTCCGTAGCGCGAGGGTGGGCTCAAGGTTTGTTCGGCCAGTACGGTCGGTCCGCCCAAGAGCAGGTGATAGTTCGAATCGGTCTGCACCGTGCCCCAGAAATTAGCGCGCTGGTAAGCATCAATGTACTGGGTGGTGCCCACGTTGACTCCGCCCTGGACGTAGGTCGTGCTCGAATTGAAAATGGGTGATCCCACAGTGTTGTTCGTGACCGTCTTCCCATTCGAAAGCACGTGCGCCGGATCATAGGTTGTCTTCGTTCCCCTCCTCGGCGTGATCACGACCTTGAGCGGAATGACATAGACCTGAATTGTGGTCGACGCATTGGTCGAAGGCGCTGTGCCGACCATGTTGTAGGTATAGTTTGTGCCCTGGTAGGTGAAAGAACCGTTCCAGGTTTGCAACGAAGCCGCCGGAGCCTTCAGGTCATAGCGCAGCCGCGCTGGCAAAACAACGTATCTCCCCTTTGACTGTACCTTGACATCCTGAGCTGAAGCGATGCTGGCTATGCCAATGCAAGCCAGCAAGGTGACCACAACCATCGAACTGAGGCGAGCAAAACGTGTCTTCATAGTTTTTCTACTCTCCTTAAAGAATTGGCTAGTGGCGAATGAACATCTCGAAACATCCCAGCCGTTCCTCGCCATCCAGGGGGAACTGGATGAATCAGGAACGACCGGGCACGATTCTCAAACCGCGTGCTATGGATGTCAATGTTAATTCGCTTGGTTGCACGCCCGCGATTTCAAATCAGGACACTTAGAAGGTTTTTGACTGGATTCCGGCGTCTGAATTTCAGACAAGCAGCCCGCTTGATTGCAGGGCTCAGAGTTCCCGCGAACCGCGTAGGCCTGGACGCGCTCGTCCAGACAGCCGAGCGAGGCTCGGCCTGCAATCACTGTCGAACCTTTAACGGTACAGTTAAAATCAACAAATGCGCTCCATGGTCCTCGAACGTCCGCGACCTGTTGCAGACTCCCCGCTTCAGTTGCGAGATCTTCCAACGCCAACTCCTGGCAACGGAGAAATCCGCGTACGCGTGCGGTGTTGTGGGCTCTGCCACACCGATCTGCACACCGTCGAGGGCGACCTGCAATTACCCAAGCTGCCCGTTGTGCCCGGCCACCAGATTGTCGGAGTCGTAGACGCCTTCGGTCCGGGCGCCCAGGTTTTCAAGAAAGGAGACCGTGTCGGCGTTCCCTGGCTGCACTCCACCGACAATCAATGCGACTACTGTCGGCGAGAGCTGGAGAATCTATGCGACCAGGCGCAGTTCACTGGTTACCACGTCGACGGCGGCTACGCCGACTATACGATCGTCCACGAGAACTACGCGTATCGCATCCCGGAAGTATTTTCCGACGAGAACGCCGCCCCGTTGCTCTGCGCCGGAATCATCGGGTACCGTTCTTACCGTTTAAGCGGTGTTGCTCCGGGTCAGCGCCTGGGACTCTACGGCTTCGGAGCCTCAGCCCACCTGGTTCTGCAACTTGCGCGCCATCAGGGGTGCGAAGTCTATGTTTTCACCCGTACCCCAATCCATCGAGACTTTGCCCAACGCCTTGGTGCCGCATGGGTGGGTAGCGCGGAGGATGCGCCACCGCACCAACTCGATGCCGCAATCATTTTCGCTCCCGCTGGCGCTCTCGTTCCCCATGCCCTGCGCGTTCTGCGCAAAGCCGGCACGCTCGCACTAGCCGGCATCACTATGAGTTCCATTCCGTCAATGGATTACTCGCTGCTCTATCATGAGCGCGTGATTCGCAGCGTCGCCAACAGCACCCGTCAGGATGCACACGAATTCCTGCAGTTAGCAGCCGAGGTTCCTCTCGAAACCGAAGTTGAACTCTTCGACTTGGAAAAAGCCAACCAAGCCTTGCAAGCCTTGAAGAAAAGTGAAATCAAAGGCGCAGCCGTTCTGCGAATGTAGACGCGAGCGTCCGTGCTCGAGGCGGAATCTGTTTGAAATTGAAGTTCAGCCGGACTGTTGCTAGTCCTTCCCCGCATCGAACGGGCGTAAGAAAACCGCGGGATGAAACTTGAAATATGCCGGCGGCACATGAACTTCTTTGCCATTTACCGATAACACATTGAACGTAGATCCCAGGCCCTTGGCTGCTCTGTTCAGCATAGCCGAACCAAGCAGGGGCCACTTGCCCGTATCCAAACGGCTGATAAGAGCTTGGAAGGCGACGACGGTTTCAGCCGGAGTGAACTCACAATGACCCGCGCGATGCACAAATAGCTGCCTCAGGAGTTCACCGTCGTGCTCCTCGTCGACGATATCCTTGTAAGCTCTCTCGTCTTCCACCACGACCAGCCCATCGCCCTTGGTGTGCAAAGTCAGCACGGGAATATGAATCTGGCCATTGAAGATGATGTTTTGTTCCAAATAAGCGACCGAGGATTGCTTTGCCTTGATGCGCGCGGCATTGTTCAGAGCCTGAACATCATCATCCAGACTAAGGCTAGCCTTCTGGTAGAGCGCCTGAACCTCAGAATAGTCGACAGAATTCTTGAGCTGTTTCTCGTAATCGACGCCATTGTTCCACGACGGATTCCCGCCGGCGCGATCCTCGAGTTCAGCCCGAAAATCGAAGCCAAAAGGAAAGTCAATATTCGCCAGCCAAAGATACTGGTTGGCTTCCTGGGTAACGTAATCTGTAGGGGATGGTTCGGGAGACAGCGGATCGTACCATCCTGGAGTGTCGTCAAGCGCCGCGGTCAAAGCGATTCGCGCCTTCCCCTGGGCGGTTTTTTGTGCGTCGGCGAGGAGCCTTTCCGCGATGTCGATATTTTTATTTGGTTTGGTGATGTTCACCACTTGCAATCCCGAATTCGCCCCGAGCAAGACATCGAACGCAAAAGCCGAGTCCAGAGCCTGATTCCAGGTGCCGACCCCTCCCGCTACAACTCCGCACATAGGAAGCGCTGCGTCAAAGCGTGTGGGATATCTCTGCACTAGACCCGCTGTGACCATGCCGCCTAGCGAATGTCCCCACGCAATGGTTCGCGTGGGCGTGCCGACCCGACTCTTGAACGTATCCAGCACTTTAATCTGATCCGGCAACGCCTGTTGAATCGCCCACCCGGTTGTGGCATAAGAAGATCCCGCCAGGGCATAACCTTTGGCGAGAAGATACGCGCCTGTGATCGGATCCCCAACATCTTCTGCCGGATTCGGAAATCCAGGCACGACATATCCGTGGCTGTATAAGACCAGCGTTCCGTTCCAGTTCGAAGGCACTTGCATCAGGTAAGTCGCGCCATCCGCAAATTTACCTTTATAGGTCTTAACGCCCGAGGCGTCGGCAACCCCGCCGAAGAGCGAGAGCGACATCGCCGAACATGTCACCAATAAAATTGCCTGCCGGATCATCCTCCACATGGCCTACCTCCTGGCGGGAAAAGTCGCGGGGTTATGGATGAATCGGAACCAAACCTTATCCTTGATGAGAAGCCTTTGTCAACGGGGCTTTCGAAGTTGAAAAGTGCAGTTTCTGGTTGGGACACCCTGGCGCAGAAGAATAAACAATACTTGTAAAGAGGGAGAATCGGCTTCGCACCTCACTTTCCTTCCGACACATCCCCGCTCCCCGTAACGCCGCCCGACTGGGGTTTGGGCGGACCTTGGTTCGGAAGCTTTGGCGTCAACTTCTTGATCACGAATTCCTGAAGGATATTGGCGGCGGCACCCTGGCCAATCCCGATTAGTGCATTTTCGAAGGTTAATCCAACTCCATCGCGATCGGTCGATGGATAGTAGAGATTCGAGAGACCGCCCGAAGCGAGTGCTCCCAGGATACCCGAGTAATTTACCTGCCAGCGCCGATTGTCGCCCTTGCAAATCACTGAATTGGCGATAGCGTATAAAAGCCGTGATCGCGTACCGCCGGTTCCCTTGTAGAAGTAACGTGGATCTTGTTTTAGCAGCGATGGCAGAATTGCGCCCCCGATGAACGTGCTTGAAACGGTGTCTGCATATGAGGCGCCAAAGCGTTTGGCATAACCTTGCGCGCCTTGTCCATATCCACTGAATTCATCTGTCGCCTGCTGCACTCCCGCAACGCCCCCATTTAGCACAAGAGTGACTGGATCGATTGTCGTCTTCCAGGCAAGCCCAAACTTTTGTTTCGCGGTAAGTGGAACTGGATCGGGGACATAGGTCACGTAGAAATTTGGGATGACGCCGAGTACGCGTTGCTTCTCTTGATCCTTGATCTGTTCTTCCGCCACCTGCTCTGGCGAGAGGACGACCTCCACATCGGTGACGGCTGTTGCAACCGCCAACGCGATCGGCGGCGCCGTGTAGATCTCTCCCGAATGGAGCAGTCCAGGGGAAGCCTGGGTCGCGAATCCTGTGCACGTGATTGTCAGTTGGAAGGGCCCAGGAGCGATATTGGCAAAAGAGAATTGCCCGTCTTGGCCCGTTACCACTACCTGGGCAGGTGAGCGGTCATCACGGGTAAGGCTCACACGGGCTCCAGCAACGACGGCTCCGGTTCGATCAACCACCGTTCCGCTAATGCTCCCCGGCAATTGTTGATCGGGCCCCTGTTGGGCCGCGGGGTGGCCCACCCCCCGATCTTCGGATCCAGACAGCGGGTTTTGCTGAACGGTCTGGCCGAAGCCGATCGACGCGCAACCCAACGTGGTAAGCACAAAAACGATGAGTCCAGAATTAAAACGGAGAGCCATGAATACTTTCTTTCCTTTGTCCCAACTTCAATCGACATCCCCGAAGCGCTTCAAGGGAATTCCGTTCCCGCCCCCTGTCAAAAAGCAAAGTGCCGCTTACAGAATACAAGAACGGAAGCCAGTGAAGCAGACACGCAATGAAGCCAGAAGGTTACCCTTGTGTCCCCAGACACCCGTCGGCCAGGCTAGGGACTGTCAACCACGTACTCTGACAAGTTGAATCCTTCGAGCCTTTCGATGCACAACGCGGCTTCCTGGCTTGCCCACGGTTCCTCGTCAACGCCCGGCTACCCCGCCCAATAGCCAACTTCCAGTCGATCTCGCTGGGCGATTGCAACTTCTGAAATCTGAAGGTTTAACGCTAAACGTAGCCCACTAAAGTGCTGACCTGAGCCCACTTGAAGACGTGACTGAAACCTGACCCCACTCTTGAAAGTGCCGACGCAGGGGCCGCTGGTAAGGAGAAGATCAGCCCCAAGTTATCTCCATTTTCTAACCCAGAATAATTTCTGGTGGCAAAACGCGAAAAGACCTTGGATTAAGGCGAGGGATGGTTTATCGTGGCCGACACGAAAGTAAGGAACAGGATGGGTCAGCCGAACTCGGGTGAGGCCAGGATCATTCGGTTCCTGGGTTTAGTCAAGAATTGGCCGTAACGTAGCGAAGGTTCGGAGAGGGACTCCAGCCATGAAATTTCCCCGTCGTCTGCCCACCTTTCCTCTAGCTCTTCTATCGATCTGTCTGTCCACATATTTCTCGGCAACGGCGTGGAGCGCAGATGCCTCTTCTCGGGCGGATGAGCCGGAATCAAAGCCGTCCGAAGCCACAAGTATCGTTATTCCTGGCCCTCTGCGTTCTTTCATGCGGATGGCCGGCATCAGCCAGAAGGTCACGCCTGAAGAAGTTCTGCCCCTGCTTGCTCACAACGTGTTCGCGCAGGGCTACGAGGGCTCTCGCGACGGCGGTCGGCCAACAGAATTTCTGATTCTATTGAGCCGATATGTCCATCAGGCGAGAGAACTGGCGGCTCTGGCCGGTCCAGACGGGAGTATCCACGTCTCGAATTGTGATGAGGCGAAGCCCTTGCTTCACACCCTGGGTTACCGGGTGCGCCAGGACTGTGGAGCGAAGAACACCGCCCTGGTGACCGCCGATCCGGAACGGGCTTTTGTCACGATCGATTCTGGCTTCCCTCTGCCTGAGTTGGAACTTGCGCTCCAGGGAGGCAAGCCCTTCACTTATGAATTTCCCGCATCCCGGGTTCCTGTGCTGTTTACGGAAAGCGACTGGACAGCCATAAGTAGTGAAAACAGGAAAGGTTCGAGAGATTTAATTGAAACCCTTCTCCACGATCCTGTCTTGTGCCGTCTTTACTGGGCATTGAGTCGAACCGACGCCGAGACCAGAGTGGCCTTGCAGCGATCCGTGGGCCTCGGAACACTGCTTCCTGTCGCCGCCGTCCTGGATTTTTACGGAAGTCATATTTGCATTAGATCCGGTCGCGTGATCGTGCCGGGAGGAGCGGGCGCCGCCTCTGCCTGGAAGGATCTGACTGGTGCGAACCCAGATTCGCCAAGAGAGTTTGTTGCCCGGTTGCTCGCCAAGGACAATGGCTGGCTGGCGGCTTATTTTGATGCCTTGTCACGGGTTAATCAGACTCAACAGGCCCACTTTACCGAAGTACGGCTACGACGATTCTACGAAAGCTTTCGCGGCCAGTCGATTTCTCCCGATGCGGCCAGACCTGCCTTTCGGCCGGCTCCGGCACTCCTGCTTCTAATGACCCGGCTGCAGTGGCAGGCTGACGGCGAACCCTACGTCCCCGGGGATCTGGAAGTTTGGAAACAGATCCTCCAGCAAAAAAGCGATTCCAAGATTATTCGTGACTCGGGCAAGCACGCCGGCCACATCAAAAATCCAGAACAGCTGGCGGAAACAATGTTCGCTCTTTGTCGAGTGGAGACAGAGACCGGGCCGCTGCAAATCTATCTCCTGCTGAGTGAACTGGACAGCAAACGGTCTCCGGAGAACCGCTTGAGTCCGCAGACCGTTCTCTTGATGGCCAGCCGGTTCGCCGACTTCAGCAATCAATATTTGATCTTCTCGGAATTTCCGGAGTTGAACGACGCATCCATCACTCGCTTTCTGAATGTTGCCGAGAGCCTGGGCAAAATTCCCAACCACACGTTGCGGGGCAACGCCATGGGGATCTTCCAGGCGAACATCGGAATGTGGCAAATCCTGGCCCGTCAGAGACAGATCAAGAGCGCCGCGCTGAATGATTCCTGGCAGAACGTGATTAAGCCCTTTGGCAAGGTCCTTTCGTCGCCCCAGCTCTTCGATGCTGGCAGCGACTCACTGGGTGAGTTGCTGCTGGCGGCAACCGGCCAGCAGAGCGGTTCTCAGGACGAAATCATCGACTTGCTCGCTGGGCCGCGTCAAGCGAGCTCAGACGGCCAAAGGATGCATCAGGAAGTAGCGAACGAAATTCGATCGGTGATGGACGGCCAGCGCCTGGTTTCTCTGGATGCGATCCTGGGCTTGGGCGATGGCTTGAATGCAATGGCGCACGGAGCGGCTGTGGGAGATAGTTTGGTCCCGTTGGCTGGAGAGCTTCGGGAATTTGAGATGCCGCGCCCGATTTTCAGCAGTGGTGAGAGAACTCAATGGGCGACCGGAGTCTACAACAACCGTCACACCGATCTGCAGATGCGGACAGACCTGACGAAAGTGATCAAAGCTCCCGGTTCGAAGCAGCAATTGGAGGAAGCACGAGGTCAGCTCTGTCCGTTTTTACGGGACACCCTTGTGGGTTTGAACTATGCGTATTACGAACCACCGGGAGCTCAGATTTTACACATCAATCCACTCTTCGTTCGCTCGCATGACTTTTCGGGGGATACGGTCGCGGGCGTGGATCGAGTCTGGCAGGCTCCCCAGATGTTCGGGGAGGGATCTCCTGCGGGCGGTGGCGCTCATCTGGTTGGCTCGCTAGCTGACCTGCCATACGTCCTCGCACAGGTGGAGCAGGACTTCATCGCCCCGGAAAACGTCCAGGCACTGATCTGGAGGGAGTTGGTCCCCGGTCTCTTGATCAACGCAACCTTACCCCGCTGGTGGGGCGTAAGCCAGAGTGAACTTCATGCCATTACCCTCTATCAGCGGTCTGGAGAGGAGCTCTTGACCGCCTCGGTAGGAGATCCACAACTGCGGACCAAGGTAATGACGATTCTGTCCGACCGTATGGATCCGCAAGTCTCTGGCCGCGTGGAGACGGCTCTGGTTACGGGACGGTTGGCTGACGCAGGCCCTCAAATGACACCGGCTGACTCGTTCTACCTCGCGGCAGAGTTTCGTCGAAGGTTTTCTGGACAGACTGATTCCCTGGGACCCGCCAATCAAGAGTTGGAGAGCCTGAGTCGCCAGAATCCCACAGAGCTAAGCTGGGACAGGCTGTCGCAAGACTTCGGTGTACCTCATCCAATCCTGGCGCAGAGCTATTCGCGCGAGTTGCTGAATCTGAAACCGTTTCCCGCCTTCGAGGGCTATTCCAGCCGCTTGCTGGCCGAGACTTGGGATTCGAACAATTTGTATTGGGCCCGGTTGGCGGATGAAAAGGGCTACTCAGCAGTAATGCTGAACGTCCTGGTTCCCCAACTGACGCATCGCATGGTCGAAAAGATTTTTGCCAGTGACTTCGAGGATTGGCCGGCTATGCTTCGCGCCATGAGGGAAACTGGAGAAGAATTTCGGCAGGGCAAGATTGCTTCGTCATCAACCGGCGCCGCGATCACTCGGCCGTGAACTGTTGTCTTGGAGAAAGTGACGCCTTAAGTTCGCCAACATTATGCCACCTAGCGGAACAGGTATATATGACAAAGAAATCGTTTTTATTTCTCGCGTTAGTTCTGACCCTCTTCTCCAGCCCCGGGATCCGAGTGGTCGCTCAAGAAAGCGCACCGAACATTCGCGTCGTCGTCGACATGGTGCAGTTGAATGTAGCGGTAACCGACAATAAGGGGAACTACGTTACCGGCCTTCATCCCTCGGACTTCGCGATCGTCGAGGACAGCATTCCGCAAAAACTCGCGACTTTTGGCGAAGGCAACGAACCCGCCTATAGAGTGGCGGACACTTCGTCGACGGGCGAAAAAACTTCGGCGAAGGCTGGCGGACAGCAACCTCAGGCGGATCCCAAGTCGCCCGGAGACGACGCCTCTCAAAGTTTGGGTTCAATGGTGGCTGGCGCTAACGTTTTTTTGCTCTTCGATACCAGCAACTACATGTACCGTGGCTTTGTCTTCGCGCAAGATGCTATCGCTGATTTCGTGCGTTCCCTGGAAAGCGCAGATAAAGTGGCCTTCTACTCTTACAGTCGCGACCTTTCCCGGTCCGCGCCACTGACCCCCGATCGCGAGGCGGTACTGCGAGGGGTCCGTGCAACCGTGGCCGGAGACGATGCCGCGCTCTACAACTGCCTGTTGCTGACTATCAAAGATGCGGCTCACTTTACTGGAAGAAAAGTGGTGGTAGTCTTCTCCAACGGTCCGGACAATTCCAGCATGGTGCCTCCCGAGGATGTGGCCGAGTTGGCCCAGTCCACGGGGACAGCTATTTACATGATCAGCACTCAGTTGGCTAAGCTAGAGCCAGTTTCCACAGCAGTTTTTGAACGGATGACCGCGGCCACGGGGGGCAAAGCGTATTTTGCTAAAAACTGGCGGGACGAACAAAAAGCTTTTGCTTCGATACGTGATGACCTCGCGCATCTTTATTCGCTCAGCTACTATCCTCAGCCAAATCCCAACCTCGGCTGGCGTGGCATCACCGTGAAACTGGTGGGAGAGCGTCTGAAGAAATACCACATCCGGACGCGAAATGGGTATCGCCCGCAACCCAACCGGTTCGCGGCAGGAACTACCACAGCCTCTGCGTCGGAGGTTGCACCTAGTTATCAGTAGTTGGCATCGCTGACTTCTGCGCATCGTTCAAGTCAGATTGTCTGACGACAGTCTGATGTCTCGCAATTTCTGCGCCGCATATTCTGGCGTGATATCACGCTGCGGCGATCCCAGCAGTTCGAAGCCAACCATAAACTTCCGGATACTGGCGGACCTGAGAAGAGGCGGGAAAAAGTGCGCGTGGAAATGCCATTCACCATGCTTCGTTTCGTCGGTCGGTTGCTGGTGGAATCCCATTGAATACGGGCAAGACACCTGGAACAAACCGTCGTATCGTCTGGTGACACCCTTCAAAATATCGGCCAGCGCGGATCGGCCTTGTTCATCGAGGGCACCCATGTTGCCCACGTGTTGCCTGGAGACCACCAGGATTTCATAGGGCCAGACCGCCCAGAAGGGCACTACCGCCAGAAAATGGTCATTGCCGCAAACAAAGCGGTCTCCGGAAGCTTCCTCCAGGCCGATGTAATCGCACAGAAGACAGGTGCCTCGCTGTTTTTGATACTCCGCAAAGGCTTCTTGCTCTTTGCGAGGTTCGTTCGGCATCGTCAAGGTCGCCCAGATCTGGCCGTGCGGATGAGGATTGCTGCATCCCATCATCAGCCCGCGGTTCTCGAAGATTTGCACATAGTTGATACCGGGACGTCGACCTAGATTTTCGAACTCCTGCACCCAGACGTCGATCAAGGCATGGATTTCCGTCGGTGACATTCGCGCGAGGGTTAGGTCATGGCGCGGCGAGAAACACACAACCCGGCAGACGCCACGCTCAGTCTCCGCAACAAGAATTCCCCTGGCTTCGACATCCACGCGCGCCGTTGGTGTGTCGGATTTCAACGCGGCGAAATCGTTATCGAAGACAAACGTATGGGAATAGGGCGGGTTCCGTGCCCCTCCGGTGCGAACGTTCCCCGGGCAGAGATAACAATTCGGATCATAGTGCGGGGTGGAGTTCTGTTCCTGAGGCTCGGTCTGGCCTTGCCATGGCCTCTCGGCCCGGTGGGGCGAGACCAAAACCCACTCCCGCGCGAGCGGATTGAATCTTCGGTGCGGAGAACTCTGCATCACCTGGTTGGTAAGATCGGATGTCGGCGGATAGCTCATTTTTCCGACACAGTTTCGGCGCCATCCGAGCTTTCACAGATCAAGATCGTGGGCCTCAGCCCTGTTCTTGCTTCGTAGTCCTGTTCTAGCTTTTGCTGGACTTCTGGCGCGTGAGCAGCCTCTACGAGGTTAATCGTACATCCTCCGAAACCACCGCCCGTCATTCGTGCGCCGTACATGCCTTCTTGCCCGTCCGCCAACTCAACCATCAGATCAAGCTCCAATGTGCTGACCTCGTAATCGTCGCGAAGGCTGCGATGGGAGTCCGCCATAAGCCGACCGAACTCAGCAATATCACCCATCTCTAACGCGGTCGCAGCATTCTTCACCCGATCATTTTCTGTCACGACATGACGCACTCTTTTGTAAATAACATCGCTTAAACAGTTTGAATGATTTTCGAGATCATCGACAGTCACATCGCGGAGAGCACGGATTCCCGGTAGAACCTCGGCCAGCACACGGAAACCGTCTTCGCACTCCTGCCGCCGGGTATTGTAGCCGCTACTCGCGTGCTCATGCCTGACCATGGTATTGCACACCATCAGCCGTAGGTGGGGCGGTATGGAAAGAAATTGGAAATCGAGAGAACGGCAATCCAACATCAGGGCGTGTCCCGCGCGGCCATGGCATGAGATGAACTGGTCCATAATTCCGCATCTCATCCCGGCGTAGAGATGTTCTGCCTTCTGGCACATTTTCGCGACAGTCGTGAGATCCACACTGATCTGAGAGTTGCTTAGAAGTGCCAACGCAGTTGACACCTCGAGGGCAGCCGAGGAGCTCAGCCCGGCTCCCAATGGCACTTCGCTTATGATGGCCAGATCAGCACCACGCAGCCGATATCCCGAGGATCCGAGCACTCCGGCAACGCCGCGAACGTAATCGCTCCAGTGACCTGACCTTCCGGGACGGATCGAGTCCAGGTCGAGATCGCACATTTCACCGAGGTTATCGGAATAAACTCGCAGTCTCCGGTCGGGGCGCGGACTCACGGCGACATACGTGTACACGTCGAGAGCAGCAGGCATAACGAAGCCATCGTTATAGTCAGTGTGCTCGCCAATGAGATTAACTCTCCCGGGCGCTCGATAAATAGTAGGAATTGCGCCATACCGATCAGCGAATAAAGCTTTCAAAATGCGCACTGTGACGGCCCCAGTGGATCTCAATGGAGTAACCGTATTGCCGTCGGTCTGTCGATTCGTCTCACGGAGAATTAGCGCTAAGGCTTAACCATCACCATCACGACGCCATGGGACGGGACCGAGGCAGTTAACTTGCCGGCAAACCTGCCCACGTCCTGCTTCAGCCACAAATCGCGGACAGCCGCACTCAAGTGATCGGGATAGCCCAGATCCTCCCAATTCACGGTAATCTCATGCTCCTCACTTCCGCGGTTGAACAAAACAACGGCACGGCTGCCATCTTTCATTTGCTTGGCCCACACTTCCAAGTCGTCATTCTTCCGCACTCGCTTGCCTTCTCTCCCGAGCGGGTCCTGATCGACGGCGATCACTTCCTTATTAGTCAGGATCGCGCGAATCTCCGGGCGCATGTCACGTAAATCGTTGCCGGAGATCAGCGGAGCAGCAAGGATGGCCCACAGGCTAAAATGGGAGCGGTATTCGGTATCGGTCATCCCACCATTGCCAACTTCGAGCATATCGGGGTCATTCCAATGACCGGGGCCGGCAAAGCTTTCGAGACCGTCCTGCAGATCGACGATGTCTACAACGCCGTTTGAACAACAATCGCCGTTTGGCCATTTGACCCGGCCTTCCCACCTGTCCTGGATATCGCCAGTTGTGCGCCACAGATTGCCGCCGGCGTCTTTGCCCCAGAGCCATGGTTTATGGGTGCCCCACTCGCAGATGCTCAGCACGATTGGACGGCCGGATGCATCGAGTGCCTGACGAATCAGCGCATAACTTGCGGTCGCATCTTGCGTGGTCGTATTGCACCAGTCGTATTTCAAGTAATCTACGGTCCACGCGGCGTATTGCCGGGCATCTTGATACTCGTGTCCGAGGCTCCCCGGTCGCCCGGCGCAAGTCTTGCTTCCCGCGTCAGAATAAATCCCGAACTTCAAGCCCAAAGAATGGATGTAATCTGCGAGTGCTGATATCCCGGAAGGGAAGCGCTGAGGATCAGCGATGATGTTGCCTTCTCTGTCACGCGCAACCTGCCAGCAATCGTCGATCACAACGTACTGGTAACCGGCATCCTTCATGCCAGACTTCACCATGGCGTCGGCTATTTGCCGGATCAGGTCTTCGCTTACATTGCACGCAAATTTGTTCCAGCTATTCCATCCCATCGGCGCCATGGGCGCGAGAGTACTTGCCGAAAGCTTGCCTTCCTGGGCGAGGAGATTTGCGCTCGCGCTCGCCAAGATGAAAATCATCAGTAGATCTTGCATCGCCGCCTTCGTTGCGTTCTTTTTCATCGAGGTTGCTTACGCCTGACAAGATAGACTGCTGAGACGGTTTGCGGGTATGCTATGGCGCAAATCCTGTGATGTGCGAATTCCATGAACTTCAAATCGTCTTGGCCCAATTGTATGGTTCTCGCGTTAGCCGTTTTGGCTTTCGGTTCCAACGCACTTTCCCAAGCCGCAAAGCCGCAGGTGCGGTCAAACGAGTTGGACCGGTTCGAAGCCCACGCTGATGAGCCAGCGCAAGGCGCGGTTACATTGAGTGCTGCCACTGGCGAATATCGTATCACTGGAGGCGGGACCAACATGTGGGGCCAGGCCGACGCATCTCAGCCGCATGATGCGAATGTGCTTGAGGCCGCCGTGTCTTCAAACATTAGCCTCCAAAAAACTACGCCCGTCGAGCAAAATCAGAACCCCAGCAATGTCCGCAGCAGAATTTCGATCTATGATCTGGACAGCAAGAGCGTCAATGTCGTCTACACGGCAGACAAACTCTGGGAGGCACCGAACTGGTCTCCCGATGGCAAATATCTGCTGGCGAATTCTGGCGGTGCGCTCTACCGGTTCACGCTGAACGCTGACGGACAGGCGCAGCCAGAGAAGTTGGCTCTTGACGCCGCATATGAGTGCAACAACGATCACGGCATCACACGCGACGGCAAGCTGCTGGCCTTCTCAGCGAAACATGGCTCTTCCCATGAATCGCAGGTGTTTGTCGCCTCTTCCGATGGCGCGAACCCGCAGTTGGTTACGCCGAACAGTCCGAGCTATTTCCATGGCTGGTCTCCAGACGGGAAGTGGCTGGCTTTTGTGGGTAAGCGTGGCGACTACTTCAACATCTTCCGGATTCCTATAGGAGGCGGAGGCGAACAGGGGCTGACTTCCAGTCCTGTCGCCGATGATGGACCCGACTATTCGCCTGATGGCAAGTGGATCTATATCAATTCCAACCGCTCCGGTGGATGGGACATCTGGCGATTCCCCCCGGAACGCGCGGGTCCAGGTGATGCTAAGGCCGAGCGCATCACCAGCGCTGAATTAGAAGACTGGTTCCCGCATCCTTCGCCCGACGGCAAATGGATGGTCTTTTTGTCCTTTCCCAAGGGCACTCCGGGGCACAATGTCAAAACCAAAGTTCAGCTTCGCATGATTCCTATGCCTCAAGATGCTGCGGGCAAGGGAGCAGTCGGTTCGATTCAAGTTCTGACGGAGATTTTTGGCGGCCAGGGCACCATCAACGTCAACTCATGGTCGCCTGATTCCAAGAAATTTGCTTTTGTCAGCTACGAGCTGCTGCCGTAACCGTCTGACCCTGATGGGGTGGCTCTGAGAAACGCCGGCCCATGATAAGATTAAAATCGGTTTGGATGACGACCTTCATACTTTTCACCGCACGTTTTTGGCCGAGCGCGGGAAGTATGAGGACGCTCTAACGCGGAAGTGGTGGAACTGGCAGACACACCATCTTGAGGGGGTGGCGCCGAAAGGCGTGGGGGTTCAAATCCCCCCTTCCGCACCAATTTTAGGGCTGTGTATTGGATAGATTACAGGCAGCTGCCTAGTTTTCGTACAATTATCATACGCTGCTTCCGGCGGGCTGACCTTCTCCCCGAGGCATTTATGTTGAGCGTCTACACTCGTCACCGCCCTCCTTGCGCGCAGTCAGATCCCTATTAGAGGCGTTGCCACTGCCCGAAATGGATCATGGGCACCGTCGAAACGACAGGCGCCTTCGTGCGCGTCAGCGCCCGCACTTCCGCCTGGGAGCGGGCGGAAAGAAAAGCAAACAATGGTACTTCGGAATGAAGGCACACGTGGGGGGTAGATAGCAAGACGAAGATCATCCACACGGCGGTGGCCACGGCGGCCAAGGTGGCCGATTCGGCGTTGCTGCCCGATCTGTTGCACGGCGAAGAGACGCGAGTCTGGGGCGATCAGGCCTATCGCGGACAGAGCGAAGTGATCCGGAAGGGCGCGCCTCAGGCTCAGGACTGCAGCCATCGGCGCTATCGCGACAAGGATCGTATTGACGAAGTGGAGCGGGCGAAGAACCGGACGAAGTCGACGGTGCGGTCGAAAGTGGAGCACGTGTTTGCGGTGATGAAGCTGAAGTTTGGATTTGTGAAGCTACACTATCGAGGACTGAAGAAGAATGGCAACCAGTTGTTTGCGGTGTGCGCGCTGGTGAACCTGTATCGGCTGCGAAGGAGGCTGCTGCTTCTAGCGCCAGCCTAGCCCCGTCGCGAAGATTACTGATCACGAGCGAGCCTCCGAAGCGGGCCACGAAGGAAAAAAACGAATCCGAAGGCTTGTACTGGCGTGGCTGAACACGCGGCACATTAAAGACACCGCTTATTCAGAGTTTCCCTAGACGTTCTTCCAGAGTTCCGCGCGCGGATCTTCAGGATTCAACTTTGCCAGCTCTCGCAGGATTTCTCTCGAGCGCTCGTCGCGGGGCATGGGGACGGCGGTCTTGATTTCGACGATCTCATCTCCGCGTGTGCCCTCCTTGGTGGCCGATGGAACGCCCTTCTCGCGCAGCCGAAGCTTCTGGCCCGATTGGGTTCCAGGCGGAATCTTGAGCATCGCGCGGCCATCGATGGTCGGAACTTCAACCTTGGCGCCGAGAGCCGCTTCCGAGACGCTCACCGGAACTGTAAGGTGAATATCGTCGCCCTCCCGATGAAAGATAGGGTGATCTCCGGCGCGAATGATCACATAGAGGTCGCCGGTCGGTCCTCCATGGGTTCCGGCGTTGCCTTTGCCGGGAATGCGAATGCGCTGCCCATCGCGCGTACCAGCTTTGATACGGACTTCAAGCGGTTCGGTCTTCTCTACAGTTCCTTCGCCATGGCAGGTGCCACAGGTTGTTATGTTTTTGCCAGTGCCATGGCACCGCTGGCAGGCCGTATTGAACTTCATGCGTCCCCCGGTCTGGGTGACCTGGCCGCTCCCGCCGCAGTCGGGACACGTGCCCGGCGATTCGATATAGCCCTTACCGTGGCACGTTCCGCAGACGACGCGCCGCGTGATGTTCAACTTCATGACGCCGCCCCGGATCGCCGTCCAGAAGGGGACGTTGACCTGATATTCCAGATCTGACCCCGGTTCGGGCCCTTCATGTGCCGCGCCGCCACGTCCGCCAAACATGCCGGAGAAGATGTCTTTGAAACCGCCGCTCCCGGTGCCGCTGGATTTCCGAGCGCGCCCGCCGCCTTCGAACAGGTCAGAGAAATCAAAGCCGCCGAAATCGAAATTCGCGCCCTGACCTCCCGCGTTCTGGGGCTGTCCGCCCTGGAACCCTCCAGTGAATCCGCCCGAAGGCCCTCCTCCGCCGCCGCCCGCGCGCGCATAGGCGTCTGCCGTCGCTGGATCAATGTTGTCCGAGTAAAACCCAAGCTGGTCGTAAATCTTCCGTTTCTTGGGGTCGCTCAGAACATCGTTGGCCTCGGAAAGTGCCTTGAACTTCTCCTCCGCGCCCTTGTCGCCGGGATTGACGTCAGGATGGTACTTTCGCGCAAGTTTCCGGAAAGCTTTCCGAATGTCCTCAGCCGAGGCAGATTTCTTAACGCCGAGGATGTCGTAGTAGTCTTTCTTAGCGGCTGTTGCCATCGTTATCGGTGCATCCTAAACCAAATCTGTCATCCTGAGCGGAGGCATCGCTCGCGAAGCGAGCGATGCCGCAGTCGAAGGACCCCATAGCGCCTATCGAACCAAGAAGCGTCAGGGAATTTGCACAATGCGAATTTGGTCGAAATACCTTTCGACCTCTGTGTTGCATAATCACCGCGGGGTCCTTCGACTCCGCTCAGGATGACAATTCGAAACATCAGTTCTGGATTTTGTGTCTTCCCGCTTCCAGCACTCCAATGCGCTCGTACTTCGGCGCATCCACATACACCGGAATGCGATTCACACCAGTCAACGTCTGCGCAAATACGTACCAGCGCCCTTCGTCTTCAGCGAAATTAAGAAAATATACCTGCCCGTTCGCTTCAAATTGCAATTTCAATCTCCCCTGGTTCGAAAAAACAAGCCGTCGAAAAAACAAGCCACGGATTTCACGTATTTTCACAGATATCTTGGACTTTCTATCCGTGATGATCCGTGCCATCCGTGGCCGAGCTCCTTCAACTCTTACTTCTTGTCTTCGACGTCTACATATTCGGCATCGATGACCCCTTCGTCCTTCTTGGCGTTACCATTGGACGAGGCTCCCGCTCCAGCGCCGGGTCCTGCTTCCGGACCCGCTCCCGGCGCGCCCTGAGGCTGTGCCGCTTTGTACATGTGCTCAGCCAGCTTGTGCGAGGCCTGAGTCAGCGTCTCGCGTGCCTTGTCCATGGTCGCCTTGTCGCCGCTCTCCAGCGCTTTCTTCGCGTCGGCGATTGCGTTCTCGACGTCGCCGCGTTCCGAGCCGGAGATCTTGTCGCCCTGCTCGCGCAGCATCTTCTCCACGCCGTAGACCATCGAGTCAAGCTGGTTCTTGGCGTCAATCGCTTCGCGCTGAGCCTTGTCCTCGGCCGCGTGTGCGTCAGCTTCCTTGGCCATGCGCTCGACTTCATCCTTGCTCAGGCCCGAAGACGACGTAATCGTGATCTTCTGGTCTTTGCCCGTGGCCATATCTTTCGCGGTCACGTTCAGGATGCCGTTAGCATCGATGTCAAACGTCACCTCAATCTGCGGCACCCCACGCGGAGCCGGGGGCAACCCGGTCAGGTGGAACTTGCCCAGAGTGCGGTTCTGCGCCGCCATCGGACGCTCTCCCTGCAACACATGAACCTCAACCGAAGTCTGACTATCGGCCGCAGTCGAAAACGTTTCCGTCTTGCGGGTCGGAATCGTCGTGTTGCGCGGAATCATCGGTGTCGCCACGCCGCCCAAAGTTTCAATCGCCAGGGTCAGCGGAGTCACGTCGAGCAACAACAAATCCTTGACTTCGCCTCCGAGCACGCCACCCTGAATCGCTGCGCCGATCGCAACCACTTCATCCGGATTCACGCCCTTGTGCGGCTCTTTGCCGAACAGTTCTTTCACCAGAGCCTGGATGCGTGGCATACGCGTCTGCCCGCCGACCAGCACAACTTCGTTGATCTTGCTGTTATCCACGCCCGCATCTTTCATGCACTGTTTGCATGGACCGACCGAACGCTGAATGATGTCTTCCACCATCGACTCGAGTTTCGCGCGCGTCAACTTCTTCACCAGATGCTTCGGACCACCCGCATCCGCCGTAATGAACGGCAGATTGATCTCCGTCTCCATGGTGGTCGAGAGTTCGATCTTCGCCCGCTCCGCCGCGTCACGCAGACGCTGCAAAGCCATCTCGTTGCCTTTACCGCGCAGGTCAAGACCTTCGTCCTTCTTAAACTCGTCAATCAACCAATCGACAATCCGCTGGTCAAGGTTGTCGCCGCCGAGGTGAGTGTCACCGTTGGTGGCTTTCACTTCAATCACGCCTTCGCCCACTTCCAGCACCGAAATATCAAAAGTTCCGCCGCCGAAGTCATAAACCGCGATGGTCTCATCCTTCTTCTTGTCGAGACCGTAGGCCAGCGCCGCCGCCGTCGGCTCATTGATAATGCGCTTCACATCCAGCCCGGCAATCTTGCCCGCATCTTTCGTGGCCTGCCGCTGGGCATCGTTGAAGTAAGCCGGAACGGTGATGACCGCTTCGTTCACTTTCTCGCCGAGGTAGTCTTCCGCCGCCTTCTTCAGCTTCTGCAAAATCATCGCGGAAACCTGCGGAGGCGTATATTCCTTCCCCTGCGCCAGCACCGCGACGCCGTCGCCCTGCTTCACGACCTTGTAGGGCACCATCTTGATCTCTTCGCCAACCTCGTCGTAGCGGCGCCCCATAAACCGCTTGATCGAATAAACCGTGTTCTCCGGATTGGTGATGGCCTGCCGCTTCGCCACCTGCCCGACCAACCGCTCCCCAGTCTTGGTAAACCCAACCACCGACGGGGTCGTCCGCCCACCTTCTTCATTGGGGATCACCTTCGGCTCGCCGCCTTCCATCACGGCGACGCAAGAGTTGGTGGTTCCCAAGTCAATTCCTATAATCTTGGCCATAACTGGCTCCTCCTAAACTAGATAAGTCCTGTGTAATCAATAGATTTTATGATTACGAACGACCCCATCCTAAGACCTGAGTGAATCGTTGTCAAGGTTTAGATGCGGCAGGGGAAGAAGAGGATGCGGGGCTTCTGTCAAAAAAGACCCACATCGCGGCCTAGACGAGCGGCGGATCGGGAACCAGGACAGAAGGCGGGTTCGCTCGAGTTTCCCTCAACCCAGGTTAGCTTCCAAAGAACGAGCCCGGCGCAGTTGGTCCAAGCTTGTCTCTGCCTACGATAGAATTCGTAGTGAATGAGTAAGAAGCTCAGGGTCATTTCTATAAACGTTCCGTTTGCAGACGCAAGCGTCGTCCACGCGCCACTCGACAGCGACTGGGCACTTTTTGACTTCGATGTCGTCGTTATACGCCCGCAACAATTTGAGGGCTGGAGTCCGCACTTCGATTCAACCACTTGTCAGTACCTGCAGTCGATCATGTCAACGAAAAAAAGCGAGCTTGATTCTTTGTTTCGTCAGGGCGGTGTCCTCGTGGTTTTTCTTGATGTGCCGGATGTGTACAGGGTCGCGGGTGATCACTACGGGCGGGGCGCTTGCACCGTGGATAACTACGATTTTCTGGACCCAGAGTTCGCAAACGGCTTGCGCAAAGGCACCGGAACCCAAGTGACTTACAGCACTGCGGCCGAGCCGTTTGTGAACGTCCTGAGAAGAAGCACCGTCGCGTGGACCTCATACATCATAAGAATTCCTAGTTCGCTCGAAGGGTTGAAATTATTCGCTTATGCGGGGACGGCGGGCGCGCTCGGCGGGAAGATGCCTTATGGAGAAGGGCACCTAATAATCCTTCCCAACGTCCAGAGTCTGGACGAAAAAGCGTTCTTTGAAGCCTGCGCTGAGTATCGTTTCAAGCGACAAGGAACCATTCCGCCTGAGTGGGTTGCGACAACTGTCGTTCCCGGGCTCCCGCCCATTGAGGACGCGATTGCGGACTTGGACAAACGCCTTGCGGGGCTGCAGCAAGAGCGACAATGTCGCGTCACAGAATTAGCAGAGAGAACATCGTATCGCAAACTCCTGTATGAGAAGGGCAAATCTCAGCTCGAACCAATTGTGCTGCGTGCACTAGGGGACTTGGATTTCGGCACCAGCCCCGGCGAAATCATAGCAGGGACGATTCACGAAATTGACGGTCGAACAACTAAAGGGTCGAGCTCTGGAATCGTGGAGGTTAAGGGCTCAAAGAACCAGATTGCCCAGAGTGAATTTTCGCCATTTGTGACAAAGATCCTCGCCGACGCGGAAGTCAACAAGAAATACAGCAAGGGCATTCTTGTGGGGAACGGCCTCTGTGAAACAGAGCCGAGCGAGAGGCTTGGCGACTCGGTGTTTTCCCCTCACGTCCTTGACGGCGCGAAGAGGAACTCCGTAGCTCTCATCAATGCTGTTGAGTTGTACTGGCTATGCTGTGCAATGTTGCGAGGAGACCTCGTCGATAAGAACGCAATCCGCGAGGCGATCCTCGCCGGAAATGGATACGTTGACTTGAAGCCCTTTTCCGGCCAGTCGCCATTTTAGCGTAAGGTGGACTACCGACTGCCGAAAGTTATCGGCGTTCCCGTAAGCAAAACCTGTCATTTCAAAATAGATTGTTATTTAGATATCATAGGATGTTACAATAATCTATGTTGTTTTATAACGCCCCAGTAATTGCAATGGAGGATAAATGGAACGACGGCATGAGGAACTATTAACCGCCCGGCTCGAAGAGGCAATGCTCAACGGCTATTCCCGCTTCACATGGCAAGAGCTCTATCACTGGTACGGAATGCAGAAGCTCGCAGCAGGGACATATCGCGACCTCGCCGGGCGCTGGCGGGACCTCACGAGTAGGAAAAGAGGACCATTAATGATGGTGCGCTCCGGCGGGGATGCTCTCATTGTTTTTGGCGGGCACGGTGTTCGCCCGATCGACCCAAACGACGCGAAATAAGGACGGGCGGGTGGCCCATTCTAGTCGCGTTCTTTGCGACTAGAGTGGGTCCTTTGACGCCGGAACAGCCCCACTCAAGCCAAAGAACGGCTTGAATGGGCCACCCGACCCTGTTGGATTGGAGTAAGCCTCGAACGTCCCCACTCTAAATTTCGCAAAGAGCGCGAAATTTAGAATGGGCCACCCGGCCAAGCAGTGCGAGAGATTGTAGGATTGAGAAAATCGGAGAGCGGGTGCTGCTGGCGATGGGGTTTGGAGACTATTGGATCGCCATTTCCGAAACAGAGATGACGGCCGGCGACATCATTCAACGCTTTGGCCCAACCAGTTCACTTGTTCATTAGCCCGGCAGATCACTGTGGCCCGAACAGCGCACCATGGACAATCGCCCGGCCACCCTTCCCGTGAGGCCACTCCTGGCGATCAAAACTGATGCCGGGCACGGTTGCTCCGGGCTCGCGGAAGGTCTGGTCAAGGCTCAGTTCGCCTTTGTCCGGATCAAATCGAGCTACCAGCACCCAGCTTTCGCCGTCTCCCGTCACAACCAGGCGGTTGCCCTTGCGATCGGCGGCGAGCCAGTGCGGCATGGGAAATTGAGGGGAAAACGTGAGCCGCGACACCTCAACCGGCTTCTCCGGATGGCTCACATCCAAAGCAATCAAGCCCGGCAGTGCGGCGACGGTCTGAATCCAATAATGCCCGATCACCACCGGGACCGAGCACATAGTGTGCTCGCTGTCACCACCAGGGAATGCGTACACGAATTCCCCTGACGGGCGCGCACTGTTGACATCTTTCATGCGAAACAGTCCGCAGGAAAAGGTATTTACGTATACCGAGCCATCGGCCAAGAGCCTTGGCTCCGCCGGCGCCTGGTTATGCTTGCCGTTGCCATCCGGCGGAAGCGATACCGTGCTCAGTAAGCGCAGGTCCGACACGCGCCAGATCTGCACCTGCGCGGTGACCTGGTCATTGATCTTCTTCAAGGGCCAAGACCCCGGCGGAAGTTTCGCCCAGTCCGGCATTCCCATGGGTGTGCTGCTGCTCACCGCGAGATCGAGTCGTGGCACAAGCGCGAGGCTGTACGGCCAGATCAGGTCTTTGTCGACGGCCGGATCGACCGCCGATGCCGACCGCACCACCGATCCATTCTCATCCAGTTCGACCAATCCACCGCCCGGAGCATAGCCCTCGTCGTGAGATTGAAACGTTGCCAGCACGTGACCATTCGGGAGGCGAACGGTGCTATGCAAGAAGCTGTACCCATCGCGATCCCGGAATTGCCCAGTAAGTCGCGGCTTCAATGGCTGGCTCAAATCGAAAATAAATGTTCTCCCCGCCACCCAGCCGTTCGCCATCAGCATATTGCCCTGGGGGAACTCATACTCGGTGTGATGAGGCATGAGGCCGGTCGCATCCACAGACACGGTGCTGACGATGCGTCCGTAGCTGGGAGACGACGGGTTGGCATCAATCACTGCCAAAAAATCGGTCGATTGCCGCGCCGCATCACCTGCCCAGACGAACAAGTACGACGAACCCTCGAACTTCGGCACAGCGTTCGCTTCGCCAGCGCGAGAAATCCCGGTTAAGCACAGTGCCACTGTGACCAGAACCAGACTACGGCAGCTCATCGACGTCTCCCCCGGACACGAAGTATACGCCGTCTGGGCCCGAAGGTTACAATGTGCAACTCATCAATGTGCAACTCATCAGCCCGGTGCGATGTCCGGCAGATCGGGGCTGGCCCATGCTTTCACCCACACAAAAGAGGGTGCCCCGTCCTTCTCGCGTTCTTTGCGAGAGGCGGGGATTTTAGCTGACATCGCGGGCGGCTTGAGTGGGCCACCTGAGGGACGGAATTTAAGCGAACTTAGAAATTGTCATCGTAGTTCGCCGTCAGAGGCAGACTCCGCCTAGCTGCTACCGCCTCAACTCCGGAATCACCCACTCGATCAACTCGCGGGCATTCACGACTTGGGTCTGCCGCCACTGCTTGGGGAAGTGGCGTTTGTTTCCCGTCACCAGGTAGTCTGCCTTGGACGCTTCGGCGCACTCCAGAAACCGGTTGTCGGCCGGATCGCGCGCCACCTCTAGCCGGCGATGAGGACGGACCATACGCGCCGCCGTCCGAAGCAGGTGCAACGCTCGGCCAACCTGCCTCGGAGCGATTCCAAACTTAGGCCGCCGCAGCACGCCCTCATATTCCTCAAGAATCGCCGCGGAGACTGCGATCTGCAGCTTGCCCGCGAGCACCAGATCCAGCACGTGCCGCTCGTAGCCCTCGGCATTCAGGTGCGCCGACACAACCACGTTCGTATCCAGCACAACCCGGAGTTTTCTCATCCTCATGTAGAACTGCGGTGTTAGAGGGAGCGTTCGCGACGGTAAGCGCGAATTTCACGGTCGATCTGCCGCATGGAGAGTTTGTTCTTACCCTGCTTTCGAGCTGCAGCCCGGATGGCGGCGACGACTTTCTTCTCCGGTGCGATGGTCTTGAGAAAGTCCTTGATGCCCATAATTACGATCTGCGGCTCCCCCCGCCGATCTACGACGAACCGGGCCTGATCGAGACGCGCCCGGCGCATGATCTGTCCAAGCTGAGTCCGCGCCGCCAGTGCGGAAATAATCTTTGGAACAGAGTTGGGTGTACTGCCCATATTTCCTCGAACTAATTAATTGATTCCGAACAAAGCATAACACACACCGACAATGTGCCGCCGCTGGCCGTACTTCTCCTCAGGATTGCCTTCCGGTCCCATCGCAATGGCTTCAGCCCGATTCGGGAATTTCCCAACACGCCATCCGCGTTTCCCAATTCGGGAAAAACCTTGTCAAGCCCCCTAAACCCCACAATCCCTCGCATCCCGCTGATTCCGTTACGAAAATAAATCTCAAATCTTGGCGGGTTTACCCCTTCCAATTTGCTATCCTAAAAATAGCAGGACAAAAGGCGTGGCCCACCGGCCGCGCCTTTTTTATTTCCCCAAAAATTTGAAAGGTCCCAATGACCCGCTACATTCCTGAAATCAACGCAGTCGGCCTCACTACACACAAAGCACGTGGCGAAGCCGCTGAGGCGGCGTTTCTCGCCAAAGCTACCAGTCTCGGCTTCGGCGTAGCCAAGACTTGGGGAGAAAGCGAACGCTACGACTTCATCCTCGATTCGGGCAAGAGGCTCTGGCGGGTACAAGTCAAGTCCACCGGGCGCTCAGACGGCTCTCGCTACATTGTTACAACCAAAGGGTCTACGGGGACATACACCGCCCAACAAGTCGACTTCATTGTCGTCTACATCGTGCCGGAAAACCTGTGGTACGTGATTCCCATTTCTCTCGCCGCGTCCCGAGGCCAGTTGTACGTCTCTCCCGGTGGTACTCGTCACTTCAGGCACGAAAAATACCGCGAGGCCTGGTGCCAGATGGCTTGCCCCCGCGACGAAACCCATCCAACCCGGCTCCTGGTCAAACGCCAGCAGGATTATCCCTTCGACGCTTGTAAGCTCTGCAACCAGAAATGCCCACTGCACGCAATCCGCATGGAACTGACTCGTGACCGTCGTGGCCGATGGCAGAAGTCCCCCGTCTTAGCGCAGGCAAGAAGGGATCAGCGCAATCGTCAGCAACTCCGAACTGTCTAGACCGTCAGCGGCTCAGTTTGATGTCATCCCGAGCAAACGTTCTTTGCGCAGCGAGGGATCTGGGCGAGCCGCGCGATGCGTCGCTACTCTGCGACGCAATAATCGCGCGTTTGGCTCGCTTCCTTATCGAACTGCAGCTTTCAGTCGTACTTCTCATACAGAATCGACTTGCGGTCCCAACCCAGCGACTTCAGCAAATCACGATTGGCTTTGACCATCTTGTCGAGACCGCAGATGTAGGCATGCATGTCTGTCCGACTCTGAACGATCGCCGGCGCATGTTCCTGCACATAGCCGCGCAGGCCCTGCCAACTAGGACCGCCCCGGCTGAGTGTAGGTTGGTAATGAAAGTTCGGGTGCTCGGCGGCTAGACCGACGAATTCGTCGTGATAGTAAATATCCTTCTCGGTGCGATTGCCGAAAATCAAATAGAGCTGCTTCCCTTGATGGCGGGTTTCGTCGCTCAAGAGCCACTGCAGCATGGAACGAAAAGGAGCAATCCCGGTGCCCGTAGCGATGAAAATCGCATCGCGCATGGGAGGGCGCAGAATGAAATCGCCGAATGGTCCCTGGCAGGGAATCTCGTCGCCTCCTTTCATGTCGCAAAGAAAGTTGGACATGAAACCGTCCTGCACCCGGTTCAGACATAGAGCGAATTTGTTGTCGCTGTCCGGCGGAGAAGCGATGGAGTAGGCGCGGATTATCTCCTCGCCATCGGACTTTTTGGTTTTGAATGACAGCCACTGCCCGGCGACAAAGCCGAAGCGGGCAACGCCCTTCATTTCGAATTCGAGGTGCTTGGTAAGTTCAGAAAGCGCAACGGAGCGGGTAAGTCGCGCAGTGAATGATTGAAATGGCATCAGCTGTATAGATGAGGGAACGTGTGCTGACGACGCGACCAGCCCGCACCGCTTTAGGGAATTTCCATCGTGCTGATCGTAAGAAGCCAGAAACCTGATGCCTGGGGCCTTCCTACTCCACCGTTACCGACTTGGCCAGATTCCTTGGCTGATCCACGTCGCAGCCGCGCCGTACCGCGATGTGATAAGCCAGAAGTTGCAGAGGAACGATTTCGAGGATCGGCGACAATGCTTCTGGCGCGGATGGAATGTACAACACATGATCGGCGGCTTCTTTGATCTCTTGGTCGCCTTCTGTAGCCAGTGCAATGACGATGCCTGAGCGCGCCTTGACTTCTTTCAAGTTCGAAATGGTCTTCTCATAGCGCACCATCGAAAGCTCATTGTTCGGATCGCGCGTGCAGATAATGACGACCGGGAGGTTCTCGTCGATCAATGCGTTGGGGCCGTGCTTCATTTCGCCTGCGGGATAGCCTTCGGCGTGAATGTAGGAAACTTCCTTCAGCTTCAGCGCGCCCTCGAGAGCGATCGGATAATGAATGCCTCGGCCCAGAAAAAGGAAATCCTGCGCGCGGACGTATTGCTTAGCCAGATCTTCGCATGTCCGGTCGTGAGTCAGCAGATGTTCGAGCTTGCCCGGGATTAACGTGAGTTCATGAACGGCCTGTGTGGCTTGCTCTCCATTCATCGTGCCACGCACTTGCGCCAGATAAAGCGCAAACAAATAAAGAGCGGTGAGCTGAGCCGTGAACGCTTTGGTCGATGCCACGCCAATCTCCGGGCCTGCATGCGTGTAAATCGTTCCCGCAGCTTCGCGCGTGATCATCGAACCTACCACGTTGCAGATGGCGAGCGTCTTCGATCCTCTGGCCTTGGCTTCCCGCTGGGCGGCGATGGTGTCGGCGGTTTCTCCGGATTGCGAAATCACCATCGTAATGGTGTCGGGGGCGACGATGGGATCGCGGTAGCGCCACTCGCTGGCGTAATCGACCTCAACCGGAACACGCGCCAGGCTCTCGATCATGAACTTGCCCGCGACTCCGGCGTGCCAACTGGTTCCGCAAGCCTCGATGTTGATTTTCTTCGCAGCCTTGAATTCCGCATCCGAGATTTCCATCTCGCTGAGGAAGACATGCCCAGTCTCCTGCGAGATGCGGCCCAGGGTAGTGTCGCGCACAGACCGGGGCTGCTCATAAATCTCTTTCAGCATGAAGTGCTTGAACCCACCCTTCTCTGCTTGAATTGGATCCCATGTGACGTGCTGGACCTGGCGGGTTACGGGGTTTCCGGCGAAGTCGGTGAGCTTTACGCCTTCGGGGGTTACGGTTGCGAGATCGCCATCGCCTAGAAAAAAAAGGTCGCGGGTGTGATAGAGAATCGCCGGCACGTCGGAGGCGACAAAGTATTCGTCCTTGCCCAATCCGATTACCGCGGGTGGGCCATTGCGGGCCGCAATTATCTTGTCCGGAGCGTCGGCTGAGATGACGCCCAGGGCGAAGACGCCGGTTAGTTGGCTGACTGTTTTGCGCACGGCTTCTTCGAGCGATGGGCGGGTGCCGTTGGTCTTAGCGAAATATTTCTCAACCAGATGCGCGATGACTTCAGTATCAGTTTCGGTGGTGAATTTGTGGCCTTCTTCGATGAGCTTTCTCTTCAGCGTGACATAGTTCTCGATGATTCCATTGTGCACAACCACGATTCGCCCGGTGCAATCGCGATGGGGATGCGCGTTCTCTTCGGTGGGGCGGCCGTGAGTCGCCCAGCGGGTGTGGCCGATGCCGTAGGTTCCGTCCAGGGGCTTGAGGCGGATGACTTCTTCGAGATTACGCAGCTTGCCCTCGGCGCGACGGATCTGGAGACCGTCGCCGTTGCCGCTCACGGCGATGCCGGCGGAGTCGTAGCCGCGATATTCCAAGCGACGCAGTCCTTCAATGATGACCGGGACCACGCTCTTCTTACCGACGTACCCCACGATGCCACACATGCTCAACTCCCATGCCAGTTTATTCTTGTTCGGGGGATCAAACCTATCGCGCACTTACTACGGAACTCCCTGACGCAAGTCAGGAATCACGCAAGGTAGGGATCCTTCGACTCCGCAGTCCCCCGGCTGTGCGGAGGAACTGCTCCGCTCAGGATGACATTGAAAGATCAGGATGACAGCCTGCCGTGCAAGTTACTCCTCGAGGGAGAAGCGGAATTCTTCGATGACCGGATTCGTCAGGACTTCGCGAGCCATGCGCCCAACTTCTGCTTCCGCTTCCGCCCGGGTTAGTCCGCTGTTCAACGTCAGTTCGAAGTACTTACCCTGGCGAACCTCTTGCAAGCCCTTGTAGCCCATTTTCTTCAGAGCGCCTTGGATCGTCTTTCCTTGAGGATCCAGAACGCTCTTCTTCAGCGAAACATATACGTAAGCTTTCATGGGGGATGTTTCAATTATACGTCAGGCGGCGAGCGAAGCGCAGCGCACGAGCGGCTTAGACCAGTCGGGTGAGCTGAGCATCCAGATCGGCCAGCGCGCTCTGCAGGATTTGGCGGTGGCGAGGGTTCTGGGCAGCTTCGAGCTGCTGGAGCACATGTTGGCGCGACATCAAGAGGCCTGTCCTCTGGCGTTGGCTGGCGATTTGAGCGGGAGTCAGCGGCGGCGGCGCTGGCCCGGAGGGAGAAACTGCCTGAGCCTGTTGTTCCTCGACCGACTTGCTCTCCCATCCTCGCGCCACGGAGAGATTATACCCAGCCAAGTCCTGGGCGAGGCCTGTTCTTGTCCAAAATGACTCCGACTCAATGGGAGAAGTCCCGACGCGATCGCAGTGTGTTCCCCGAGATAGGAACAAACCTGTGCTTCTGCAGGTTGACACGAAGAGTGCCAAGCTGGCACCAAACGTGCCAATGCAGAAAATAAATATCCTTGCTTGCGGGAGAATAGGGTTTATGATGTCTTGCAAAGTTGTTTTGGTTTTTGTTGGGAAGGTTTGCTCGAGGGGGGCTTCCTTGAAGGACTCGTGCAAATGCACCCAGAGCGTCACTTCGAATCTGGCATAGAAGTCGATCGTTACGAGGCGTTGCTGCAGATGGCGGATCTTGTGGTCCACCATGGCGGTATGCCTGAGTTATTGCCCCAACTGGCGAAGCGATTGCAGCAAGTAGCCTCCTTTGAGATTGCCAGCTTTTCTCTGTACGATCCCGAAAAGAAAGTAATGCGAATGCATTTCTGGGAAGGCAGTGACCGCCTTTCTGACCAGACCGAATTACCGGTGGAGGAATCGGCTTGTGGGTTCGTCTGGGAAAGACAACAGGCGATGGTGTGGCCCGACCTGCACCAGGAAACCCGGTTTCGCCCCGCGGTAAGACTTCTCACAGGAAAGGGAGTTCGATCTTACTGCACGCTGCCCCTCACAACAGCGCAAAAGCGGTTCGGGGCATTGGGGTTGGGAAGTTCTCGCCCCAACGCGTACGACGATGATGATTTGCGTCTTCTGCAGGGAGTTGCCGAACTAGTGGCTTTGGCTCTGGAAAACGCGATGACACGGGCGGCTTTTCTGGAGGAGAAGGAACGGCTAGAGATGCTGCTGGAGCTCAGTACAACCTTGATGTCCAATCTGGATGTGCAGGAATTGTTTCCGGCGATTTCAAGTCTGATTCGAAGGGTAGTTCGGCAGGACTACGCGAGCGTGGCGATTTATGAAGAAGCCAACCACTGCCTCCGGATGTATGCCTTGGATTCCCCGCTTGCGGATGAACTGATTGGTCCAGAGATGGTAGTGTCTGCCGCAGAGTTTGCTTCCGGAATCGGTTTCCTGAAAGGTGAGACCAAGGTCAGCAATCGTGAGGAACTGGCGGCAATAGGCTCTCCGATCGTGACGCGAATGGTGGACCTTGGAATCCAATCGTTTTGCTCCATTCCCCTGATCACTCGGAAGGGCAAGCTGGGGACGCTGAATCTAGGCAGCACAATGGACCGCGCGTTTGCTCCGCAAGACATCGGCTTTTTGAAACAAGTGGCAGCTCAGTTGGCCATTGCCCTGGACAATGCCCGGGCATACCGTGAAATCGGCGAACTCACGGACAAGCTGAAGAAGGAAAAGCTTTACCTGCAGGATGAAATCAGTTCGGTGCTGAACTTCGAGGAGATTGTGGGCGAAAGTCCAGCACTCAAGCACGTTCTGACGCAGGTGAACACGGTGGCGCCGCTCGATGCCACGGTGTTGATTCTGGGGGAGACGGGAACGGGCAAGGAGTTGATTGCCCGCGCCATTCACCGGATGAGTTCGCGGAAAGATGGAAGTTTCATCAAGTTGAATTGCGCCGCGATTCCTACCGGGTTGTTGGAGAGCGAACTTTTCGGGCATGAGAAGGGCGCATTCACGGGAGCCGTCAGCGCCAAGATCGGGCGACTCGAACTGGCGGACAAAGGAACATTGTTTCTTGACGAGGTAGGTGACATTCCGCTGGAGTTGCAGCCAAAACTATTGCGAGTGCTGCAGGACCAGGAATTTGAGAGGCTGGGGGGGATTCGCACCATCAAAGTAAACATTCGCTTGATCGCCGCTACCAATCGGGACCTGGCGAAGAGCGTTACCGCCCGCGAATTCCGCAGTGATCTTTATTACCGCTTGCATGTTTTTCCGGTTCATATGCCGCCTTTGCGGGAGCGAGGGAAAGATGTTGAGCTGCTGGTGCGTTACTTTGTTCAGCGGTTTTCCCGCCGCATGAACAAGCAGATCGAAACCATTCCCACGGAAACCATGAATGCCCTGGCACGCTGGGAGTGGCCGGGGAATGTGCGAGAGCTGGAGAATTTTATCGAGCGATCGGTCATTCTCTCGGAAGGGACGGTTCTCAACGTCCCGCTGTCAGAGTTGAGACCGGCCTTCGGCGTTCACCACGATGCCACGCTGGAAAGTGTGGAGCGCGAGCACATCCTTCGCGTGCTGCGCGAAACCGGCGGAGTCATTTCTGGTCTGCACGGGGCCGCGACCCGACTGGGAATGAAGCGAACCACTCTCCAGTCGAAGATGCAAAAGATGCATATCACGCGCGCCGATTACGAAAACTGAGGCAGGCATCACTTTCCAGCGGTTAGGAGTTTTGAGTGTAACGGCCTGATAACAACAGTCCCCCAAGCTTCAGAGACTCCGCGCCTAACAGTGTTGCGACCGACTTTCGAGAAAGTTTAGGTTGAGGTCCGTGCGAGGCACCTTCAGAGGGGAGCGCTCGGAATCTGTTCTCAGCATGGTCCCGACCGTCCTTCACTTCAAGCCGAAGGCGTACACTTTGTCGTCTTGCGAGCCAACATAGACCATCCCCTTCGCTACCGCGGGCGAAGAAACTACATG